>Ga0114932_10002818_pt1 | contig 17802 bp, 15 predicted proteins | sample 2SBtaG_2_FD_87286 | JGI IMG/M metagenome (GOLD analysis project Ga0114932, IMG submission 87286) | Deep subsurface microbial communities from Kolumbo volcano to uncover new lineages of life (NeLLi) - 2SBTROV12_ACTIVE470 metaG | ecosystem: Environmental > Aquatic > Marine > Volcanic ... | reverse complement strand
TAGTCTAGATAAAGGCCATTTGCTCGAATTCTCCGCCAACTATGGGCTTGGCATCCAGACCCATCCACTTCTCTAGTATGGTTGAATACACACTCCGGAAGTCGTTGTTGTGCATCAAATCTCCATCATCTAGTTTGTCGGCGTCCAGGGAAGGATACTCACCATAGAGACCGCCCTTGACTTGATCCCCAATGATGAAGCAGTGTCCGCCAGCACCGTGGTCAGTGCCAGAGCCATTGTCCTTGACGCGGCGGCCGAACTCACTGAAGACCAAGAGCATTACATTTTCGCCTGCGTTGTGTTCTTTTAGGTCGTCGTAGAAGTCGCCTATGGCTTTGCTGGTCTCAGTCCAAAGTCTGGTGTGGTTGGCCAGTTGACCGGCGTGAGTGTCAAAGCTGTTGAATGGTGCTGTGGTGTATAGCACCCTGGTGCCGAAACCGGCCAAGTGGGTCTGTACGATGTTGCGCATGTATTGGCTGACTGTGTCCCCGCCATACTCTACGGTTGAGGAGTACATCCCGGGGGCTTCACTCAGGATGTCTGCGCCCTTTAGGGCGTCTAGTCCTGTGTGGGCCAGGTAGTCCATCACCGGGCCGGTACCAATCATGGGGGTGTATACCTTGGAGAAGACGTCAAGCGCCTTCAGTCGCTGGTCAGTGTCGTCGATACCAGTGAGGACTCCGTAGGTTTCTAGATTGCCCACGGATGCTGCAGCCACGCCAGGCGCCACTAGAGCTCTGGGTAGTCCGCGTCCAAAGTTGACGGCGGTCAGAACGTTTTCGCCTTGAGGATCTATGTCACGGACAGCGCGCCCCAACCATCCTTCGTCGCCAATCTTAGAAGGCTCACAGGTGTGCCAGATGTCCATGGATCGGAAGTGTGACCTACTCGCTGTGGGATAACCGACTCCCTGTATGACTGCCATCTTCCCTTCATCGTAGATCCTCTTCATGGGACTCATGTTGGGGTTGAAGCCCACTTGGTCATCGATGTGTAGGACCTGGTCTTCTGGGACTACGACGTTGGCGCGATTGTCGAAATATTTGGGGTTACCGTAGGGGATAACCGTATTTAGGGCGTCATTCCCGCCAGCCAATTGAAGGACCACTAATACCGGGTCTTTCTTAGTTGATGTCATTCTCTGATCTCCATTTATCTTTCCAGGCCGACCGTCTTGATGCAGCCTTGAGCTTGCACGATTAAATCCGCCGGACGCCTGGATAGCGATATTTCAGATTTAGTGTCTTGCTTAGGCGAATAGGTACTCTGTAGTGGCCACGATCGACTGAAGCATGGTAGCTACCTGCAATGGGAAGCCCTCGGAGTCTGTGCGAATTTCCCCTTCGCTTCCGGCCAGTTCGAGCAACTGTTTGCGAGTTTCGCCGGTCAACTCGTAGGCACCGAGGTTCTCAAGACAACCATCGACCAATTGTTCTGCGGTCAGTACGGGACCGATGCTGCTCAAACGGTCGATGATGTTCTTCACACCGGAGTGGTTAGTGTTGCCAACCTGGTCGGCGGTGAAGTTGATGCGCTCCACAAGTGTCCCTGAATCAATCCATTCACGTCCCGTATGCCAACCTTCAACTGTGGGCGGGTTCAGCAGGTCTTGACCCATAAATCGGATGTTCATAGTCATCAGGTCCAGACCGGGTCTAGGGAATTTGAAATCTCCAACCAACTTTAAGGTCCCGACCACAGTCTCCGCCGGGCTCTTGACTTTAGCGAACGTGGAGTTCTTAAAGAAGTCAGATTTAAACAGTACCCTCAGCATTGAGGTGATGTTGTAATTGGATCGGAAGTATTCATCTTCCAGCGTTTTGATTGCTTCTATGTCTTGAGGAGGAGTGTCTTTCCAAGCGGGGACTTGTACGTCGTCTGCTACGAAGAAGTTGTAGAGGTGGCGTGCAACGAACCGGGCAGTTGCTGGCTGTTTCACGATGATGTCTACGATATCTTCTCCGTTGAAGTTGCCAGTCTCGCCAAGGAATGTCTTCTCATCGTTGTCGTGGTCACGTGGGTCGAACATGAATTTGGCGTCATATTTGCCGTAGGGGTAACGCGGGATGGAGTTGGTTACGGTCCATCCGGTAAAGGCTCGGGATGCTTCTTTGACGTCGTCTTCGCTGTAGTTAAATTCGCCATCCATACCGACGCCCAATGAGAATAGTTCCAAGAGTTCCCTGCCCCAGTTCTCATTGATGGCACCCTTATGGCTCATGCAATTGTCTAGATAGAACACCATGGCTGGGTCCTTGGACAAGCCCTTCAGTAGTTCATGGAAGCTCCCCATCCCAACGGTCCGAAACATGTCTAGTTCCTGGGACTGTTGCTTGGGGTACTCACATTTTGCGTGTCCGGTGACTAGAACGCAGTGCCAGAATAGCGCGATCTTCTCCTGTAGTGGGCGTTTGGAGTTGATCATCCGGAAGGTCCATTCTTCTTGTTGGCCTTCCAGGCCCGCTTGGGAGAGCCAGTCTACCTTGTAGCGCATCATGACGTCGCGCTCCATGGGAGGCTGTGACTCTGGATCTAATAGTTCTTCGACCGTTGCGTCGTATCCTTTAGCAGCCCTTGCTTGCAATTCTTCCAGCGGGGCACCGAATCCTGCACGGCGCATCAAATGGGCGATTTGTGAAATATCTTGTTCAGACAATTGTTTCCTCCCAACTCAACAATTTTTGGTTTCCATCGGGGTGACGTTCGGGGAAATTTTTTTACGGTTCCCTGTGTAATTTCGGATGAATTGAGTTATTTTCGACAGGTGGTGGCAGAATTCGTAGAAATCTGGCTAAATCGAGAAATTACGCACCAAAATCACCTGTGCATCATATAACTAGCCCCGCCCTTCGTCAATAAAAAGGGCGGGGCTATGTCTCTTCACATGTTTATAATCCGTATCCCCTTTAGGGTGGTTCCTGCTAGGGAAAATGCATTAGGCCATCTTGATGCCAAGTTCTTCCTGCATCACCTTGATGGTCTCTGCTCGGCCACGTTGTGGGTTCCGGACCCTACGGCCAATAGGCTCGTTTTCGACTTTGGGGATCATCTTCATGGCAACGAATACTGGCCCTTCGGCCTCCATGACCTGCTCGATGCTGTCGGCGAAGTCTTCCAGGTTGTCGAAGGAGAAAGTTGAGGTATACCCAGCTTCATTGGCCATTCCAGCGAAGTTGATGTTGCCCGAGTTGGGGGTTGGTTGCCCGCCGGTCGTGGCGTAGACGCCGTTGTCCATCAGGAAGTGGACAAAATTCTTCGGCTTCATCCCTGCGATGGTACCCAGGATACCCATGTTCATCTGAAGGCATCCTTCAGAATCGAAGAGAACCACTTTTTCATCGGGTTGGGATAGGGCGAAACCTAAGGCTGCTGAGTTGGTCTGGCCCATGGCTCCTTGTAAGGTGAGGTCTCGTTTCTCATCCTCCGAGATTCCTCTCCAGTCTCGGCCGCAAGTGCCGGTCACCAGTACTATGGATTTGCCTCGGTGTTGGTTAAAAGCTCGGAACATATCTGCTGAGTCGAACATTTTGATCTCCAGTGCGCTTAATTGTGAGCGCCTATTTATTTTTTGAATTAATGCTTAGGTCATCGAGATTATGAAGCTTGTCTTGGTTTATTCTCGGTTGAAGCCGTGGTATTCGTCTCCGACCAGTACGGCAACGGGGCAACTGTTCTTACGGGCCTCTTCAAATGCCACGGAAATCCGAGTAGCGTCGTCGTCGGTCTCGAGCAGGTAGTAGTTGATACCCATGGCATGTAGGAAGGTCTCAGTATATTTTGCTGCGGAGTCGGTGATGATTCCGTGGCGGGTCCATCCTCTGTAACCAATCAGCATAACTAGAGGGAAGTTTGCGTCTAGTGACATGCCGCGAATGGAGTCTCCGGATTCCATCATACCGGTGTTTTGAATAACGCATACCGGAACTTTTCCGCCAACGATTAGTCCAAGAGCAATGGCGAAAGTCTCTCCCTCTCGGGATGTAGGTACGACTTCCAGCCAAGGTTGCTCCTTCATCAATTCGTATAAATAGTTGGTTTCGCTGTCTGGGATAGTAACAATATGCGTGACGCCGTTCTTCTTGAATTCAGAGACCAATGACTCTGGTTTTAGCAGGGCTGCTTGTTGCTGGACCATGGAGTAGCTCCTCGCTTGTTGTTTATCAGACCCGTTTTGAAAACCCTTTTCATATGACATTAGGCTTAATGGGCTGTTTTGGGCGCCTCATTATATTAACCATCTAATCCGGCAGTCAATCTTGGTTTGGTAATTTCAATTTCGTTCATACGATTGAGGCAGGCGATTACTTGCGATATCAGGGATTTGTGCCTTTGAGTTGTGTATTATTGACGAGAACATCCGCGTTACTCATGGGAGTACGTCTTTCCTCTGTGGATTAGGCGTATTCAACGGTAACGCGCTTGATCCTATTGATACCACCTTTGTGCTGAAGGTTTCCTTAAGGTCTTCTTAATGCTTCTTGCGTCCCGGCTTCGGGATACATTTCCCTTTTACTACGGTTGGATCGTGGTGGCCGCTTCCAGCACTGTTGTATTTGCAAGGATGGCTCCTAATATAACTACACTGTCGGTCCTGATTTTCCCTATGTCCGAACAATTTGGCTGGAGCCGGACCCTCATTTCGGGGTCTGTAAGCTCTGGGGCAATCGCATCACTTGCTTTTTCACCCGTGGTTGGTTGGGCGATTGACCGTTTTGGCGCTCGGCCCGTGATGGTTATCAGTGTTTTATGTCTGGGATTGGCTATGGTCTCGCTAGCTTGGGCGACTCTACCAATCACGTTCTACATCGCCTATTCGGTGGGAAGGGTAGTGTTCCACACATCTGCCCCCATCGGTTCAAGCACTGTCGCATCGCGGTGGTTCATAAAAAAGAGAGGGCGCGCTATTGGGGTTATATTCCTAGTCGGAGCTATTGGCGGCATCGTGTTCACTATGCTCGCGTCCTTAATAGTGGAGAACTATGGGCTGAAGACCACCTGGATAATAATCGGACTGTTGGTATTGACGGTTTCGGTGGCTCCCACTTTATTGCTTGTAGCCGAAAAGCCGGAAGATATTGGTCTTTTGCCGGACGGGGAAATTTTAAACTCTGACGGATCGTCAAAATTGACCGAGTCGGTAGACTCAGCGGCCCTGACCATTGGCTTAGATGACGAATCGTGGACGCTGGGAGAAGCTGTCCATACTGGAACTTTCTGGATCATGGTGGTCATGGGTTTCACCATGTATTTTGTACATACCAGCATCGGTGTCCATATGGGGGCTTATTTCCGTGATGTCGGCTTGGGTCCAACAACGACAGCGCTCGCTATTAGCTTGAGCTGGATTGTATCGGCTGTTGGGAGCGTAGGATGGGGGTTCGTTACAGACAGAGCTCCGATCCGTTATGCCTACTCTTTAATGTTTGTAATCCAGGCTGGTAGCACATTGTATCTGATGCTAGTTGACGGCACTCTAGGAATATTTCTCGCTGCCGCCTTGTTTGGTGTCGTCTCATCAGCTTCCAACGTGATTCCATCAGTCATGTACGCGAATTATTTTGGAAGATCGTCATTGGGCCGAATCCGCGGTGTTGGAGAGATTGGGGTGTTGTTGGGACAAGCAACGGGTCCGATTACCGCAGGAATCCTGTTTGGATTGCAGGGCAACTATGATTCTATATTTACTGTATTTGTGTTAGTAGCAGTTGTCTGTAGCTTGATTGTTTTACTGGCGAAACCAACGGTTAAGAACCAAGCCGTGTTGGAGTTTTAAGACCACGACATGTTGTCTTTGGCGCACAAACTCCAAAGGATATTGCCATTCTATTATGGATGGGTTGTGGTCGGGGCGGCGGGTACCGCTGTTTTTGCCAGAATGGCACCTAATATAACTACCCTAACTATCTTCATCTTACCTTTGTCAGCCCAATTTGGATGGAGCCGAACGTTGATTAGTGGATCTGTTAGCGCAGGTGCTCTGGCAGCTTTGGTATTATCCCCGGCTGTCGGTTGGTGTATCGACAGATTTGGCGCGCGCCCAGTGTTGGTGGTCAGTGTGTTGGTGCTAGGGATGGCTATGACTTCGATGGCTTGGGCCACTGTCCCATTGACATTCTATATTGCTTTCGCGTCTGCGCGGGTGGTCTTTCATACTTCAGCACCTATTGGAGCAAGTACAGTTTCAGCCCGTTGGTTTATCAAGAAGAGAGGCAGAGCGATTGGGATAGTCTTTCTTTGGGGCGCAATCGGCGGCTTGGTATTCACGATGCTTTCCGCTCAGATGATTGAGCACTTCAGCATGAAAACTGCGTGGATCGTCATAGGGTTAGTAGTGTTTGGAGTATCAGTTGCTCCGTCATTGCTCCTGGTTGTTGAGCGACCGGAAGATATGGGACTACTACCAGATAACGAAGAACCATCAGATGTTGTGGAAGATGGAGAGTCGTCGGCTGGAGTTGGAGAGAATCGCGAAAATGACTCGTGGACATTTGCAGAAGCCATCAAGACGAAGGCGTTCTGGATGCTGTTCTTCGCTGGGATGGCAATGTTCTGCGTTAACACCGGTACTAACGTTCATATCGGTGCCTATTACCTCGACCAAGGGTTGACATTAACAGTGGCCGCTGTGGCGATAAGTATTGGATGGTTCGTGTCAGCCTGTGGCAGTGTAGTCTGGGGCTGGGTGCTAGAGAGAATTGAACCTCGTAGAGCATATTCCATCGTCTTTATGATCCTATGCGTTAGCACTGTCTATCTATTGACTGTGGATAGCACTGCTGGAGCGTTAGTATCGGCAATTCTGATTGGTTCGGTCTCGTCAGGTTCGAATGTCATAATCGCTATTATGTATGCGAATTACTTTGGAAGGAATTCACTGGGTCGTATCCGCGGTGTGAGTGAAACAGGGGTTTTATTGGGTCAGGCAACAGGTCCGTTGCTAGCGGGGATTCTTTTTGATAGCAGAGGGAGCTATTCTGTCGTTTTTCTACTTTTTGGGGGGATTGCTCTGGCTGGGAGCTTGATCGTCCTGCGAGCTAGGCCGCCTGTTCGGACTGGGCCGTTGTTTACCGCACTGTGATTTGGATACGCGTTCGCCGGTCGACTGCTACCTAATGGAGGACTTTGGATAATGGCCGATAATTCGGACCGCAAGATGTTGTTAGTGGCGTTTTTGCAGGCATCGAACTGTTCCAACTATACTGGTTCTTGGCGCCACCCAGACACTGATTCTGCCTTTTTGAACTTGGAATTCTATCAGAACATTGCGACGACGCTGGAGCGTGGCAAATTTCACCTCGCTTTCGTCGATGACAGATTAGCTATGCCGAGCCGCTTCGGAGATTCGTTTGAGGGCGCAGTCGAGCACGGTATAAGGGCAGTTAAGCTCGACTTGGTTCCGATAATCACAGCTATGGGGCTGGCCACCAAGCACTTGGGGTTAGGAGCCACTTATTCCACGACTTATTATTCCCCATACCACGTGGCACGGTTGTTCGCTTCTTTGGACCACTTCACTCAGGGCAGGTCCGCGTGGAATGTAGTGACGTCGTTGAACGATTCAGAAGCTCAGAATTTCGGCGTTCAAGAACACCTTGAGCATGATGACCGCTATGATGCGGCGGATGAGTTTCTACAGGCAACAACGATGCTATGGGACTCATGGGAGGACGATGCGGTGCTGCTGGACAAACAGACCGGTCGGTTTGCTGACCCCGCTAAGGTCCACCGAGTTGACCACATGGGTGATTGGTTTCAGGTGAGAGGGCCGCTGACTGTTCCCAGGCCCCCTCAAGGTAAACCAGTTGCGATTCAGGCCGGTCAATCTGAGCGCGGAAGACAATTTGCTGCTCGTTGGGGGGAATTATTGTTTGTAATTTATCCAACTCCAGAATCCTGCAAAGCTTACCGAGATGACTTGCGCAACCGGGCCGAATCCTCAGGACGATACCCTGACTCGGTTCGGGTTGCTCCAGCCGTTTACGTGGTAGTCGGGGAGACTGAAGAAAAAGCCCTACAGAAACTGGAGCAGATAGAAAACTTAGCTAATCAGACGGACTCGTTGACGTTGCTTTCAGAGGTATTTAATTACGACTTCTCTCAACATCCGATTGATGATCCGTTGTCTGAGGAAATACTGGCGTCAATGACAGGTCTACGAGGTTTTTTGGACCGAGTGGTGGAACTAAGCGGCACACCAAATCCAAGTGTTAATGATTTCATCAAATGCTCAGGCCGAGGCACTCTCCAAGAACTTCCGTTGTTTACTGGAACTCCTTCTCAGGTGGCTGATCAGATGGAGCTATGGTTCCTTACAGAAGCCTGTGACGGCTTTGTATTGGCTGCGACTCATATGCCCGGCGCCTACGAAGATTTCGTAAACCTGGTTGTTCCGGAACTCCAACGCCGCGGGCTGTATCGTCAAGATTACATAGAGGGCACCTTGCGAGATAATTTAGGGTTTCTACGACCTTAGTAATGCTCCGACCGTATCGCTTTTAGTCAACGTTTTTCAGTTCGGTTTAGCTCCGATTGCGATATGTATAATGCGGAAGTACTCCTGCACATGACACTGGGTTCTCAAGAACTAAATCTTCAGAAAGGATGCACTCAATATGGCCGAGGTCGAAAACAAGATTGAACTGGATTGGGAAGCGCTGGAAGTTGGAGAGACTTTCGAGAAGTTCGAATATTTGCTTACTCAGGAAATGATTGACACCTACCGGGAAGGCGTGATGGACCCGGAAGCTAGCTTCCCGACTATTGCGCACAAAGTTGACGTCCGACAGTACAACGACAAGTACACAGACGCAGGGTCAGTGAACGCCAGATGCGCGTTTCATTGTTATAACCCACCTAGGGCTGGTAAGAAACTAACGGTTACCGCTTGGATAGCTGACAAATATCTGAGGCGGGGTAAGAACTACATAGTCACTGAGGCAGTGTCTGTGGATGAAGATGGCAAATTGATAGACAGGGTAATTACTCACGAACTCAAGCAACCATCGGAGGTAGGAAAGAAATGGGGAGGGTAATTAGAAACTACGAAGAGGGAGACGATATAACGCCTTTGGTGAAAGTGATGACCCAGGAAGCCATCAACTTATTTGAGGGCAGCTCCGGTCATTCCGGGCCTTCCCAATTCACTGACGAGGAAGCTGCCAAAGAAGTTCTGGGCACTGAGGGAACGGTTGCATCCGGTCGCATGTCACTGACATTCGCAATTGAGATGATGCGGCGGCACTTTGGGCCTGAGGTGTTCAACCACACAGGGACTGTGGATCTCAGGTTCCTGAGACCGGTCCGACCCGGAGACACTATAACCTTCACGGGTAAAGTAACGGGGACGACCAAAGAAGCCAATGGTGCCCGCGTTTCTGTGGACATTGAGGTGACTAATCAAAAAGGTAACACGACCGGAGTGGGCCAGGGAAGCGCCATCGTCCCCAATGCATTCCTTCCCTCAGAAGACCTTTAACAGGGCTATTCACTCTTAATAGTTAGCAAAAGACCCCGGTTCATCGAACCGGGGTCTTTTGCTAATTCCTATTCCGTGACTGGTTCAGCAAAATCAGTTTGATTTTCAATTAATGGAGTATATTTTGATTGATTACGTCGATCATAAACCGGAGTAATTTAATGGATGTGAAATTAGCGGAAGTGATACTTGAATGAGTTATAAAAGGGAACCATCTCTAGAAATAATCATTTGAACTAGCCTTATACGACTAGTAACTACTCTAGCAATGAATTCTTAGATTCTATCTGGAAAGGTATTCACGGGTGTTAACCACAACTGTCTGGTCGATGTCTTCACCGTAGTAGTCCACGTTGGTATGCTGAAAGCTTGCTCTTGTTTGAGGAATTATCTGTCTGGATGTCGATAGATTGTGCTTGCCGGTCTGGATATACTCAACGGGGATCTAGATCCTGTGTCGTTGGAATTAAGTTAAGGGTATATCGATGGCAGCATCTGACATAGCATCAGACGAAACCAAGGACTTACGACTAACCGCACGGGTGATGGTAACTGCGTTGGCGGTTGGCCACGTGGGGTTCCATTGGATACTTCAAAGTTTTGTGGTGGTGGTTCCTGAAATACAGCACACCTTCGGTTTAAACGGCGTGGGTGTGGGTGGAATTCAGGCCGTGCGTGAACTTACCTCAGGCCTGATCACCCTACCGGGCGGAGTGGTGGTGGGCATGCTGCGCCGGTGGTGGAGTTGGCTGCTCGCGGTCTGTGTTGGAGCCTCTGGGCTTGGATCGCTGCTAATGGGAATATCCCCGGTCTATCCACTGTTACTTATGGGAGTGTCCGTTGTGTCCGTTTCACACTCTTTATGGCATCTGCCAGCAGCGGCCTCGTTGTCCCACCATTTTGCCAATCGCAGAGGAACCATGCTGTCCTTTCACGGCGTTGGTGGCAGCGTGGGTGACGTTGCGGGCCCGTTGGTAACCGGAGTCCTTTTATTGGTATTGGGATGGCGCGGAATCTTGAGCATTTATGCCATTGGACCGTTCTTCATGGCCTTCCTGGCGGTCTGGATCTTCAAAGGCATTGGTGACCTAAGAGAGAATGATGTTAAGACAGCTGGTTTAACAGAGCGTCTGGCAATGACCAAGGCCATTTTTAAGAGTCGGCTGCTCCAGGGCATGACCGTTGTGAGAGGATTACGGTCAATGGCGTTGGGAGCGGTTGTGACGCTACTTGCCCTCTACTTGGGCAACGACTTGGACCTAGCCGTTTTCAACCGCGGATTTCACATTTCACTATTGATTGCCGTTGGGTTGCTGGCCAAACCAATGGCCGGGATGGTGTCTGATAAGCTGGGCCGCAAGCAGGTGCTGGTGCCTGGTCTGATTTGGTCTTGTGTCTTGGCGACGATGATAGTGGTTTTTGATGATGGTATTTCGTTGACCATCACAATTGCGTTATTGGGATTGTTCTTGTATCCCGACCAACCCATACTGACTGCTGCGTTGTTCGATGTGTTAGGGCGAGAAGAGGCCACGATCGGTCTAGGAGTGGTTTCGTTTGTTAGCTTTCTGATGGCAGCCACATCGCCTTTAATTGCTGGTGCAATATATGAGATATCTGGGTTTCATGCGGGCATGATTTACGTTGCTGTGCTCTTTGCTTTAGCTGCTGTGGTCTTCACGTTGTTGCCGCTGGAGAACCAGATTGACGACTAGGCAGCGGGTAATAGGCAGTTATTCCAAAATGTTGTCAGGTGGTGTTGCCCGGGCCAACCGGCAAACATTACTGCCCTGATTTGACAGTCTTACGGGATACGACGGTCTTGAATGAAAAGGCCCGTTGGATAACTCAAATGGGACCAAGGGGTCATATATGCTTGGAATTAGACGGGCTATGGCAAACTATGAAATAAGCTTGGCACACTCGTCGATGAGTGGTGTGACTGATGTTTGTTCTTCCGAAGGCAAAGTGAAGATCACCCGATCGACCCCTGCCTCTTGCAAGCGTCCAATCAGATCCGGGTCAGGGCGTATCCCGAAGCTAGTGATGTTCAGAGAGTCCGGATCTCGGCCCGCTTCTTCTGCCTGGCGCTTGAGCAGAACAATTTTTTCTCCAAGACTCGTGCCACTGGAACCACGTCCGCCGATTGGCATCCAGCCGTCGCAGTAATCCACAACCCGGTCAAAGGTGGTGGGTCCGTCGCCGCCCATCAGTATGGGCGGATGGGGTCGTTGCACCGGTTTGGGGTAGGCCCACATCTTGTCGAAATTCACGTGGTCGCCGTGGAATTCAGATTCTTCTTGAGTCCATATCTCTTTCATGGCCAAAATCTTTTCTCTTAGTATGCGCCAACGACGTTTGTAGTTGGTGCCGTGGTTTCTCATCTCTTCCGCGTTCCAGCCTCCGCCGACACCAAATATGAATCGTCCTCTAGAGATCATATCCAGGCTGGCAATCTCTTTGGCGGTTGTGATGGGGTCACGTTCAATCATAAGGCAGATGCCCGTGCCCAATTTCAGGTCTGTAGTTACACTTGCGGCAGCCGTGAGTGCCACGAAGGGGTCATAGGTGTGCCAGTAATCTTTGGGTAAGTCGGGCCCGCCGGGCCATGGGCTGGTGCGGTCGGCTGGTATGTGTGTGTGCTCTGGCACCCACATCGATTCAAAGCCACGATCTTCCAGCATTTTGGCTAGATCGTCAGGACGTATGGAATAATCCGTGGAGAACATCATTGCGCCGAAGTCCATATGAGCCTCTCAAAACCAAAACTCTAGTATATATGTCGAAATAGAACTACCGGGAGGGAATGTGCCCAGTATAGCATTCAAAGCTGAGTTGAAATCAAGATTAAGGAACTCGTCAAATGGCTATTTGGCAGGCAGGGACCGCGCGTAAGCCGCTCCTCGTTCCACCCATGCTGCCAAGGAGGTATCTGTTACGAGTCCCTTGGGTTCAACGCAAACAAAGCCCTCCATCGGTCTACCAGTAAAATCCAACGGTCGTACGTGAGGTAGGGCAAGCGCGGCTATGAGATTTATTGGCCCGGGCCGGACGACGAGATCGTTGCCGGTTACGCCCACAGCCATATTGCGTCCTACCATAAAATAGAGACTGCCAAACATCTCCTTTTCAGTGTAGTTATGCTCAGAATCGAATACGGCACGGACTCGCTCTGCTAGCTTCTTGTCGTAGGGCATGATTACTCCTAATAACTGCAACTATTCGGCATTTTACTTGTCGCAGCTGAATTGGGATAAAGGTGCCTGGCCTGGCGCACGAATTATCTACTAATCTGATTCACTGATCAGATTAGACGTACTGATGAATGAGCTCCGGTTCTCTATTATCTATGCGATACTGCCTTATTGTAGTATTTAGAGTCTGCATGTTTCTCTTGTCCAAAACGCACCTGATGAAACCACTTCAATAACCTTTCATGACCCCAAACCGACCTGAATCAAGAACGTCTTCCGAAAACCTTGGAAAAGGTCCAGCTGGGTTGTTGCCCGACTGGTTTTTCTATGGCTGGTGGGTATTGGTCCTTATCAGCGTGATGGCGGCCATGAACAACGCCTTTTTTGATAAAGGACCAGCCTTGTTCTTGATTCCTGTAGGAGCCAGCCTTGGTCTGAATCGTGCGACGACCTCATTGATATTTTCCTTGGGACGCTCTGAAGGCGCTGTGGCTGGGCCATTGGTTGGTTATCTGGTTGACCGTTTCGGCCCAAGAAGAATAATGGTCATCGGCACTATATTGGCCGGTGTTGGCTTCATAATCTTTTCCTTTGCCCAAAACTTGTGGATCTTCGCCTTTGCCTATCTGGGATTTGTTGCTTCAGGGGCCACTATGGCCTTTCAAGACTCAGCGACAGCCATGGTGGTGACCTGGTTCAGCCGCTATCGTGTGCGTGCCATGTCCGTCCGTGAGGCATCTGGGAATATGGGATCAACCATTTTGATTCCTGTGATGACATTGATCATCGCTGTGTACGACTGGCGGGTAGCAGCTCTGATGGGAGCCGGAGCATATCTTCTGGTGATTCTCCCTCTGATGCCATTTTTGAAAGAGTCTCCAGAGAGCATCGGACTACTGCCTGACGGCGCGACTGCTGCCGATGTCAAAGCAGCTCGAGAGGGAAATGATACCTCAGTCTCAAGTGGGTCTAGTCCAGCCGAGATCCAACGCCTAAAACGTTACTATGCTGGAGTCGAGTTCACGGTACGAGAGGCTCTGCGCACATCATGTTTCTGGTACCTGATGATGGGTACGGTGCTGCGCCAAGTATCCCGCGTGGGAATCGACCTGCATTACGTGGCTATTTTGGAATGGAAGGACTTTGATACGTCGATTGCGGCTTTGTTTTTCACTCTGAGATTAGGCCTGAATGTGCCTTCTAAACTGATCGTTGGGTATTTTGGGGATAAGGCGCCGGCACAGCTCATACTTGGTGGCGGAATGGTGCTTTATGCCTTGGGTTTGATCCTGTTGCTCTCTTCTGACAGATTCATGATTGTTGGGATATCTGCGGTGGTGATGGGGTTGTCGGAGGGGATCACCCCGGTTAACTGGGGTGTGATTGGCAACTACTTTGGACGTAACCACTATGCAACGCTGCGCGGAATCATCAACATGAGCTACAGTTGGGCTCTGTTATTGGTCCCCTTTGCCACCGGATGGTGGTTCGATCAATATATCAGTTATACATGGCCGTTGGTGATTTCTCTGGGTGCCGCCGTTATCTCGGCAGTGATCTACGGATTAATGCGACAGCCAAAGTCGCCCTCGAGACCGAACACGTTCTCTCGAGAGTAGCCACTGGACGTTTGCGAGAAGAACATGATTGGATAAGTGAGTCTTCACCTTGTCATACCAAATAACATGGAATGGGTCTTGGAGGTTTAGTAACTAGCTGGTCAGACGCCGATTGTCATCGGCACAGTTGATTAAGTTCAGTCCGTTGCCATTCCAAACCCAGTATTTTGGTCATGGCCTCGAGTGGATGAGATATTGTGGTTTTTGACGTCAAGCAGTTCATCCAAACCATAGTCGAAATGGTATCGCCTGAGGACTGGTTTTAGAAGCGGAAGACCGGCTACGGGGGAATGTGCCAGGCTTACGGGTGAAGTTGTAGGGTAAGACTATCTGTAGGCGATTGGATTCAGGTGATTCGGGGGCTTCGTCTTAGAGAAATTCTACCTTATGTACTTCAAAAACCTTTTACTAAAGGTTTTTTGATACTAGATCACGATTAGAAAACCACCACAGAACGGAGTACTTCGCCCTGTTCCATCTTGTGGAAGGCTTCTTCTACTCCCTCGATCTTGATAGTTTCAGTAACGAATCGGTCTAAATCCAGGCGGCCTTGCAGGTAAAGGTCGATGAGTATGGGGAAATCACGAGATGGCAGGCAATCTCCATACCAAGAAGATTTGAGACTGCCTCCTCGGCCAAAGACTTCAATCAACGGTAGTTCAATCTTCATGTCTGGACTTGGAACACCCACCAGTACCACCGTTCCTGCGTGGTCCCTGGCGTAGAAGGCCTGTTCGTAGGTAGATGGATGACCCACGGCTTCAATTGCCACATCGACCCCGTTACCATCGGTTAAAGCCCTGATAGCCTCCACGGGCTCGATGGATGAGGCGTTTATGGTGTGTGTCGCACCGAATTCTTTGGCCCAAGCCAGCTTGCTGTCGTCGAGGTCGACTCCAATGATAGTGTGGGCTCCCGCAAGTCTGGATCCGGCAATGGCCGCGTTACCCACTCCGCCGCAACCAAATACCGCTACGGAGTCGCCTCGACTCACGCCTCCGGTGTTCATCGCTGCACCGAGCCCAGCCATGATGCCGCAACCAATTAATCCTGCGGCAGCCGGGTTGGCCTGGGGCGAGACTTTGACTGCTTGTCCCGCGTCCACTAGGGTGAGTTCAGCAAATGCGCCGATGCCCAATGCAGGCGATAGAGGAGTGCCGTTAACCAGAGTCATGGGCTGGGAGGCGTTCCGGCTGGAGAAACAATACCAAGGATTTCCTCGCTGGCAGGAACGACAGGTACCGCACGGTGCACGCCAGGCGATAATCACGAAATCGCCGGGCGCCACGTTGGTCACGCCGTCTCCGACTGATTCCACTGTTCCCGAGGCCTCGTGGCCCAACAGGAACGGAAAATCGTTGTTGATTGCCCCTTCGCGGTAATGGAGGTCCGTGTGGCAGACTCCGCAGGCTTTCACTCTGATCAACGCTTCGCCCGGACCAGGATCAGGTACCAAGATCGGCACCAATTGAACCGATTCTCCCCTGCTTGCTGCGACCACTCCGTTAACCTGATGGGCCATCAATCTTGTCCTCCCGAACCTCTTTTTAAGCTTCTGACAGATATTAATCTGCGTTAGTCACGTATGTCTACCAGCCTAGAGAACCAACCTGGTTGTCGATTCGTTGTGAGCTTCTAACGGCAGGTCCGCCCCGTTGTTAAATCGCTTTTGATTAGTAACGACTCCGAAGTCTTTCCTCGCAGGTCGGGGCCGGTTGCCCGCTGAGAGTGATGGTGCTCGTGTTGATCAGATATCGATTAAACGTTTAAAGGGTGGTGATTATCTGGCTAAATAGGCCTCGATTCGGCGGGCAAATCCGATGAGCTGTTCATCAGAACCCCGGCTGCCCATGAGGGATATGCCAACAGGCATACCGTTAACCTCGCCTAATGGCAGGCTTAGTTGTGGACGCCCTGTGGTCCCTGCGATGCACGTTAAACGGCTCAACCGGGACTGGACTTCTTTTTTAGCGGATGCTGGCAGACCTCTTAAAGGAGCCGGAGCTACTGCTGTTGGTAGGCATAGGAAGCCGCCATCGGCGAAGACTTCGTCCATTCTGGCTCGGAGATTGTTTCGAACTATGATTGCATCATCAATCACAGCCTGAGTCAGATTAATGGCGAACTGATAACGCTCCGAGACCCAAAAGCTGAACCTCGGATTAACCCGGTCTATCCAGTCTTTAACTGAGTCCCAGGCCTCTTGAGATTGCAGCACGTTCTGCTGGGCTGCCCATTCGGTCAGGCCGTTAGGGGCTAGTTTGACGGTGGTGGAACTATCAGCTAGCGCAGCAATCTTCTCGGCTACGGGCAACAGCACCTCTGAAACGTTCTCGTCGGCCTCTTCAAACGCATCCCGAGCGATTATGATTCTACCTGGTGTAATGTCAGGAATCGCAGTCTGAAATATAACTTCAGCTACCCGTGCGTAAGTTACCGCATCACGGGCGAACCAACCGATGGTGTCGTAGCTGGGCGCCTGCATCAAAATCCCTTCCAACGGGATTCGGCCGTGGGTTGGTCGTAGTCCGTAAAGGCCGCAGAAACTGGCAGGAATTCTGACCGAGCCACCAGTGTCAGAACCCAGAGCAAAATCCACCAATCCCCCTGCCACCGCTGCCGCTGAGCCACTGGAAGATCCGCCGGGCACCCTCCCTAAAGCCTTGGAATTGATTGGAGTGCCGTAATGAGCGTTCTCTCCCAGAATACCCCTGGTCAACTCGTCGGTGTGGGTCTTGCCCACCATGGTAGCCCCTGAAGCATGCAGTTTCTGTACGATCCAAGCGTTCTGGTCAGCCGGCTGATGGGTCGCTTTCCAGTCGGGGTTACCTCCGCCGGTTACGTGTCCGGCAATGTCGAATATGTCTTTGGCCGCATATCTCAGGCTGGAGAGTGGACCGCCGGTTACACCTTCTAGGTACGCGTCAGTGTCCTTGCAAAATGCGTCCAGCGGGTCGGATAGAGGCTCTCTGGGCCTGACCATAGTGGTTTCCTCCATTGCGATTCGTTACAGCTTCGGCCTACGGGAGGCCTTGGCGAGTGAAACAGTATATAGCATTCGGCCAGTCTGGTTCTTCTAAAGGCTGGGAACAAATCGATAACAGATTCCGCCTTGGAAATGGAGAAAGAAAATAAACCAGACTTCGGACGGAGTACGGCGATCAACATAAAAATAGTGCTAATAGTATCTATGATGACGGCGGTATAATTTCGGGCTGAGGTCTGCAGAAGTAGCTTAACTGCGTCGCTGTTTAGCCATTCGTTGCCCACGGAACAGTTCATTAAATAAACTCGTTGCAGTTGGAATCTCATCGGGAGGAGAAGAATCGGTTTTTCCGGTTATTGAGTTCAGTAAAAATAACTACGGAACAGAGAACCAGTTGGCAATTCATCGATTAGACTTTTTTTGAACCGATGTCTTCAGAATCGATATATTCTGCGATATACTGGCAGGCACTCAACGGACCGGGTGGCTTCTACTCGCGATATTGCTGAATATTGGACTATCAGGGAG
>Ga0114932_10002814_pt1 | contig 17820 bp, 44 predicted proteins | sample 2SBtaG_2_FD_87286 | JGI IMG/M metagenome (GOLD analysis project Ga0114932, IMG submission 87286) | Deep subsurface microbial communities from Kolumbo volcano to uncover new lineages of life (NeLLi) - 2SBTROV12_ACTIVE470 metaG | ecosystem: Environmental > Aquatic > Marine > Volcanic ... | reverse complement strand
CCAATAATATAGCCTCAGGTCAAACTAAAAGATTCATTGGTAAATACACTATTCAAGAACCTCAAAATGGTTCTAAATCAGCCGATAAAGAAAAGACCTTAATTATAGATGTTATAGCCATATTTGACCTAGAAGAAAAGGCAGCCATACAGTTAACCAAAAAAGAATTAGAAGTGGCCAAAGAATTTGCAGAGGCACAGCCCGCGGATTATTTTGATAGGTTAATAGATTCATTCTGTCCTAAGATATTTGGTAGGAGACTAGAGAAAAAAGCCATTTATTTAGCCATGTTAGGTGGTTCAGACTTTGACAATTATAGAAAAGAATCTCATTTAATGTTAGCCGGTGAGGCAGATACTGGTAAATCTGAAATGATAAAATTTGCCAATGAGATAACACAAAAGTCCAGTCTAATAGATGGCTCTAATGCCACAGGTGTTGGTATATTATTTGCCTTAGATGAATATGATGGAATGAAAATACTAAGAATGGGCGCCATGATTATGAATAATGGTGGTATCTTATACGTTGATGAATATGATAAAATGCCAAAGCCAGAGCAAAAAAAGTTAAACGTAGCCATGGAACAACAAAGGGCCAAATATAATAAAGGTGGACATATTGGTGACGCTGAATGTAAAACCACAATTATAGCCTCATGTAATCCTAACAATGAAAGATGGAATGAGAATGATGATATAATAGATAACTTACCTTTTGACGCCTCAACCATTTCAAGATATGATAATATAATTAGACTCAAACATGACTCTACCGAGTCCACAATACGTGCCAAAATGCACCATATAGCAAGTAGTAAGAGAGGAGATTTGGAACAGGTCTTAGACCCTGAATGGTTGAAAGGATTGTTAAATCATCTTAAACAATTAAAGCCAGTATTCAGTAAGGAAGCCGAGGAACACCTGATTAACAAATTTGTGGACTATACTATGATAGAACAGGAAGAAGGTAGCCTACCAATTCAGACTAGACAGATGGAAGGTATTCAAAGATTATGTGAGGCATACGCCAAGATATTCTTTAAAAATATTGTAGATGTAGAAACGGTAGATAAGGTATTAAAATTCTATCAAGAGTGTCAAGCCACTTTGGGAATGAGAGTGGAAGAGGGTATAACACAAATGGATTTAAGAGGACACAGCACAAATAAGGACACCTACTTTGAAGATATATTTAAAAAATTAGCCAAACAGAATGATGATGGATTCGTATTTATACATGAACTGGCTGAGGAACTAATAATGAATAAGAAAATGTTTAATAATGATGATGGTATTACCAGATATATTGAGGCAAGAAAAGTTAAAGGTTGGCTATATGAACCAAAGGTGGGAGTGTTAAGGCGTCAATGAAAATCCAAATCTCTAATAGTGATAAAGTATTGAAAGAATTAAAATATATGAAACATGAGGATTGTGATGGTTACGGAGATGGAAAATATTATGCAATTTGGTGGGATAATAAAAAAATAGGTGTGTTGAATATAGATTTATTTTGGTTGAAGGAGATTTTAAATGAGAAATAAAAAATTTTGTTCTGGCTGCAGGAAAGAATTAACAATAGAAAAACAGAGGAGAATAGGCAAGTGTGAGGACTGTGAGTTAGAATGAAAAAAGCATTTATTTGCCACCCGTTTCAAAACGATAAGGATAATTTATTACAAACTAAAAAGTTTTGTTTGATGGCTATGATGGAACACTATAATCCTATATCTCCAGCCGTATATTATTCTCAATTTCTTAATGATGGAGATGAGAAGGAAAGAAAAATTGGTAGAGAATTAGGATTAGATTTAATAGAGTTTTGTGATGAGTTATGGATATGTGGAGATGTAATTACCAAAGGTATGAAAGCAGAGATTAATGAGGCATATAGAATTAATAAAACTCAATGCGAAATTTTAATTAGGCAGGTTGATATGAAATGAAAAGAGGAACAAATGATTTAATCAGAAAGAAAGCCAACACCGGTAGTCAAGGTAAGAATAAAGAGGATATAATTCATAAGGCATTAACATCTTCTGGATTTAGAATAATAAGGGAATTCCCTGTTAAACATGAAAGGTTCCAACAAAAGATGGGTATGAGGAATGTGGACATGAAAATAACATATGGTCATATGGAACTATATCTAGAGTCAGATGGTAAGGTACATGGCACACTAGAAACACCAACGTTTTCAACACAGAAAAGAAACATGGATTTTAACAGAGCAAAAATGAATTATATCTTAATTAATCATGAATCTATTAAAGAACTTAGAAAGATTATGGAATTAAAAAATATTACAGTAGAACAATTAACAGAATTTTTGGCCACATATAGAGCATGGGAAGAATATAGTAAGTATCTATCCAATCCACCTGAAGGAGATTATATACTTTGAATAGTGTCCAAGAGTTTGATTTAACAGTTAGTAGAATGTTAAAAATGACTAGATATTTAATACAAAAGGATCCGAGAAACATGAAAGTTTTGGTACCTCTTCAAGAGATATGGATAGAGACTAATGAGAAACTAGAGAAATTAAGAGAGGAGTTTAAGAATGAATAAAGAAGATATGGAGAAAGAGATATTGGAACTAGAGGCTGCATGGCAGATTTATCACAGAGATCCAAGAAATAACAGAATGCCAGACATGATGAAATTGGCAAAACTCAGAGCGGCCATTAAGTTTATAGGTGAGAATACATGACCAAAAAGTTTAAAGAGTGTAAATGTTTTTATACCAATATCCATGGAAAGCATTTTATTGAGGTTGAGGAATGACTAGAAAAGACCAACTTATAAAACACTTAGAACTTGGTGACAGACCGAAGACTTTGAGATGGCAAGGCAGAAAAAATAAAAAGGTAACACCGTTTGCCATGATGAGTATGAAAGAGAAATATCTATTTAATGATATACATAAAATTGGATATCTAGATATAGAAACATCTAGTTTAACAGGTAATGTTGGACACATGATTTGTTGGGCCATGGTAGTAAGAGACATACACACAGGCAAAACAGAGGTTAGAGGCAGTTATATCACACCGAAAGACCTAGCATATGCCAAGAAAAATAAAGACGCTGATTTAATAGACCAAAGAATACTCATAGAATTAATGGAAGAAATTGAGGACTGTGATTTATTAATAGGACATTGGTTCATAGGTAAGCATAGACATGATATACCATTCACTAGGACAAGATGTGCCATAAACAAAGTAACAGGTTTTCCTAAATATCGAATGATTAGATACGGTGACACTCAGAAATGGGGCAGCCTTATCCATAGGTTGAGCAGTAATGGATTGGCTATGATAGGAGACGCTTATGGAGTCTCAACTAAGAAAACTCAGATTAAAACCAAGATATGGAAAAATGCCATACAGTTTGCTACCAAAGAGGACGTTGGATATGTCTATGACCATAATGTAAAAGATTGTTGGTTAACCTATAAGATTCATAAATTTATGGAAGAATATGTGGCAATACCGGGAACCTACGCATGATTAAATTAACTCCTAAACAGACAGAAGTTTATACTCTAATCTATAATAATCCAGACATATCTACAAGAGACATATTGGCATTTTTTGACCTTACTAGAAGTACCTTAAAGGAACATATGGAAAAATTAAAAAGAAACGGATTGATTAAATACAAAGTAATAGATGGTCATGGAACTAGGGCTTGGAGAGTAGATAAGAGGATAAAAATATGTGTGTAAGATACATTCCACCTCAATTAAATATACATGAAAAGTTCCTATTATTTGATGAGGAAAATTTAACTGATTTATCAGGTGGTTACAGAGCATGGTATACCGGAGATGATTTAGAGATTAAATATAATATGCACTACTTAACGGCAGGAATAGATGATATAATAGATACCATAATACATGAATGGCTCCATGCCTTGTTTGATTGGGCTACCATAGACGACCCTAATTATTTGGCATTTAATATTCATGATTGTACCGGTGACTCTGACCACTTCATAATGAAAATCATTAATTTTGATTAGTATATAAAGAGTCTAAACGCTTATTAATACCATATGCCATACTATAACCATGAATAAACAGAAAACAAAAGGAAGAATGTTTGAAGATGAATTGAAAAGATTTTTAAACGGACCTAAATCCGTCAAAGATTTACTCGAACATAGTAAAAGACTAGAGGAGATTAGAGAGTTATGAAGGAATTAGAAGCCATACAAGACTCCTATCTTTATAATAAAAAATGGAGACCACAAGTGAGAGAATTATGAAAGACAGAGGATTAAGGAAAAACGAGTCACATAATGAAAAGATGTTAGAGAGTATTATGGGCTTAATGCCATATGATTTCGTCATTTCATACATAGTCAAACACTGGACAAATGAGGACATTATGTATATCATGAAAGAGAGGTTTGGAAATGATTAGAAAGTGTAAGCATAATATACCTCTAAATAATGAATGTACCCAATGTTTAATGAAAAAGGATTTGTTGTTAGATTGAATCACTCAGTTTATTATAGTAAGGTAATCAAAACCTTAATAATAATTCCGAACATGGGAACAGGTGTTTTGATAGCACATAATGAGGTTAAGGTATGCCCATACATGGTGTTATATAATATTCTGAGTCAAGACAAAACTTTTAAAAAGATAAGAGGTTTTCAAATTGACTGAGGAACAATACATTAAAATAGTGGAACTTTACATAGATAAGATAGAGGAGATATTAAATTGATTTGTCCAAGTAATAAAGACCATGATAGATTAGAAGATTTTGGTAGTACCTGTTCCAGTGGAAAAACAGGAATGGTTATAGAGGCTAAATTTTTCTGTTATGACTGTGAAAGAATGTATAAAATAACATCAAAGGGGTTTAATGATACTGAGTAATACAGAAAAATCGGTATTCCATGAAACAAGGGAGACAGTAACAAGATTAAAAGAACCATTAAAAATGACAATAAAGGCCTTTAAAGATGGACATAGAATAGAGTTATCTGCCAATACCTCAGCCTTTGAGATTGACCCACTAGAGAAAGACCTAACCGACTTAATATTAATGGGAAGAAAAATAATAGAGGGCCCAATGCAAAGTAAATATCTAGGAGTGAATAAATAATGGAAGATGAACAGATAGAAAAAATATGGAATTGGATTGAAAACTTAGATAAAAGACTTACATCATTGGAGTATAAATATCAAAATGACTGATGATAAATATAATGCCTCAGAGCAGGATAAATTATTCGGTAAACAGGAGACAGATTATGATGAGAAACACCAATGGGAAGATATGCCAGAATTTATTAATAATAAAAATGACGCATACCAAAAGATAATAATATCATTTCAGGACAGAGATGGAGTTAAGAAATTTGAAAAACTAATGGAACAGAGAATAACAGATAAGACTAAATCACTCTGGTTCCCACCAAAAGAAAAGAGTAATTCAATATTAATGTGGGTGGATAATGACTAAAAAAGATTTTGATAATATGATAGCATGGTTAATGGACAGACCTAGTAATGATTCAGGTAAAGCCAGTTATTATTTGACAAAAGTGAGACATGAATATTTTGAATCCTAAATATCCAATCTATATCATAACCTATAAAAGGTGGGACTCTAGACGAACCGAAAGAGCCCTCGAGGAGATGAAATTACCATATTATCTAGTAGTAGATGGTGAAGATATACCAAAATATGAGGCAGTAATAGATAAGAATCTCTGCACCATTCTAGAGTTAGACCAGCAATATAGAGAGGACTTTGATGAGTTTGTAAAGTCTGACCGTACTCAAAAATCAGATGGACCAGCCCGTAATTTTGTGTGGGACCATGCAGAAAAGAATTATGGTAAGGATTCTAAACACTGGATATTAGATGATAATATAGGTGGATTTGCCAGACTAAACAGAAACCAAAAATTACTCTGTAAGAGCCCTTCCTTTTTTGCAGCCATGGAAGACTTTATGGATAGATATGAAAACTTGGCAATAGTAGGGCCCAATTATAGATTCTTTGCCAGTCAAAATGCCAAATTACCACCTTATGTAAAAAACACTAGGATAAATTCATGTTTCTTAATTCGTAATGATATTCCATATAGATGGAGAGGAAGATATAATACAGATAATGACCTCATTCTCAGAGTCTTAAAAGATGGTTGGTGCACCGTACAATTTAATGCCTTTTTGCAGAATAAGGCAGGTACTCAGACTGTAAAAGGTGGACTAAATGATGAATTATACCAAAAAGAAGGTACCTATTTAATGTCTAAATGTCTCCAAGATATGCACCCAGATGTGGTTAAAGTAGTAGAGAGATTCGGGCATCCTCATCATTTAATAGATTATTCATCATTCAAGAAAAGAAAATTAAAACTTAAGGATAGTTATGTAAGAAAGACAGGCATAAATGAATACGGCATGAAGATGATAGAGGTACCTAAATGAGATTTTTACACTTAACTCAACCTAAATTAGACGAAACTTTTATTAAGGAATGGCAGTTTATTATAGGTGAGTTGATTAAATGACAGAAACAACAAACGGTTACTTAGTAAAAGTTAGTTATGATGGTAAAAAAACATGGTATGAATTAAAAGAAGATAGTGACGGTTGGTTCAAATGACAAATACAACAATCGGGAAGTTAAGGAAGAAAAAAGAACATAGAGTAAATCGCAATATGAAATTAATTAATGCCTCAGAAAATGATTATGATATTTTTGACAAACTCGTGATTATTGAGGGTTGGTTTGAGAAATTCACAGGACAACAACAAATCAATCTATTAGAACAATTAGAGGATATGATAGGTAAATGACAGAACAGATAAAGTGTTCGGAGTGTCATAACTCTAAATCTAAAATAGGTAATCATCTGGTAACTTGCTCAAAATGTGGAAATAGGTACGCTACCCTTGACTAAATTACATTCTAATCAATCCGTTACAAGCCGAATAGATGATATTCCAAGATGTTTAGAATGTGGAATGATTGTCACATTATTAGCAAATGATGACCCAACTAATCTAAGAGTTTATTGTAAAGAATGTCCTTTTGTTTGGCTACTTCCTGCAAACTATTTTGAACCTCTCGTAACATTAAGGAGAGATGGTTAGTTTGGATTATCCATATAGTTGTAAATGTGGTGTTATGGTCTATAATGAGATTCAACAATATTGGCACAATAAAGGTCATAATACAAAAAGGAGATAATGTAATTTGATGAGTGAGGAACAGGCTAGAGTCCTATTAAATGATTTAATGATAGTTAAGGCATTCTCACATCATAAAGGTGCCGAGCAGAATATAGAATTAAATTCCAAGATTGAATTACTTGAATGGATATTAGAGAAATGAAAATAAAATTTGTTAGACGTGATTGTTGGTTAGGTGTATATTGGGATTCTACTAAAATCTATATATGTTTAATACCATGTTTTCCTTTAATTATAGATAGATAAAAAAAGTCTAATAGGAATCTTCTATGTAACCACATTTACACCTGAGGATTCCATTTCTCAGTTCTTTCATTTTCTCGCCACATAATAGACATTTCTTACATTCATCTAGTCCATGGCAAGTAAATATTTGAGACATTTTACTCATATTATATAAGTATTAATAGTATTTAAACTTTTTGCAACAGACTTATATAGTAAGTATATAATAGTTATGTTATTATGTCAAACTCAGATTTTTTACTTAAACAATGGAGAGACACATTAACACAATTTAAAAACGATTATGATAAATGGGAGAGACATACATTAAAGGACTATCTTTTAAAATGCTCAGACATAATTAAAAATCAAATAGAGAATAATGTAATAGAATTAAAAGTAAATGGTATTAGTTCTTATCTATATTCTCAACTAGATAAAGAAGGAATAGAAGTCTCTCAAAGATATATTCAAATGATTTTACCGGAAGATTACAAACAGAACTATAACAAAAGCGAAACCGTTTCGCAATTAGAGGAAGATGTTTGGACACCTATTGAAACCTCAGATGATACATTGGTATTAGAAAGTAATCAATATAATGAATTTAAAATAAATGGTAAGGAAGTAAGACCTAAGCCAGAAAAGAAAGAGATTGTTTTAGGAACTATGATAGAAGTTAAACCAGATAAAGAGACTAGACAATTTATTTATTTAGCAGCCATGAGCAAATTAGCCAATAAATTCCATTTAACCTTTGAAACTTTAAAATCCAGATATAATGAATCTGATGATATACAGTTTATTATAGATAAGGAACTTGGAAATGTAGAAAAGAAACTAGAACAGTATGCCAAGGACTGGGCTAATATAGAAAACAGTAAAGGTATGATTGATTTAAGGAGAGATTATGGAGAGTTTGAGAAAATAATGGCACGTTTCGTTATAGAGACAGGTGAGACAATAGCCAGAATATCACAAATTATGGATTATTCAGAAAAATATGGATCCATTGGAATACTAAGAGAACCAAAAGTTATGGAGTTCTTTGAGACAGAGGAGAATTATCCATTATATCTAAGGTCTTGTCCTAAATGTAATTGTGACATATCAGGAACTATGAATGAAAATATAAGTCTATATAGAGAATGTAAAGAACTAAACATTAAACTTCCAGTCATAAAATACAACTAATCGACAGTCTTTTATACTAACATTTATCAAGTCATTCAAATGGAACCTCGTGAGAAAATACAGTTAGGAATAGCCTTAGTTTTGGTTGTTCTTGCTATATCAATACCAACATGGTACGTTTTAGAGGTAGGGATAACAGCCGAAGACGAATTGGTTAAACAAATTGTTATAGGCTCTTGGACTCTAGTAGTAGCCGGTGCTGGTGCAGCCTTCAGCCTATATGGCTTAGGTAGAAAAGTAACATAGACTATTTCTTTTAGTCTCTTTTTTTTATTTCTTTTTATGGTACATAAATGTTCCGCGTCACTTAATCAACTAAATAATACAATATCATTTAATTCCGAGCCGTTAATAGAAGAATGGCCACACTCATTACCTAAAGGAGTTATAACATACAGATTGGAAAATTTATCTGATGATATAGAGAATAAGAAACATCAAATAAAAGCAATTACCGTGGCATTTAGAGCATGGCAAATAAGGATTAAAGACTTGAAATTTAGGAGAGTGTATGATAAAACTACCACAGTGGATATACCTATATCATTCAAACCATTATCATATTTCAATAATAGAAAAGGTGTGTTGGCTCATGCAATACTACCGGGACAGGGAGTGCCAACAACAATAGAAATTAATGATGAATGGGTATGGGTGGCTAGTGGTAAATGGCAGACTCTAAGCAAACCACCATTGGTACCTGTTATGATACATGAGATAGGTCACGTCCTAGGACTCAGACATGACACCAGTGATATGTTGGAGATAATGTACCCTTCCTTTGACCTAGGAAAGAGAAAATACAAACTAGGAAAGAATACTATCAAAAGAATACAAGAAAGATATGGTGCTAGGAAGTTATCTCAGAGAATAATAGACCTACTGATAAGACGGAGAGAGAATGCCACCGACTTCCGATAAGAAAAAAGCGGAATATTGGGCTAAAATAACAGAGGAAGACCTATGGCTATTTGTAACTAGAAGTATAACAAGAACTCTCCAAGATATAATTTCAACTCATGAGGCCCATGGTTCAGAGTTTGTGCCAGTACCATGGTTAAGAGATTATGCCGATGATTTGGCTATTAATTTTCCTCGAATAAGACCGGATATGATAATTAGAAAGAATAAACAAAAAGATAAATAACAGTATATCCATATACTATGTATGCCAAGACGCGAGAAGTTAAGCGAATCCGAATTGATTGGTGGAAGCCTACGGTTGAAGTCAGTTAATTTTGGTAAATTGAAGCCGTGGGAAACTTCCCAAGACGGTCTAAAACTTGGAGCAGTTAGTAGTCAAAAAAATTATATGACGAACACGATAGAGGTAGGTAAAGCCGAAGTGAAGGAGATTATATCGGTAACTTTTACGGGTATAAATCAGAAACTAGGCACTATGCCTCAATACAGTATAATCTCTAAAGAGAGTGTAATATTCACTTAATGACTAAGAGACTGTATATAAGGATTCTAAACGTTTAAGTATACCATATACCATAGTATAGATATGAAAAAATACAGCGTAACCATAGAAAACTCACTCAAAAGCGCCTTTTTTACTGTGCAAAATTTGAGAGAGGACAAAAATATTATAGACGAGGACGTTAATGAAGTAATTGAGAAATTACAATTATTAATAACCAAGTCACAAAATGGAGGCATAGATAATGACTAAAATACTATCCACTCACAGATATATATTAAGAGTGAAAGAAAGAGCAGAATACACAGGGAGATATGGAGTAATATGAGACCTATGAGTAAAGAATTAGAGGAACAAGGCTGCACCTGTGACGCTGGTTATTATTGCAGATTTTGCCGATGGTGTGATAGGAGAGATGAAGAATGAAAGAACATATCGAGGAATGCATAGAGTATAATCTAAAATATGAGCATGACACACCGGGATTATGTATATGCCCAGAAGAGGAAGATGATGGGTAAAGAAATACCATATATATCAGAAGAAATGATGGACGCAGTAGAGAAAATATTTTGGCATGGGCCCAGTAGAGCAAAAAACCACGACCAGAGATTAGGTCAATGGTTAGTTAATAAGATTAGAACCAAATATAATTGCAGTAGTAAAGGAATGGACCACGCACAGGTAACAAGGATATTATTTAATCTAGAAAATCAAGAGTTATGGGACCTATTAAAGGATTATAATGAATAAATATGAAGTATGATAACTGGACTAAAGCCAAAAAAGACGCTGAATTAATCAGGTTGAAGAAGAAAAGAGATAAAATAACCAAAAACATAGATAGAGATATAGAGTTATTAAGTTTTAATGGTTCGTATATTAACATTACTGATTATAATGATGTATTTAGTTATTCTGAGCCTTGCACTTTAACCAGTACCGATATTGTTTGTACCTGTGGAAAGACTATAAGAACCTATGGAACTCGACCCACAATATTAGATTAATAATTAATTCTGTTTAGTCACACACACGAATAAAAAACGAGAAATATGGAACATACACATATAATAATAGAATTGAATGATGAATATGTATGCCGTGACTGTCCACAAAAATTTGAATTAACTCCAGTGATAATAAATAAACCAGTATTACCTAAAGGGTGGTCATAATGATATGTAATAACTGCCATGAAGATTTTAAGAGATATGTAACTATGACACATGAAATTAAAACTTGGTTCTCATCTAAAAAATATGAGGTACAATTATGCCATTATTGTGCGAAGGAAATATTTAAACATGGTTAAAACTCATTGGGCAGACCTAGACACAGATGGGCGTAGGCTTGAAAGAATCATAAAGATATGTGAGACCAAGATGAAATCAGAGACAGATGATAATATCAAACTGGCGTATATAGACAGAATTATAAAGGCTAGTGGTCAAAAATTACAGGTAACAGATATGATGTATGGTATTAAAATGCTTAGGCGACTAGCGGAAAAATCATTTACTGAGGAGATAACTGAGCAAAAATTAAAAGAGTTGAAACAAATAAAATGACCGAGTTAGAATGTCCTAAATGTAAAGAATCATTGGTCATGTTTAATGAAACATATGTTAAAGAGCATAAGAAGGAAGAAAATTGGCTTATGGCCAGATGTAGTAAATGCGATAAGTTTATAGGTACAGATGGTAGAATATATTGAATCAATTAGAGGAATCATTAACCATTATACAGAATGGTATTAAGGAGAAACAGGACAGAGAGATTAAATCCCTAGACTTTCCTGAGTATAGAGGTATGGGATTCGAGGAGTTTTGGCACTCACTACCAATTAAACTAGAATATGCAGAGTATGAAAGAATATTCTTTGAGGCATTAGAGAGTGGTGAACCAGAGAATATTAAGACAGCCAAAAAGGTGTATAGAAAGGTACGCATTAAGAAAGCCACAGGTCTTGGTATTACCGAATTCATGGCCAGATATGTGGCATGGAAATGTCTGAAAGATGATATATGGAAGAACCAACAAATAGACGTTAGTGTTATATTAATCACTGGTGCAGACCAAGAACTATCCAATACTATTATTGGGCGTATTAAGGCTCTATTCTCAGGTATAGAATTTAAATCAAAAGAGTCATTAATCATATTAAATGGCTGCAAGGTGAAAGCATATCCAACACAACACTTGGCACCAGCAAGAGGTTTAAATCCTAGACTTGTATGGGTAGATGAGGCAGATTTTTTCCCAGCAAGATACCAAGATGAGGCACGAACAGTAGCCGAGAGATATAGGTTAAAAGGTGACGCTATTGTGGTGTTAATATCAACTACCAACCTACCGGGTGGATTATATGAGAGAATGGACGAGGAAAACACAGATGTAAATGGATATCTATATTTAGATTTTAATTATAAATGGGGAATAGGTATAGTATGGACTCAAGAGGACATAGAGAAAGAGAGACAGGAGAATCCTTCCTTTGAGAGAGAATTTAATCTCCATTATGGTTATGGTATTGGTGACATATTCGCTGAATTTGTTGATGAAATGGTAACAGAGTATGATATTAAATATCAAGGTGGTAGGGCTGGTACATATGCCGACCCAGCGTGGGGCAGTAGTAATTTTGGATTGGTCACACTAGAAGAAAGAGAGGGTATATTATATGTAATAGAGGCCGATGAATTTGCCAGAGACTCACCAAGCAGAATGATAGGAGTTATGGAAGATTCATGGAATATTCATAAACAGTCTTGTAAGGTAGACGCAGCCAATTCTGGATTTATCAGAGACCTAACAGATAGAGGAATACCTGCCTTAGGCATAGCATTTGGCCAACAAGTAATAGAGAAAGAAGGATCCAATACCACGACCACGCTTAAAAAGAAAATGCCTATTAATGCAAGTGTCATGGCAGCCAAAGGTTTAATCAAGGTTCACCCTAATTTTACTAAACTAATATCACAGATGAGAGCCGTAAAATTTGATAAGATGGGTGGAATAGATAAGAGTGAGGTATCATATGACCTGATAGACGCCATAGATATGGGAGCGTGGGACCTAAGGGCCTTTGATTATTCACATTATGATTTAATTGGTGGTAAATTAGTAGATAAGACAGAGACAGACAAAGTTATAAAGAAGAATGGTATAACATTAAATATTGAGGTTGTTGAATGATGGGATTAAGTGAATGGATAATGAAAAGACAGATAAAAAAGATGAAGAAAATGGAAGAGTTAATGAGAGAGGAGTTTAAAGACTTTTGAAAGAAATAACAGAGGCACAATATTGGCAGATATATGGATTGGTTACCGCAAAAATAGCCTTTGATAAACAAATAAACTCATTATATCAAGCATATGGAGAATTAGTAGGTAAGGATAATGAGGACAGATTTTGGGATTATTCAGAACCACATGAGTTAAAGAATATATTAAATGATTTTGAACATGATAATATAACAGTAAAATGGAATAAGAAAAAATGAGTAAATTAAAGATAGGCGCAGGTAAGAAGGTAAATATACCAAAGCCAACACTAGATGAAAGAATTAAACTAGAGTCTAAATTCACAGACGCCTTTGGTATGTCACACAGAAAGATAAGTAAGGACTCATTAGCACTCATGATAGTTAATCAAACTGCCAACGTGAATAAGACCAATAGGGACGCTGTAATGATAGCCAAGATAGGATTAGCCATGAAGAGGCAGCGAGATTGGTATTTAAAATTAATAAGGAAAAAGAATGACTAACTCAGACCTAGACCGATTATTGGAATTAAAATCTCAAGCAGGTGAGCCAGCAGATACAGAGGCAGAATGGGAAAAATGGGGTGATGAATATGATTCTCTAAAATTCAAACTAGAGCATGAATTAGGATATGTTCATACGTTAGAGAGTGAATTAATGAATGAGGCACAACAAGTAAAACAACTACAAGAGAAAATACATAAAATGATAAAAGATGATAGTAATGAAAAATGTCCATTATGTGATGGATTAATAATTGCAGATAAATTTAATCATGTATTATTTTGTACTGGAATGAAACATCAATGGGTTAATGATGATAAAGTAAAACAACTACAAGAGCAATATGAAACTTATTTTAATCTATTTCATGACCTCAAACAGAAACTAGAGAAGATAAGAGAATGGTATGGTAGAGCACAAGGAAGTGTAACACATGAAGAGGCATTAGAAATGAAATCAATACTGGAGGAGAAATGAAGGTAAAACTAACATGGTCAGAATGGTTATCTATTCAAATACCGATATGGTTATTAATAACCTTAGAGATTATATATCATGTTTGAGCATATAGCCCATAATCCAATTACTAGAACAGTCAAAAGAAAGGTAATAGATGGTAAGCGTCATTATGTGGACTTTGAGGATAATATATATTACTCAGTCACACAGGTAACAGACACAGTAGGAGATAAGAAAGGATTAGAAGTATGGCGTAAGAAGGTAGGCGAAGATGTGGCCAATTATGTCATGAGAGAGGCACGTAATAATGGTACCAGACTACATTCCTTATGTGAGGATTACTTATACAATAAAGATTTAAAATTTAAGGATATACTATCTAAAGGTCTATTCGAGAATATTAAACCCTCATTAGAGGTTATTAATCAAGTACGTGGCTTAGAGGTTCAAATGTGTTCACCTAGAATGGGCGTGGCAGGTACCGCTGATTGTATCGCAGAGTATAATGGAGAATTGGCAGTAATTGACTTTAAAACAACCAGTAAGAAAAAACCAGAGGATTGGATATTAAATTACTTCATACAGTCAACCATTTATGCCATGATGTGGGAAGAAAATACAGGTGAGGAGATACCATGGATAATTATTATATTCACAGGTAAAGATATGAGTAATGATGTATATATTAAAAAGACCGCAGATTATAAAGAACAGGCCATGGAGATTATAGCCAAATTTAGGTTGGAACATGATACGTTATAGTTTAGCCCGATTGGAAATGTTTATAAGTATGCACCTACCAAGTATAATGATGTTAGAGATAGGTGTATTAAATTGAATAATAGAAACGCCACTCATGAGGAATTAGTATTGCAGTTCTTGGGAGAGGTAGAAGGTATACTTAAAGAGATTAAGGATAAGAATAATCAATTAAAGAAAGCCAAGGATTATGATGAAAGGACCCAAGCCCATAATACTCGTAATCTGTTAAAGAAATTCATTAGACTGGAAGAGTTAAAATATTAGATAGTAATGTATATATAACCAATACACCATAGTGTAATTGTTAAAGTGAGTCCGAAACAGACCGGAGATGGCTTCGACCATGTAATTTTAACACTAAATAGGAATGGCTTTAGGTTATTTCTGATTTAATTATTAATTCTCTTAGTGTGTTTATTCATTAAATCTTATATTGTCAGTTTTCAAACGTAAACCTAAAGGACGTAAGACAGAGGCCAAAAAGGCTGAGGATAAACACCTAGATTCTGGTGAATTACAAACCATATGTAATAAGTTAGGAATTAGTTCTAGTGGTAGAAACGTTGAAAAAATCAAATTTGAATTAAACAGATTAAAAAATAAGTCCGCAACCAGAAAGGCACTTGGACTTACTGATGAAGATTTTAAGAAATACGGTATAGAATAAAATTGGCATACGGCCTTTATCTAGTATTAGACCAAGACCAATGGTACCGAGCAGATTTTTCCAGTGAGAATAAATTAACAGGACAGATATTTACCAATAAATCTTTGACAGTAAAGAAAAATCTAACAGGTTACACCATAAAAATTAGAATGTATAGAGCCAATAGATGGGGCGATTATTTCAATAAAACTGCCAGTATAGTAACGGCTGCCGATGGAACTTTTGATTATGCAGTAGGAGAAGGAGAAATGCCACCACCTGAAATTTATTATATAAAGGTTGAATTAACTAAATCAGGTGTTAAAGAAAGCACCTTAAACAGACAGGAACTTTATGTATTAGAGGGGCCGGCAGAATAATGTATCAATGTTGTCCAGTATGTAATGGTAGAGGACATTTACCTATAGGATTTTATACTAATACTAATCCAAATGGAACTGGTTCTAGTGCAAGTACCGCACCAGAAACCTGTAAAACTTGTTTAGGAAGTGGAGTGATTTTAAATGATTGAATTAGATGTTAATGATAAAGACGCAGTGGAAAAACAATTGGAGGAGTGGCGTAAGAAATGAAGGATCCTATAGGTAATCCAATTAATTATGATATTGAGGAAAAATATAGACAGATAGAAGAAAAGAAGGCACCACTAGCCAAGATAGTTAGGAGTGATTTTTCTAGAGAGCAACCAAGACAGGTTACATTCCAACAATTAATCAATTATCACGATAACACACCACAACTCCAATTATCCGTTGGTAGTTATTCTGAATTAATCACAGGTACCGAAATGACAATTAAGACCAAGAGTCCTAAGGCACAGGAATTTCTAGATGAATGGGTAAGACGTACCGATTTCTATGATAAATTTGAGTCGGTAGTAACAACCATTTTAATATGTGGTAACGCAATACTTGAAAAACTAGATGAGAATAATATAGAAAATATAAGTGAGGTAGATATGGCCACAATAGTAGCCAAGAAAAGAAACGAGTTTGGTGAATTAGAATATTATGAACATAGGACACAGAATGGACAAATGGATAAACTAGGAGAAAATAAACTTGGTAAATTCATAGAGTTCAATCTAACTAACTATTCCAAGCAGCCATGGGGCAAGTCTCTATTTTATTCATTAGCAGTACCTAGAACAATAGGTAACAGAACCACAGCACCTTTGGTAGAAATTATGTGGGGTATTGAGGACGCCATGAGTGCCATGTTATTAAACAATGCCTATCCTATTACAACCATTACATATAATGGAGCCTCTGATGATTACCTCAAGAAAGAGGCCAAGAGATGGCAAATATATAAGCCCGGTGATAAGAGAGTCCAGAAAGTTAAACCAGAGATTGAATTTTTTGAGACACAACCGGGAAGTAAATACACCGATTATGTAACACACTTGGAAAAAGTATTTGAAATAGGTACACAATTTCCACATGATATAATGACCGGAGATTTTACAAGCAGAGCCAGTTCCGATACTACTGAAAACATAGTAATGAAAAGAGTTAGAGGATATCAAAGGTATTTATGTAATGTGTTAAAGACTCAATTATTTGATAGTCTATTGGGCCAAAATGGATTCGACCCTGAGACGGAAGAATTAGAGATTGGATTTACATCTCAAAATATCATAGAATTAGAGGTTGAACAGGTGATTAATATAGCCAATTCTGGTAAAATGTCACTAAAAGAATGTAGAGATTGGTTAAGAGTTAATACAGGAATGGAACTACCTGATGATAAAGAAGTTATACAGGCAGAGCAGGATAGAAAGGAATTAGACCAGAAAGTAAAAGACGAGGCAGGTAAGATAAAGAAAGAACAGTTTAAGAATAAATTTGTTGAGACTAAAAAATTAAAAAAATGTGCTATGTGTAAAGAAGGCCAACACGCATTTTGTACCAAACGAGGTTGTACCTGTCAGTGATGTGAAATGAATGAGCCAAGACGAATACAATATCAAAACGCCAATATTCTCATTAGGTCTCAAAAAAAGAGACCACAATTTTGTAATAAAAGAGGACCAGACCATAGTTATGAGGACTTGGAAGTGGAGAAAGTTTGGT
>Ga0114932_10002812_pt1 | contig 17827 bp, 15 predicted proteins | sample 2SBtaG_2_FD_87286 | JGI IMG/M metagenome (GOLD analysis project Ga0114932, IMG submission 87286) | Deep subsurface microbial communities from Kolumbo volcano to uncover new lineages of life (NeLLi) - 2SBTROV12_ACTIVE470 metaG | ecosystem: Environmental > Aquatic > Marine > Volcanic ... | reverse complement strand
AATATCAATTGGCAATTCCATATGCAGCCTTGACACAAACGCAGAAGAATGAGTTAGCGGCATACCGTACTGCGCTTCTCACCTTACCACAAGACCACGATACTGCGGCAGAAGCATACGCAGCACTACCTACCAAACCTTCTTGGATGGCATAACTCTTAAATAGACTTGCTTAATACGAGAGGTATGAGCGAAGAGATGAGTGAAGTAGAGATGATGAGGCAGGTTGCGTCAGACCGTTTGGTTTGGCTAAGGCTAATGGAGAAGGCTATCAATGACATTGATGGTGTACTGAATGGTCTAAAGCGTGATGTGGCTGAAATATCACAACAGGTTGCCGCAAGAAACGAAGAAATGACTCTTGGGCCTAGTGAAGACGAGGCTGAGGAAGAGTCAGATGACTGATGTAGATGGGTTTGCACGATGGATTTTGGAAAAAATTGGTGCGATTATCCGTTAAACAGTAGTGGTAGTGTGGTTTTATGGTGGAAAAGAGACTAGGAAAAATAGTTTATCAAGCCCCTGAGAAGTCCTACACTAAGGTAAACATTGAAGAGACACCTCACGGCTACAAGATATATCGCCCCGGCGAAGAAAGGCACTTTACAGTAATTCCAATGTCAGCAGTTAGGCAAATAATATATGATAGGTGAGAAAAATGAGCGAAAATAATACAACAGTAGGAGATTGCGTAGCAGACTGCGTAGAAGCAGCAACGTCTAGTATCTTTGACGACATTGAAGTAGTTTTAGTAGCCGGTGGTGCTCTGCTAGGTTTAGCGGCGTGGGGATATAAAAAATATAAAATGATGATGGCAGATGGGGAAATAACTCTGGATGAGTTAATGGATGCCGCCAGAGAAGGAAAGGATAAACTAGAAGAGGCAGAGGAGCAAATCGCTGTCATCGAAAAGGTTTACTCTGAGTACAAAGTTTCCGAGTTAAAGGAGTTGCTTAAGGAAAAAGGTCTATCAGTTAGTGGTGTAAAATCCGAGTTAATAGCAAGACTTGAGGAAGCCGAATGAGCGAAGAAGTTTTAGGAGTAAAACTAGAAGGCCTTGAACAAACCGTTGAACGTCACGATAGAGTGATTGAGCAGTTAGTTCAATCTCAGATGGATATGAAGACTGGTCTTACTAAGGTTGCTACAGAATTAGAAGTAACTAATGGACTTATAGCCTCTTATATGGCTAATATGCAAAAGGTAATTTTTGCTTTAATTGCTATAGTAGCAGGTGCTATGGGAGTTTCCTCGCAGATGTGAGATGATGGGAAAGATGGCTACTGCTTGGTTTAGATGGGTAGAAGCAAAACTTTCTCGTATAGAACGCGAAAAAGACAACCTTGAAGAATCACTTGCTACCTTAAAAAGACAGCAGAAGCGTATGCTTTATCTGATAATGGGAGTGTTAGGAATATATGGTATCTTATTGTTCACAGTCTGATGTTGGTGTTAGGTTAGGTCTTAACAACGCCCAAAGAACCCAAGCGTCTAGTAAGTTAGATTTAGCAATACGCAGGGCTTCTATAGAAGTAGACCAAGAGTTTAGAGACTATGGTAGAGATGCTCCCTCAAGGGAGGTAGCAGAAACGACGTTAGACGGCGCCATTTCTGCCGGTGCTACCACCCTAGTGCTGACCTCGGGAACGGCCTTCAGCAGCGCTGGTGAGGGTAATATAGACGGTGACTCATTCAAGTGGACAGGAAAAAGCACTCATACCCTTAGTGGTGTTACTGGTGTTTCTGCTGACCACGCCGATAACGTAACAGTCCAAGAAGGAGAGATGGCACACGTTCTTAGAGAAATATGTGCTGATTTAGCGGCTGCATTTTATATGGAGGATGAAGGTGGTACTATACTAAGTGAAAAAGGTGGTGCAGTTTTGAGAGAAAGAGGTACTTTGAATCTTAAAAGACTAGCCCATTTGGGAACGGTTAATTAGGTGGTTGTATGGCTTTCGACCAATCATCAGCAGGGCGCACACTTAAATTAAATGTTAAGAGAATGCTCAAAGACTTTGAGAAAGAGCAGAAGATAGAAGTCGAAAAGATACTTTCGGAGATAGGTCAGGAAGAGGCAAAAAATATGAGAAGCAGACTACAGCGTATTCGCGCAGATGGAACTCCCAGAGTAGGTGGTATCGGCGCTAAGGTTGCAAGTACGGTGGCTTCTAGAATGCACGAAGCAAACGGAGATTACAAACAACTAGAGATAGGGTCGATAAAAGGTAGGGCTATAGGCAGTAGGGGTGCTGACCTAGCAGTAATACTAGCAGAAGGAAAAGCCGAGGGTTCTCCAATAAAAGACCCGCCGGGAGAAAGACCGTCTTGGTTTTTTGGTAATAGCCCAAACACAGGTAAGACGTTTAATTTTCCTGTCAAGGCACCCAAACCCGGATATATATCCCCAGCCAAAGACCCTGAGCCTGAATTTATTGAGAAGGGAATGGAGAATATCGAAAGAAAGGTAAGAGAAAGAGTCATGGAAGGCATAGAGCAAGGTTGGTCGAACACGGCTAGGAATATAGAAAGAAAGAGTGGTTTCAAGGACTTCCAGCAGTATATCAGTAAGATAAGGACTAGGTAATATGGCTATAGCAACTAAGAATCAATATTGGAATGCTAGGATGACTGGCTTAAACCCAGCGTCGCCCGGTGGAAATAGTAACGATAGTTGGTCAGGTAGCGGTGGGTCTGCTGTTGATGGCTCTTGGGTTATCACTAACGGTACTTGGTCTATAACTCCTGATGCAGATGATAATTCTTTGACCTTGCTTGCTTGTTTTACTTTTGCTACTGCCCCAGATAACGACGCAGTTATTTTAACTCTTGCAAATGGCTCACATAAAATAGAAGTTAAATCAACAGGTACTATGACAGGGCTAAAAGTAGTAGGGGCTACTACTGTTAATTTTACTGATTTAGATTTGGGAGTTAGTGAGAATGACTCAGTACCTATTATGCTCAGGCTAACTCTAGATTCTACTGGTGCGGCAAAATGCTATAGGTATGAGATTATAGAAAATGATGACGCAGTTGATGATTTCATTTCTCTGACTGCTGCCTCTAGCGGAACTAATACAGTATCTTGGGGAAATACTAGCGGTAATGTGAAGTGGCATAGCGTCTATTACAGTAGGTTTGGTGCTTTTGACCCTAGAGAGTTAATGGGTGCAGACTTTGCACAGGATATCCACGTTAGGATGGCTCTGGGCATAGTAGACCACCTACAGAAGAGTAACAAGCCTTTCCTAAAAACGCAAGTAAACGATGCTAACATAGTATATGCCTATGATTTATCTGCTTCTAATGTTAGAAAACTAGGCACGCCATTTGTCCATGTCTACTTAGAGAATATCTCTTCGCCAGAATTTGATGCTTTGTCTGGGTCGTCTGTGCAGCAAATGTATTCTGTCGATATATTTGTAACTACTAAGGGAACTAATTATGAGAATGCCTATATGAGTGGTTTAAATATCATGGGTGAGATATTCGATGAACTCTATACTTCGACAGGCTTAAATGGCACTACTGACAGTCTAGATAGTCACGAAGCCACACTAGATACTAGAGTAGATGATGATGATATTATCTGCACACACAGATTAACCCTCACATATAGGCGCAGAATAAAGATGACCCGTCGGTAATACTTATAGCACACTTGGGCCGTAAACGTGACATATAGAGGTATCCTCATGGGTGTAGACTGGACAAATCGTTATGTTGCAATAGAAAAAGAAGCCGCTTACGGCGTAGAAAATGGAATAGTTACGAGCATTGCTCAATTGGCTGGTGGCTCTGGATATCTTGATGGTGGTACGGGTACAGGCACTTGGACTGCTGGTACTAAGGATTCACTCGTAAAGGGCGGATACGGCGCTACAGGTACAATTGTCATAACATCTGGTGCTCTCTCAGCACCCACAATAACTAATCATGGACAAGGCTACACAAGCGCTCTTGTGACGGGAGACATAACCCTAGACAGCGCTACTGCAAGCGGAGGTTCTAGTGGAACTTTTACTGTAGGGACAAGGCAACCCAGCAAGGGAGTTACCTACGGAGAAGTAGATGACGAATCCATGAAGCAGACCTTTGAGTTGCTTACTCGCGCTGACATGAGCCGACAGGTTGCATCAAAGGCAGTCACAAGCACACAGTACGGTGAGGGTACCATAAACCTAGCAGTACAGCCTGATGACTTCATGGGTAAGATACTATACGCTTTCCTTCCAGCAACAGACGAAGGCGCTGCATTTGCTGACCACGTTAAGATGACTAACAGGGGCGGAGTCTACACAGCCGCAGGTACTTTCAGCGTTCCTCTTGCTTCTAACTTCGGTACAGAGAATGCAGAGTTAGTCTGCAAGGTTGAGTTAGTATCAACAGGAATTAGTGCCTCTGCTACAGTAGGCGCAAGCAGTAGCGCAGCATTTAATGCTGCTGGTATTACTACTGTTAGGAGTCTAACAGGCGCTTCAAAGTATCATAACTATCTTTCAAGCAACGGTACAGCCGCAGAAGCCGCAGTTTCTAACAAAGACCTTCTAAATGACAATGATAGGCTTTACAATTCTGCCGGAACTTTCTTGGGAATTGTTACAGACGAGAGTAACACACAACTAACTATAGGTGCCACACCCGCTATAGAAATAGCAGACGGTACTGAGTTCTTTTCCTACAGAGTAACACAGGCTTACATAGTAAACCCCGGAGTAGGTTACTCTGGTATTCCTACTGCATCCTTCGCAGGTGCGACAGGTGCAGCAATAGGTGGACTTACTACTGGTGGAAACGCCGCCGGAATAGTAAACATGGGAGCAGCAAGAACTCACATCTTCAACGAGCCTGTGCTTTCAACGCACGCTTACCCTTCCTTCACTATGAGGGTTGGTAGGGGAGACAGGGAGCACACCTTTACCGGAATGGTGGCCTCCAAACTCAGCATGAGCGCTAACCTGAATGAGTACGTGATGGCTTCTGTAGACTTCATAGGCAAGAATGAAGAGTCTACTTCGGCACTACGAACAGACGTTGATTTCGCTGGTATAGCAGTAGACGCTCTCCACTTCGCAGATGCGGAAGTTTACTTTGAGGACTTCCCAGATAAGACTGTTAAGGTTCAGCAGATTTCCTTTGAGATAAACATCAACCGTGACCTTGATTCGGCTTACGCTGTTGGTAACAGGTCTTTCACTAAGGCGCCCCCAACTCAGACAAGGGAGATTAGCGGCACTATGGAGTTCAACGAGGTTCTTTACAGCGATACAGCAGACTACGTGAACGAGCCTACCTACGACGCGCTTACTGGCGAGAGCGTCCACAAGATTCAGCCCGGTGCTGGTAAGAATGCTATCAAGATAGTCTTCAAGAGTGAGGATGCAGCAGATAAACTTGAGTTTGAGTTCTACAACGTTAGGTTTGAGGCACCCGAAGCATCAGTCAGCGGGCGTGACCCCAACAGAATGTCTGTAGGGTTCCAAGCGTTCTATGATGCTACTACTCTAGGTGCAGCAAAGGCTATACAGGCTAAGATGATAGGCAGCGGCTCACACGTTTCAGATGCTTCCTACAACAACTGAGGTGATTAAATGACAGAAACAGAAAAGAATCTTACACTACAAGAAGCACACGATGACCCACACACAACAGTTATGGTTCCTGAGCCTGTGGAAGAAAAGCCAAAGAAGCCTGCTAAGAAGGCTACTAAGAAGGCCGCTAAGAAAGAAGAGTAATTCTATGAAAACCTTTACAAACACACTAGGGGTGTGGGAGATTACCGAAGATGGTACAGTCCGTCTGATAAGTGAGGCCGAAGTGCCTATAAAAGAGAGTAGAGTGAAGAAATATGCCGATAGCAAAAAAAGAGATAGAACTTAATGATGGAAGCACGATACTTGTAAAGCAGGTATCAGGACGAAAGAAAATCAAGATTGAGGCTATTCAAGCCAAAGTCTACCGCCGCTTTAGACACAACGGCGACCCTAATGATTGGACTTCTGAGCAGCATGAGGAGTTTGCAGACGCTCTGGATGAACTAGGTGCAGGTCTAGAAGCACAAGTAGAGGCTTGGTTGCCTGAGTGTATTGAATCAGAGGGTATTACAATTGATGATTTAGACAGCGAAGAACTAATGAGAGTTCTTTCCTTCGCTAGAGGAGATACTGAGGAGGGTGCAATCCCTTTGGAATCTTCGCAAGAGTAGCGCCGTCTCTTTGCATGGCCTTCAAAGGCGTTGTTCCCTCAGATTTGTGGGATAAGTATGACCGTGAGGATGGTTTCGATAGGTTAATGTTGGATATAGAAGTGGCGAATGAAATAAACACTAAGATTAACGAAGCAACTAATTCTTCTTCTAAACCAACAGCCAACGACGCTAATGCAATGGTGGCTAGAAGAAACCAAAAACGCAAGGAATATTTAAGCAACAATAGTGATTTCTTTAGTGCTGTAGAGAAAGCGGGAATGACCGCAAAGGATTTGAGTGGAGATGATTAGAGCATGGCACGTATAGGCGCACCACGTATATTCTTCAACGTGGTGGGTAATTTCCAAGCCGCTAAAATGCTAGATGACGCTAGTGCTCAAATGACTGTGCTTAATGCTATCTTTATGGATGGTCTTGGTGGTATGGAAGACGCAGCGGTAGCGCTGGCAGAACAAATGACTATGGTAGTGGAGGCTACAGTCCCCATTAGCGCAGAGATTGAGAAAGCAACTCTTGAATTTGAAAAATTCCTAAGTGTAGGAGATGACATATCTGAAAGACTTACCGGAGAAATAATAGGCATAGGAGCACAAGTTGGTTTTACAGCCACAGAATCTCTAAGCGCTGGTGCTAGAATGGCACAACTAGCAGGTATCTTTGGTGATGAAGTAATTCCAGCGGCTACTGAGATGGCCTTAGCCTTTGGTCTTATAGGTGATATGGCACCAGAAGACGCCATGATAAAACTTATTAACTTGCAGCAACAGACTAACTTCGTATTTAGAGAAGTAGAAAAATCATCATATGATTTACTAAGTGCTGAACAGCAGAGAATGCAAGTACAGAAAGAAATGAGTAGGGTGATTAACCAACTAAACTCAGTTGAGGATAAATCGGCTGCTACCATGAGTAAGATAGTTCGTGTAATGAATGAGTTTGCGTCACAGGCTAGGCTGACAGGGGAAGAAATATCCTTTATGGCGGCTATGTCTGCTACCTTGATTGAGGCTGGTGAAGAGCAAGGTAAAGCAGGTAGAGCGCTTAGGATGATTTACGCTAGGTTGGGTGCTGATACTAACGGGGCTGCCACAGCCTTACACAATTTAGGTATAGCCACTACTGATGCTAACGGTGGTCTTAGGCCACTTTCCGCTATACTAGCAGACTTAACTCCTCTCTATCACGACATGGGAAGTGCTCAGAAACAACAGATAGCGCAACAAGTAGCAGGTAATCTGCACTATGTGCGTTTCTTGAAACTTGCAGAAGGCTTTGATAGAGTCATAGATTTGCAACAAGAAGCATTAGGTGAAACTGGGGCAGTATTTAATGAAGCCGGTGAATCTGTTGGCTTCCTTAGTGACATGATGGAGTCTAATAATACTCAACTTGAAAAGGCAAAGGCTGAACTAGAAGCAGTTAATGCTCAATTAGGAGATGTTTTAATACCTTCTACAATAGCGGCTACTGAATTCCAAAGAGATTTTAACGCAGCGTTAGTATCGACAATAGAGTTTCTTCCCGCTCTAGGTACAGGTATGGAAGGTTTCTTTGCCTTTCAACAAAAAATGTCAGGTACCTTTGCTCCATTCTTTACTTTAAATCTAAACCTAAAGGCTCTATTAATCTCAATGAATACATTCCAACAGATAACTCGTGCTATGGATGGGGCAGTTCTAGCACGCGACCAGCAATCTGCTTCTTCGCACGAAAAGAAAATGCAGCATATGTCAGAACTACAGTTGCAGCACAATAACGTTATACAAGACCTAAAAGAAGAAAAACTAGCACTTGAGTCACTAAATGTAACAAGAAATATGGCTATTGGTAAGACAAGGCAGATAGGTTCTCTACAAGTAGAGCAAGATAATTTTAATACTGCTTTTTACAAGAGGCAGGCTTTGTTCAAAGAACACGATATAGACCTAACTACTCAAAATATCTACAAACTAGAACTAGAAGAAGGTGTTAGACAAGAGTTAGAACTTGCTATAGAAGAACAGACAATAGCAATGGATGCGTTGTTTGTAGCAACAGAAAAAAGAATGAGTCAATTACCAGAACTAATAATGAAAGAGCAAGAAGCACAGATGGCATCTGGCGATAACGCAATCTACATTACTGATGAAACAGAAGCAATTAAGAGAAAGACTCAGGCTAGAGAAAAGAGTATTTTTGCTCTAGAGGCAGAAACAATAGCAAGCACTAAAACTTCAATGGCATTTATGAAACTAGGTGGGGGTATAATGCTTGCTGACATGGGAGTTATGATGTTTAGTAAGAAAATTGACAAGATGCTAGGTCAAGGAAGGTCAGCCCAAATTAGCCTAGCACTTACATCAGCACAAATGTTTGTAATGATGGCGGAAACTGTGATTACAAGTATGGCAATTTCTACACTAGCAAAAAAACAAGCAGAGCAGGCAGCGATTTCTACAGGTACAACAGTACCAGCAAATAGGGCGGCTGCTACAAGTTTCGTAAGACTTCGTGCTGGTGTTGCTACACTAAGTGGGGCGTTTATGAGTATGCTGCCTATTCTTGCCGTAGTAGGTCTTGCTTACATGGCTTTGACAAAACACCCAATGACAAAGTTGGGTAGTAAGGCTAGGGAAAATACAAGAGACTTAGATATTATGAATAAGAGTATGAGGCAACTAGAAGAAACTGGTCGTAAAGCAAGACTAAGTAGCGCAGTTGATGTGGCAGGTCTGAGCCAAGCAAAGGACGACATAGAAGAATTTGCTGGCGCAAGAGAGGAAATGTTCTTTGGATTTAAAGCGGGCGCCGTGACAGGAGACTTGGTAAAGCAAGTATCTATGGGTGGCGTAGAAAATTTCGTAGCAAACACAGAAGTAATTATGACAAACAACTTTAACGGCATGACTACAGAAGAAGTAGCAGACATAATCATTGCAGAACTACAAAGTAGGGGTAAAGCCAATAATATCAACATGGTGGTTTAATGCGTACTTATGATACTAAATATGGCGTGTGGCTTGCTGGCTACTACGATGATTTTACAGGCGCTAGAGCGGTAGCCAACGACTGGAATATTCCTACGGTATCAACTTCATACGACCATGACGACGCGCACCACGGCAACTCTCTAAATGGAGAGGCTACTTTGAATCCTCGTTTTAGATGGTCTTTTGCCGATAGACAAAGAAGCGTTGGCTCATCTTTCTTTTCTGCATCTACTGATAGATATCTAAAAAACAAAGGCTCTTTTGAATGGTTAGGCTTTGATGAAACTAGAAACAAAATGGGTTCTTGGGCAAGCAGAGCAAACTTACAGTACCCAGACGGATATACAAACTCTAACAAATTTAGATTTAATGGTACTGCTGGTGACGCCTTTCAATTATTTAGCAATGGTTATAAAACTTCTAATTTCTATGTAGTTCCTACGGGGGAAATGGATTTCAGCCACGGTAGAGTAGATACATACGCTTACAACGCTACTAACTACGGTAATAAGATAGCAGGCCAACCCACATCTTCTAAGCCTAGTGCTTACATGAGAAACGCTCACCTTACTGGGGTTTGGATGGGAGAAACAGTAGACTTTACAAACACATCTACCGACACTCCCTTAAATTTATTTGCGCCTTTAAAGTCACCTTCTGGTAAATCCTTTTTATGTATTAGAGATTACAAAGGAGCAACCACAAGCGGCTCCGGTAAACCGACTGTGTTTTACGAAGGCTCCCTCAACAGCGCTCTTGATAACGATGTATTTAGTGCTAGAGTTGCTGTTAGGTCTATTCGCGGCTCCAATAGAACTCACGGAATAAATTCTATAGGTGCAGACGGCAAAGGTTTTGAGCACCCAACTCTACAATTTAGGGTGGGGTTTGCTAAACCTACTAGTGGATTAACTAATGGTAGGCTAATAAATGAGACAGGATATACTGGCACCCCAGCAATAGATTACACTATTGATTTTTACAACAACTCTATTTTAGACTATGATATATATGGTGCCCAGTATGTAGGTAACACAGCACAGACTTACTCTAATGATGATGCGTGGATTGATGTAGACTTTGTTATTAATTATACTGCTGGAACATATAGAGTTTTTATTAATGGTAAAGAAGATACTTCGCAGACTTTTAATCTAGCCGGTAGCCCTAGCGCTGCCAATATGTATGGGTGGGAAATGTTCCTAAATGCTAGAACTTTCTCTTCAGGCGAAACAGGCAACGGTGCATACAATCCACAGAACTTTGTGCAATATTTGATGCTCGATAGGGTGGGTCTTTTGCACCATATAACCGATTCTTTGACGTTCTCTTCTGATGAAACACCACTAAAAGAACTGGTATTAGATTTAAACGCTGGTGGTATCTCTAACGGTAACTTTACGTTGATAGATGACCCAGATTATGAATCAGCAGGGCAGAACTATGGGCTTCTAAGTAGTAGTTACAAACATAAATTATCTAACATTGTAAAAAATGCAAATGATTGGGAAGTTTTAGTGTATGCAAATGAGGAAGTAAATAGAAGAGACAGGCCTATCTTTAAAGGTGTGTTAAATAATTACGCTGTAAAACAAAATAAAAATACAAGGGAGGTAAAAATTAACTTTGATGAGCCTTCGGCACAATTAGAAAATCAAATTCCTCTGTGGGAAATAGGACAGAAATCAGTTACTAATGACAGTAACTCTACTCCTTATTGGTTATATGATGCGCAGGGTTTTAAATCCCTTATGAATTTTGGTGTGAGTAAACTTAAACTACTTAGTAACAAAGTTGGCTTTGATGTAGACGACGGCTACACTAAGAGAAGCGACCAGAGAATGCAGTTAAATTCTGGGCACCCCATACAGATGTATAACAACGAAGACGAACATGGCCCTAACTCATTAGAACTAAATTACGAAGGTGCTATGATAAAGGGTATTTATGAGAAGACCGTTAGTAGCACCACATACACAGTAGTAGAAACACACGCGGCACACGGTCTTTCTTCTGGGGCATCTGTAACCATAAAAGGCAGTAAGAGTCACGATGGTACCTTTACTACTACTACAAACACCGCTGGCACATCGCTTTACTTTGCGCAAAACGTTCTAGCCTACGCACCAGATACACCTAAGATTCTATATGCTGGCGCTTTTGGAGGTAAAGGATTTTATGACTATAGTGTTTGGGCTGAAGATGGTAGGCAAGCACATAGGTGGGATAGTTATTGGGCAAAAACTGCCCCCGCCTCTTGGGAGATTTTTGAGCCTAGTATATTTCCCACTATAATAGTTGATGCTGACCCCGGCTTAAAGGCTGGCGATAAAATTGTAATTAATACAGCAGGTAGTTATGAGGCTCTTCCTCTTGAAGTAACCGAAGTAAAAGGGCCGGGTAGAAATCTTTTTCAGACTACACTTAAAACTCACGATGGTGGTAATGATTACGAAGACCCCTCTAAAATATGGTTTATATCCACAAAGACAAGACTTCCTAGTTCCGGTGCAGAACTAGGGCAATACTACGATTACCAAGGTTTTACAGGTAACACATCTGACACTTACGGAGACTCGCACGAGGTTACTAATACTAGCGTAAACCTAATAAGTGCTGGTTGTAGAAAGGGTTGGAGAATACACGAACTAGATGATGTTGCTAATGGAATACCAGAGGGTGGCCCGCACTTTGTTACGCAAGTTACTTCAAGCGTTGTAGATTTTGACGGAAACGCTACAGCAGACACAAGTGGCCTTGCTCATTTTGTAGATGGAGACGGTGCGCTTAAAGGGAGCGATAGGCTTAGATACTCAAGCGACAACCAAGGTATAATTACTGCGTCTGGTGGTAATTTAGGGGATATAACTAAATTTAAATACAAGGGATTACACGCAAAATGGATGAGAGACTTGCCTCTTTCTCTATGGTTCAAATATCACTTTGGCGTAATACAAAATGTCCCAATTGGCACCTGTTCTCTGGTTAGTCAGGTTTCATCAACAAGCGTAAGCATACCTATAACGCATGAATTATATTCTTTACTAAATACTAACGGTCACACATCGGGTATAGTAGAAATTACAGAAGGTACTAAAGTTTCCCATGCTATTTACAGAGGGTTAAAATTTTCTGACCCAACTGGCAGCCCAGATTTTTATCTAACTGGTGTTAAATTTTTAAATCAAAGTTTTACTTCTGCTGCAACTGTAAACGTAGTAAGAATTAGTGACGATTACAAACATTTGTGGTTGCTGTGGTCCGACATGAGAAACGATGGTAAGGCAGATGCAGACGGAGGATATAGAAAAACATCGTTTGGTTTAAAATATCCTACGCCAGATAATTACGAAGTTTCCTTATTCTTCACAGATACTTTAACAGATAAAGGAGAGCCTAAGAAATTTACTGATTTAAAAATAGGGGAAGATATAGATATTTGGGATGTAGATGCTAGTAGTGACCCAGTTACTACAAGTGCTTTTTCTCAGCCTCCAAACTTTAGCACTACTAAATTAGTAGAAATAGGTAAAGGCACCGACGCAGCAGCACTAAACCTAAGTAATCAGATTACTTTTACAAAGTCAGGGCATGGTCTTGCTAATGGAGAAACTATATACATATGGGATATTTTGGTAAGTGGTGTGGCTAATGATGGGTATTATCAAGTCTTGAGTGTAAACGGAGATACTGTTACTTTGAAAACAACTGGTACTGGTGTTACTGGTCTGGCATATAGTCAAGATTTTCCTACCTTTTACTTTGCTAAACTAACTGGCTCTAATGCTGATTCTGATTCTAAGTATCATAATTGGGAAGACAAAGCGGGTGCCTTTTTAGTAGTTGATTCTGCTAAGTTTTTCAATCTAAATACCATTGCAAATGGTGGTAAGACAGGGCAAGACGCGGGAGGTTCGACACGACTAGAAGAGTTTGTTGCTACTACTAGAGGTTATCCCGCTTTGATAGATAACTACTACACAGAAGCCATAGCAAGCGGTAAAAATATGGGTGCTTTATTTGGTACGCATCCTAACGAAGAAAAATTATTATTTGAATCTACATTTCTTACACATAATTTAGATTCTAGACATACTGCTATTAGACTAAAAGACGTTTCTGATTTTGCTTCTAGTGGTTCAGGTAAAATAAATGTTGTAACAAATACTGGTGGCTCAAGAGTAGATGATAAAATACAATACTATTGTGTTTGGGGAGATAAACTAGCAAGCACACTTACCGGAACAATTACTGGTATAGGTACAGCAACTACTACTACTATCCCACTAGTAGATACAGGGGGCACAGGTAATACTCTAAAGACTGGGATGATGATTGAAAATTTAACTACTGGTAAATTATTTGAAGTTGTTCAAGACGCAAGTTCTAGTAATATTGTAATTAAAAGACAGGACTTAAGAGAAAATGTAAACGGTGTGTGGGCTGTTGGAGATGCTTGGAGAGCAGATGTGCAACTAAGTAATGCTTATATTTTATCTCCTTCTGAAGTTTTTCTTAGACCAGAAACCGCTTTCTTTGAGACTGGTTTTGGTAGAGCGACTGGCGAGTTAGTTATCAATAGTAACCCTAGTCTTTCTAGCCCTGCTACCAACATTACTACTACTAATGGTGCTACTGTAACAATAACATCATGGTGTAAAGAATTTGTAGATACATTTTCTGGTTCAGGGCAAAATGTAACACAAACAGGACAAGAAGAAAGAAGATTTTCTGTTACAAGAACTTATATTTTTAGAAACAACCTAACAAATTTTGGTGATAGTACGTTGTCTAGTGCTCATAACGGGGCTACTGGAACTACTATGGTGTTGGCTGACGCTAGTGACTTCAATGCTTCCGGTAGTGGTTTAATTCAATTAGGATATGATAATTGGATAAGTTTTTCTTGGACGGGAAAAAACAGTAATACCCTAACCGGAGTAACAGGCTCGGTATATCATTACCCTGCTGCTACTAGAGTAGTAGAAAAAAGATATGATACTACACACCCACAATGGGTAATGGTAAACGGTACAGGAAATACAACTGCTACTGTTACTGATTTAATTGCAGCAATAAACCACCCAAGCGGAAATAACGCTGGCGTTCCTAACGGAAGAATAATAATGCAACAAAATGCAAATCAGGTTGCCTTTGAGCAAACGACTATAGGCGCGGGTGGTAACGTACCAATTACAGTCGCTAGATACGGAAATCAAGCAGATTTCACATCTGAAAGAGGTATGCAGGGGGGGTCTGATTTAGATGCTCAAACAGTTATTCAAAATAGGTCAGAAATACCCGCTGAATTAAATAGAATGTATGAACTACATTTAACAAACAGTAGGTCTTTTAACATACCCATAGATATTACTCAAGACTCAGCAATTTTAAGCAATTCTCTAAGCCCACAATATGCCTTTAGGATGATGATGCACATTGAGGGAGATATTAGAAGCAAGAATAGCGGAACTTATTTTGAGCACGATAAATTTAGAACTATTTGGAATGCTGCTTCTATGCAAACTTGGCAACCACCTACAAATATTAATGTACCAATAGATATTAGCAACGTTCCCGTATCTCAAAGTATGACTTATGATGGTGGTGCTGTTAATCGTAATGATTTTGGTGGTTTAGTAGATACTAGAGGAAAAACAATAGGTTCCTTTTTATCAGCCATAAAGAAAACTAGCGGATATAGCGATGAAGGAAACTATATGCCATTTAGTAAGGTAGTTGGTAGAGACGGTAGAGTAGATTTTAGACCTAAGTTCAACAGCGGAATTGCACTAGATAGAACAAAGGTAAAAATTAGCAACATTGCTGGTGGTATAGTGTCTAAGATAAGTAACGTAAGAGTTTACTACGATGAATCTAAAGCCTTTGTAGATTTTCCCTCTACAAATACACAGGATACTACAAAATGGAGGGTAAAGCATTATCCAAAAATAAAGAGTTCTTTGGAAGCGCTAAAGATAGCAAAAAGAGAATATAGCGCACTCAAAGAGACGCCTCTTAAAATAACTGCTAAACCTATATTAGATGGGACTTTGGATAGACAAATGACTCAAAGCGGTAGGTTTGGGTACATAGCAGACCCCTACCGAGTAACACAAGGTGCAGACGAACTAGGAAATACGACAGGTAACGAGTATTGGCATAGAATAGGAACAGGCGGCTGTCTTTTCCCCGGACAAGCCAATGCTTTAGATGGTAATTTAGGTGCTGCTAGTGACAAAGACTGGCGATATGGGCAAAGCAACAGACCCGGTACAGATAACCCTACGTTTTCACAGAATTACTGGTGGTATGGTGCCAACAGCCTAGCCTATGCTTTGCAGATAGTTCATGTGCCTAACTCAACTCCTCTAACAAGCACTACTACTAGTAACGATTTGAGGTTATTTATATCCCTAAAGAATAGTCAGAGCGGAACAGACATTGATAACGCTAAATACACTTTACATCTAGTAGATTATGTTTTTACTAACGATAATGAAAGAAACGTATCTAGCGTGGCTGGTAGTAGCACGAAGAATATCTACGGTAGTGGTTTTTATGAGATAGATATACCGTCTTCTTACGGCGCAGTAGCAAATGCAAAGATAGTGGTGTCAGTAAACACAGAGTATTTAAAATCCTTACTAAGACATAGATGCGGCAACTATGCTGACTCTAACATTTTAAAGAATGCACACGTTTTAGAAGACGGTTCTAGCAGCACAGCACTAAGCAGTATAACAACTGGTAATGTAAATTCTATCTTCCCTCTAGGCGGTAGAAGTTTTACTAACATAGCACCCAATAAAGGCGTATTCCAAGAAAGAACTGCATGGTATGCGCCAAGATTACACGTTACTAGAGATTTATCATACTGGCCCGGTACCCATATTACTTACACAGACCAAGGTATTGATTTGAATAACGAAGTTTTGACTATACAAAGTATTAGATGGAAGTTTAACGGTCTTCAAAAAGAAGATTTAACTCTTACTCTGGAAAGGGATATGACTTTGTTAGCGGCTGGTGTTGAGTCTTATCTGTTCCCACAAACACCTTTCCAAGACTCTACCTTTACCACAGTAGAACTAGTAGATTACATCCCACCTAGTTTTGCGCAAGAAGCAGGTAGTGGCGACCAGCCAATTAGTAGTGATGATTGGATAGGGCAAAACCCTACGGACCAAGGCAACAATCAAGGTCTAGGTATAAACGACAACACAGGAGATAACTACAATGATTATAGACAGGGGCAATCTTCTATCAATCAAATTGGAAGTGGTGCTTGGGCTGATATCAGAGGCTTTGGTAACTTGACACAAGACCTAATGGGTTCTAGAGGTAATTTTAGAATCTTGGGGCAAAAAAGACCCGGTAAACTTAGCACTAGTATTAAATCAGCACCAACAGATGTAGAATTAAAACCCTCAGAAGGTAATGGGTTCAAAGGTGCAGAAGGCTATGTATTCCCCGCAAATTCTTCACCGGGCGGTGAAAGTGGGTACATAGGCAAGACAGAGTTTGAAACAGAACTAACAGTTCCTAAAGATATTGTTTCTAACCAATTAGAATTATCAGGTAAAATAACTCATGGTGCAAACGATACATCGGTACGGGGGACTACAGATGCTCCTAGTGGACGAAGCGCATTAATTACTACAGTAGTTAATAACTTAACAAAGGGTGGAGATTCTGTAATCTTTACTGTGCCTTTAATATCAGGCATGGATAATCAAACTACTTACTTGTTCCCTACACAGAGAATATCCAACATGAGTGCTGGGGACAGACTTAAAATATCAATTAGTCGTGACCCTAATAATACAACTGATACTGCTAACTTTACTAGCGTAATTCTTCACAACCTTAGTGTAGGGCTACACAGAGCATCTACTTCTAACTCGTCTGCCTCAGAAGAACTTACTCCGTATGAGTGAAAGAATCTCGCAGAGCAAGTATTTTTTTTGCTTTACGTCTACCTATACCTTTTATTTCCATCAGGTCTTTTTGACTTCTTCTACTATGTAGAACCTGTGGGACACTACCGAATTTTTGTAGTAAATCAACTGCTGTTGCTGGTGTAATGCCAGAGACAGAAGAAAGCATTGCAACCCTGTCATCATAAACAGGTGCTTTAGCCGCTTTTTTAACAAAGTCAGGTAATCTATTTATTTGTGCTTCTCCGTCAATCAACATTTGTGTGTGATTTACAATCAACCAATTAACAAACTGTTCCATTGTTTCTAGTTCCATGTAGCGTATTTTTGGAAAGCGCTGGTAAAAAGTAATTTTGAATCTTTCGATAGTTTTTTGCATTTTTTGTATTTCTATTGCCATTTTTTGCCTGTTAGAATAACCCTTAACATATGGTTTGAGTTTAGTGTTGTAAACAACTAGAAAGGGATGCTCAAAATTATCCTGTAAATCTAACAATTGGTCTATTATAGTTCGTGTTCTACCTATGCCTAAAATACTTCTGTACAGGTCGTTGATTTCCTTGGCTTCAACTCCCCATTGTCCTATAGCATAGTCAGCAGATACTAATCTCTTTACTTTAGCCTGCCCATTTACATTGTCAGCAGACCAATCACCCATGCGCATTAGCAATGAGTTAATTAATTTTTGATTTTCTCTGTCATCTATT
>Ga0114932_10002811_pt1 | contig 17827 bp, 20 predicted proteins | sample 2SBtaG_2_FD_87286 | JGI IMG/M metagenome (GOLD analysis project Ga0114932, IMG submission 87286) | Deep subsurface microbial communities from Kolumbo volcano to uncover new lineages of life (NeLLi) - 2SBTROV12_ACTIVE470 metaG | ecosystem: Environmental > Aquatic > Marine > Volcanic ... | reverse complement strand
CGGACACCGACACGGACACCGACACCGACACCGACACCGACACCGACACCGACACCGACACCGACTCCGGGATCGGAAGCGGCGACGACGACGACGGCGACGGGTGGACCGTCGAGGAGGGGGACTGCGACGACGGCGACGCCGCGGTCCATCCCGCCGCGACCGAGGTCTGCGACAACGGCGTGGACGACGACTGCGACGGCACGCCAAGCGGCTGCGGGTGGAGCGGCGAGCTCAGGACGGACGCGGACGCGCTCGAGGTGCGCGGTGCGCTGGCGAGCGAGCAGGCCGGCTCGGCGGTCGCGGTGGGTGACCTGGACGGAGATGGACAGCTCGACCTGGCCACCGGGGCGCCCCGAGCGGCCGAGGGAGGCAAGGAGGTCCAGGGCAAGGTCTACCTGACCCTCGGCCCGATCACCGCCGACGCCGAGCTCTACGCGGCGGATGCCGAGCTCACCTCCTCCCGGGACCAGGGCTACGCCGGGCAGGGGCTCACGACGCTCCCGGACGTCGACGGAGACGGCGACGACGAGCTGGTGGTGGGGGCTCCGGGCGGCGGTGCCGAACAGGGCAACTGCTACGAGGCCGAGGTGGTGGTGCTCGAGACCCTGACCAGCGGCGAGCTGACCGATCAGGGCATCCTGATCGTCGGCCCCGAGGAGTCCTGCTTCGGCATCAGCGTGGCCGATGCCGGGGACCTCGACGGTGATGGCCTCAGCGAGCTCGCGATCGGAGCGTGGCAGGACGACAGCTTCCTGGCCAGCAGCGGCTCCGTCTACATCTACTCAGGCGCCACCCTTGCTCCGGGCGACGTCCGCGACGCCGATTTCACCATCTACGGGGACTACGAGGGCTCCTACACCACCAAGATCGGCACGAGCGTCGACGGTGCCGGAGACCTCGACGGCGACGGCCTCGACGACCTCATCGTCGGGTCGGCCAGCTACTTCGTGGACGGTGTGGGCTACACGGGGGCGGTGCTGGTCTACCTGGCGCCCGCCTCCGGCACGACCTTCCTCTCCGACGCCGACCACATCCTGGCGCCCCCGACCACCGACCTCGTGGCCTACACGCCTCGGAGCCTCGCCGGAGTCGGGGACACCGACGGAGACGGCTACGACGACTTCCTCGCCGGCGCCCACCAGGCCCGTCCGCTGGGGGAGATGAACGAGGGCAGGGCCTACCTGGTGGGCGGCGCCCAGCTCTCCGGGTGGAGCGGCGAGACCAGCCTGTCCGGCGCCGCCTGGAAGCTCGAGGGGGACACGACCCTGGACGCGGTGGGCTGGGCGGTGCACGGCCCCGGCGACGTGGACGGGGACGGGCAGGCGGACCTGTTGGTCTCGGCGCCGGGCGCCGACGCGGTGTCGAATGACGGCGGCGAGGTCTACCTCTTCCACGGCGGTGTGAGCGGCTTCTCGGTGCCCGCGGATGCCCACGCCACGGTCATCGGCACCGGGACCTACGACATGCTGGGCACCTCGATGGACGCTGGCGACCTCACGGGCGACGGGATGACCGACCTGGTGCTCGGGGCGAGCCAGAGCTGGGTCGGCGCCGATGCGGGCGGGGCTGTCTACGTGGTGCCGGCGGTCGGGTACTGATCGGCCGTCGCGAGGCGGAGCCATCACCACCGCCCCGATGATCCCCCGAGCAGGAGCGAGCTCGGCATCGTCGGCAGCTCATCGCGGCATCCGGAACACGGTCGAGGCCCACCCCGCGCCGAGCCCGGCGACGGCCAGGGCCGCGAAGAGGCTCGGCGTGAGCCAGACGGGGGGCCCGCTGACCCAGCCCGCCAGCGCGATCCAGGCGACCGGCTGGCGCCAGCCCACGGCGACCGCGCGGGTGTGGGCGAGGAAGGGTCCCATGGTTCAGTCTACGCCGTGGCCAGGGCCACCATGGGGCGATTCCACGCCCTCCAGCCCCTCACGGCCCGTCGTACCGAAGGGTCTGGCCCGAGGCGAGCGCCACCTGGGTGGTCGACCACATCTGCGTGCCGCCGATGACCTCGCCGTCCGGGCAGGAGAGGACGTAGTCACCGGGGGGCAGCTCGCGCGTGCACGCGCCCACCCACTTGGGACGGTGGGCCCACATCAGGCCGAGCACGGGGTCGGGGCTGCGAAGGCGACACGCCGACGAGGCACACACCCTCCCAGTGGCCGCGGCCTCCACCTCGACGCACGTGGCGTCTCCGGCCAGCTCGTCGAGGGTGACCTTCCCGTGGAAGCTGTTGGCTGCGCACGCGACGGTCACCCGTCCACACGCACCAGCGGCCTGGGGGATCGGGACGGGCTCGTCCCAGCCGACGGTGCCCAGGTACAAGACGCCCTCTTCGGTCCGGAGGGCCGCGACGCAGTCGGTAGCCTCGGAGGTCGGCCGCGCCAGGCAGACTTCGGACTCGAGTGCCGGGAGCTCCACCACCAGCGCGTCGCCCGGAGACGCCTCTATGCGGACGGCCCTCAGCCCGTTGGAGACGGAGATGGACCACGTGGAGCTGGGGTCGTCGAGCGTGGGGCACGACCAGCGTTGCGCGCCGCGCGGCTCGCACACCTGCTCGATCGCACCGTCCTCGAAGGCCACCGGCATCACCCTCGCGACCGCACCCTCGCCGCAGGCTGCACCGTCCGCGCAGGAGACCTCGATGCTGCCCGCCAGCGCGGAGCCCGTAAGGATCATCAAGGCAGCCATGGCCAAGGATACTCCAGGACTTGCCACGGGGGTGCCTCTCCGTGGGGGTCGAGGACATCGGCTGCACGGAGTATGAGGAAGTCCTATCGGAGTACGATCGGATGCTTGCACGCGCCCTGCTCCTGGCCCTGTTGGCACCAGCCGGTTGCACCGACAAGAGCTCGTCGGGCGACACCGACACCGCCGTATGGGATGTCGTCGGCCCTTCGACCGACAACGACAACGACGGATGGGCACCCTGCGAGCCCGGCGAGGACTGCGCCTTCGGCGACTGCGACGACGAGGACAACGAGGTCCACCCATACGCCGACGAAGTGTGCGACGACAGTGTAGACCAGGACTGCGACGACCTCGTCGACGAGGGATGTTCCGACACCGGAAGTGGTCGCACCCCATAGGTGCTCTTGTCCACGCTCTCCACCGTGAGAGGCCCAGAAACCCCGTGGCCGCGTCGCTGGCTTGCTGCGCAGGACAGGAGGGCCCCGCCCGCCGCTGCTGCGGGCTGACCCCCCGCGGCTTGGTGTGGCGTTGAGGGGTTGGTTGCATGTCCGGTCTCCTTCGACTTCGTTGAGGGCCTCGGCCCCGTCAATCGCGCGAAGGATCGCACTGGAGCGGGGGAGGCCGGCCTGGTCATCCCATCTGGTTCTTGCGGGGCGGGGGGACCAGCGCGGCCAGCCCCTCGACGAGCTCCAAGGCCGAGAACTCGAAGGCTCCGGGCTGCAGCCAGCTCGTCAGCGCGAGCCAGTTCTTGCGCGTGTCCAGCACGCTTCACTCGGTGGGCGAGCTCGTCGAGGGGCCGAGCCACCCTCTCGACCGCGAGTACAGCCAGCACGAGGGTGTGCTATCTGCGCTGACCTCCGAGGCCACGGCGCTGTGGCGACCGCTCACCAACCAACGCCCGGTACGTCACCAGAGGTCTGCCGACGCCGACATGCTCGACCTGGACGCGATCGCTCTCAGCTACCGGTCGACGGTCGTCGCCAACCTCGACCTCGTCGGCCGCTGGGACCGGAGCCGCTGGCGCGAGCACGTGGCCGGCGGAACGTGGTGGATCGCCCCCTTCGCCGTCCACCAGAACCGCTGGGTCCTCGGAAAGCCCCTCCGACCCGGAGTCTCCCTGAACGACCCCACACTCCCGGTCCTCCTGGTCGGAGGCAGCGGCGTGGTGACGGTGTCGTCGAGCGCCGCAACAGCACTCCCCACCTTCATGTTTCGGGCGTGCCTGCGTGGCGGCGACCACGGTTGGGAGCCGGCTCGAGCCTATTGGGACGCCGTCGATGCCGAGCTGCGGAGCCTGCACCAGGCGTTGGGCGGGACGTCCGAGACCCTGGACGCGTATCGGGACGTGCTGTTCGACGACGACCTGCGCCGGCGAAATGCCAACCGCAGGTCGCTGCCCGAGCAGCGCCAGTGCTGGACGGAGATCTTCGAGCGCCTGGATCCGTCACCCGAGAACGAGATCTTCCGGGATTACGCGCTGCGATGTGCGGGCAGGAACCCGTCACACATGCCCACAGACTCCTCGTCCAACCTGGCCAGGTCCCTTGCGATGGTCGCATTCAATGCCCTCTTTCGCGAGGAGTCCGTGCCCGTCGAGGGGGGCATTGGCCGGCGGTCTCGCGTGGTTCCAGCACCATCCTCGGACCTGCTGGAGGCTGCCCACCGCCTGTGCTTGGGGGCGAGCGGTCTCGATGGGGCCTACACGCGGACGGATCCATTCTCACCGCTTCCGATTGGCGGTGATGGCGTCAGCACGCTCCGCAAGGCAGCGAGGATCCTGCAGGGCAACGGGCCGGCGTCGTGGAAGCGAGCGCCAGGTTGGCTCTGTGTCGACGGAATGGCGAGCGCCGAACCCTACTCGGGCGACGGCCACATCATGGCGTCCGAGCTGCTCGAAGAGGAGGGGCACGCAGAAGCCGCATTCGAAATGCTCAAGGGGGCAGCCTACTGGCGCGCCAACCGGGAACAGCCCGACGGCGACACGCTCCGACTGGGCGCACAACTCGCCCAGAGACAAGGATGGACCGAACTACACGACTTCCTGTCCGAGTTGTCCGCCGACTGACGCGTGCGACCCCATGGCAGCGACCTGGGCTCGCGTCCAGCACACGGTAGCTCCCGACGACAGGCTCGCCTCGTGCGAGAATCGCCGCGTGAGGTCGGTTCATGAGCGCTATCCCTCTACTACGGGACCGTGCCCAACCGAATCTCCGTACACGCGTCGCCCAGCACGCACGAGGATGTCGACCTCGACGTCGAGCTGCGCTCGCGTCGGTGTACGGCAGCGAGGCCGTGGGGCCGGCGCCGATGGACCTCGGCGAGCGGGCGCCGATCGCGTCCAGCCTGGCCGAGCTGGCGGTCTGGACCCTGCGGGACGGTGCGGTCGGCGAGACCCTCGCGGCCTACCTCGCACAGAGAGCCCTCGACGGCGCCACGGCTCCGGCCGCACGGCGGGCCCTCGAGGAGATCGTGCGCGACGAGACCCAGCACGCCGAGCTGGCGTGGGCCACGCTCTGCTGGGCCCTGGAGCTGGGCGGCGACGAGGTCGCGGTCGCGATCCGCGGCTTCCTCGCGAAGCTGGGCCCGCCCGAGCGCCGCTCCGACCGCTGGACGGCGGCGATGGGGGCCCACGGGTGGCTCTCGCCCGACGACGAGCACGAGGCGGCGCGGACCTGCCTCGCCGAGGTCGTGCTGCCCGTGGCCGAGGCCCTGCTCGATGCGATAGCCGAGGCGGCGTGAGGATCGACCGATCAGCACGGGGCTCTCGCGCCTGTCGGACCGTGTTCGACGCGGTGAAGGCGCCCCCGTTGCCCTGGGCCATGGGCGTCTTGCTCCTGTGTGCCTGCGAGGCCACCGAGCCGATCGGGACGGGCCAAGGCACCTGTGACTGGTTGCGGCAGGCCTCGGCCGCTGACTGCCGACCATCGGATGACTGCATCCAGGTCTCCTGCCTGGCGGAGGGCGTCGACTTCGTCGAGACCGACACGCGCTGGTGCGCGTGGTGGCCGGAGGACTCAGGCCAAGCTCAGCCCATCGCCACGCCGCCCGTCGAGGTGCCGAGAGCGCTCCTGGAGGAGGCCGAGGCGGCGTGCGAGGCACAACCGTCTGGGTGCGGGGGCGCCTTCTGGAGGGTGTCGAGCGTGCAGTGCCCGTCGGACCCGACCCGAACACCGAACCCTGCAGAGGTCGTGTATGTCCAGTGTGAGGGAACGACGGGCAAGTGAGTCGTCGGGGTAGGCTTGCGCCATGTGGATGTGGTTCGGCTGCGCAGCGGGTCCGGTGTCGGTCGAGCCGGCGGCGCCCGTTCCGACCGTCGAGGTCAGGCCCTTCGTGCGGCGGCTCGACGCGGAGAGCGTGGGGCTCGATCCCGCGGCGCTCGACGCCTTCGTGGATCGGGCCTACGCTTCGCGCAGCGACGCCGTGATCCTCTGGAAGGACGGCCACGAGGTGCTGCACTGGCCGCCCAGCCCCAAGCCCATCGAGACCATGTCGGCGACCAAGTCGGTGGTGGGCCTGGCGGTCGCCTGGCTCGTGCAGGAGGGGCACCTCGAAGGCGAGCAGGTGCCGGTCGCCTCCTTGCTGCCGGCCATGTCGGACCATCCGGAGGTCACGGTCGGGCAGGTGGTGCGCAACGTGTCGGGCCTCGCCGCCCCCCCGACCAACGAGGTGTACGGCCAGCCGGACTTCGTGGCCTTCGCCGCCGACCTGGAGGCCAAGGCGCTGCCGGGGGCGGTGTTCGCCTACAACAACGCGGCGTACAACCTGCTGCCCGAGGTGGTGCTGGCCGCCGCCGGAGAGCCGATCGACACCGTGCTCGGCGAGGGCCTCTTCGCCGCGCTCGGGGTGACCGAGACCCGCTGGTCGAGCGACCCCACCGGCCACCGGCACGGCATGTCCGGGCTCGCGATGACCGCCGACGACCTGCTGAAGCTCGGCCAGCTGCTGGTGGACGACGGCGTGTGGGAGGGCGAGCGCCTCCTCGGCACCGAGACCCTGGCCTTGCTGGGCTCGCCGACCGGTGGGTATGCGCCCTACGGTTTCGGCTGGTGGCGCATGGAGCAGGATGGCGAGCTGGTGGGCCTGCGCGCCGACGGCTACCTCGGTCAGCACCTGGTGGTGCTCTTCGAGCCGCGGGTGGTCGCCGTGAGGCAGATGGGCTGGTACCCGGGCGCCGACGAGCGCGATCACTTCGTGGACTTCCACCAGGCCGTGGCCGCGCTGGTCGACGGAGGGTCGGGTCGTCGCAGCGACCCCGACCCGGTCGCGCCGATCGAGCCGGGATGACCGCCCCCTGGGTGGCGCTGTGGGTGGCGCTGTGGGCCTGCTCGAGGGATCAGCAGGCGGAGGTCCCCTGGCCGGCGCCCCCCGACCCGCGCTACTCGCGCGACGATCTCCCGCAGCCCGGCGCCGACCACCCGGACGCGCGCCACCCCGTGAAGGCGGGCCGGTGGTACGCCGAGACCCCGAGCGCGGTCGACAAGCGGGTGGACGGCTTGCTGGCCGCCACCGGCGCGAGCCCCGAGGGCACCCCCTACGCCCTGCTCACGCCGCACGCGGGCATCGCCCACTCCGGCCCGACCGCCGCGGAGGTGTGGGCGCGGGTGCTGCTGCCGCAGACGGTGATCGTGCTGGCACCCAACCACTGGGACCAGGGCGAGCGCCTGGCCATCTGGCCCGGTGGACCGTGGCTGGTGCCGGGCCACGCGCTGGCCACCGACGCCGAGCTGACCACGCGCGCGCAGCACTGGATGCCCGCGCTCGTGCCCGACCGGGAAGCCTTCGCCCACCACGAGGTCGAGATGCAGCTCCCCTTCCTGCAGTGGGCGCGGCCGGACGTGCAGCTGGTCACCATGGCCTTCCGGGACGACGAGACGAGCGAGTTTGCCCACGTGACGCGCGAGGAGATCGACGCGCTGGGCCAGGGGCTCGCCGGGCTGCTCCGAGAGCTGGACGAAGAGGGCCGCGAGGTGACGCTGCTCTTCACGGTGGACCTGGTGCACTACCAGCCCCTCGCGGTCTCCGACGAGCACGACCCGCGGGTGCTCGAGCTCATCGCCGCCTACGACGTGGATGGGCTCGTGGACTACGTGACCCGGCACGAGGTCACCACCTGCGGCGAGGTGCCCGCAGCCATCGCGATGACCGCCCTCGCCACGCTGGGCAGGCCCCCGCTGAGCTGGACGACCCGCGGCACGAACCACCACCGCACCCGCGACGACGACAGGGTGGTGGGCTACCCCGGGGGCATCCTGTGGCCATGATGGTGGGCCTGGGCCTGGTGCTGGCTTGTTCGGCGGACACGCCGCCGGCCGACGGCTTGGACTGCGTGCCGCTGAACGACTTCTCGGCCTACGACTACGACGCCAGCAAGCTGCCCCGCGCCGAGCTCCCGGTCGACGAGGCGAGCTGGTCGGAGCTACCCATGCCGCTTCCGCTGGAGGGGTGGGACAACGGGGACCGCAGCATGGTCTACGGCGCCGCCCTGGCTGGCTACTACATGATGAGGATGCAGCGCCCGGTGACGTGCCAGGACCGAGGCGTGCCCTGCTTTCCCTTCGGCTACCAGTACGACCCCCGCGAGGACACCTGGTCGGACGAGGACATGATCCACCGCCAGATCGTGGCCACCTTCGCGCAGACCTGGCTCTACAAGGTGACCCGTCGTCCCGAGTTCCGGCTCTCGGCCGAAGCGGCCATCCAGAGCCTGATGCCGCGCATGCGGGTGCGCGGCTCACAGCAGCGGATGCACGACATCGGCGCCTCGGCGCTGATGGTGATGGCCTTGACCCACCACGGCACGCTCACCGGCGACCGCTCGCGCGACGCCGCGATCGACGGCCTGGGCGTCTTCATCCTCGACAAGGTCCGGCCCGACGGTTCGTTCCGCCTCGGCGGCCCGCTGCAGTGGTACCAGCTGCACCAGGCGCTGTGGCGGCTGTGGGACTACACGGGCAACGCCAGGTACCTCGACGCCCTGGTGTTCGTGGGCCGGTACGGCTTCGAGCACCGGGACGAGCGCGGTGCCGGCGAGTACCTCGAGCTCCCCTACCTCTACGGCCTCTGGGCGCTGGAACCGCTCACCGAGCTCTACCAGGTGCGGCCCGAGGAGAGCTGGATCCCCGAGATGGTGTACCTCGTGGGCGACTGGGTGCTCTCCAAGCAGTACACGGCCGACAACGCCAAGCGGTGCCGGTGGCTCGGTGGCTACATGCCCAACAACGATCGGGGCCACCCGAACTGGAACCACACGCTCAAGCTCGAGGCGATGGCCGACGCCTGGCGCTTCGCCGAGCTGCACGGCGACGAGGAGCGCGCCGCGGTGTACCGGGCGAGCGCGCTGAAGGGCGCGGACTTCGCCCTGCGCTTCCAGCACAGGCGGGACGAGACGGACCGCTACCTGGTGCCGGGCAAGGCCCTCGGGGGGATCCCCTTGTACGGCGACAACCCGAGCGTGCGCGTCGACGTGCCCGGCCACGGGAGCATCGCCATCCTGAAGGTGGCGAGCTACTCGGGCATCGAGGACTTCGCAGGGGCGCTGGACTGAGCGGTGTCGTGCATCGACGGCGTGTCGGTGCACGGCATCAGGGTGAGCCCGCCGCGGCTTGGGGCCCTTCGACCACCTGACCCGGGAGCTCGATGAGGTTCCAGAACATCCTGCGACGCAGGAGGCTCGCCGGGAGCCCCGGTGGCATGCGCTACCGGCTCATGGCCGGCACAGGCGACCACCTCCTTGTGATGCTGCACACGAGCTCCGCCGGCTTCGAGCTGCTCTCCGCCTCCTCGTCGGCCGCGGCGGCATCGGGCTCCTGGCTGCGAGGGGCAGTGCTCTTTCTAGGCTTTCAGTAGATGTCGATTTAGACTCCCGAGCTCGGGATCTGGCCTACACTGGAACCGCCTCCGGAAGGGGGCTGCACCAACGCACCGGAGTCCACGATGGTCGCCCTCTCTCTCTCTTCATGAGCCATGCCAACGCCGCATGTCCGGGCGCTTATGCAACCGCGCCATGTGACGGTGGCGGGACGAACGAGGTCTGCATCCTCACGAGCAGCGACACCATGTGGACGTGTTCGCTCGATATCAACGGGGACACGGCTGCCGCACTCGCGTACGTCGTGTACGACACCAGCCTCGGTTACCACTACTCGGCTTGGGGCAACACCGCAGCGGGCACTGGCGCGAGCTACGACTTCTGTTGCCAAGTCGATGGGCTCAACGACGGTACGCACGTCAGGACGGTCAAGCTCGCCGGCGGGAGCGGCAACGACTTCCTCTACTTCACCTACTCGACGGCCGACCTTCGGACCCACAGCGCGGAAGAGGGGTACCTGACCGGGAAGATGTACGGTCGGGACGGCGACGACACGATGTCGGGCTCGAAGGAGGGCGACGACGACCTCATCGTGGAGTACCTGTACGGTGAAGGCGACAACGACCACATCGTGGCGAACGCGGGCGACGACAACGTCGATGGCGGCGCAGGTGTGGATGAGATCGACGGAAACAACGGCAAGGATCAGATCGAGGGTGGGGCAGGTGCCGACTTCCTCACGGGCGGCCCCGGCGACGACACGATCGATGGCGGTCCTGGCGCGGACCAGATCAGTGGTGGCGCTGGTTCAGACACCCTGACTGGAGCTGGTGGCGACGACGAGATCTGTGGCGGAGCGGACAACGACACGATGTTCGGTGGATCGTCCGATGACCACGACGAGATCTTCGGTGACAGCGGCAGCGACGCTGGAAACGCTGGGAGTAGCCTACTCGACAAGTGCGACTCTGGGCCGTACCTCGGATGCGAATTCGCAACGCTTACCGCATGTCCGTTCTAGCGGCGGGAGGCTGTTGCGGGTTTTGCGTACGACGGGAGTGGTCAACTACATGATCTCGAGCCTGTTGGTTTGTGTCGCGTGCGTCGAACAGGACTTCTCCAGCGTTCCGGAGGAGGGGGACGCGCCGGGGTTCTCGGAGGACGGTGGGTCTCCCGTGGATGTCCTTGCGCCAGCGCTCCCAGACAGTTGCGCTGACGTCAGCTGGTCGCCGCCTTCTAGTCCGTCTCCGTGCAGCGTTACGCTCGCTGACCCATTCGAACTGGTGGTCACCCGATACGTGGACGCCTCCTCGGAGGGAGAGACTGACGTCTACGCGTTTGCGAGCATAGGCGCCTTTGTCGATGCGAACTTTGACGGTGCGATCGACCATATGGATGGGGCAGTGTCCATGTCGGGTAGCTCCGTTGGTGCGTGGACGATGAGCCTCGACGAGAGCGTTAGCTACCAAGTCGGGGTGGGCACCGAATTCGACGAGACTGAATCTCAGCCCGTCGTCGGTGACGTCGATCGAGAGGCTGGCGCTGAGCTCTTTGTGGGACTTGTTCAGGACGGCGTGCCTGGCATCGTCGCGTACGCTGGCACGGAACAGCTGTGGCTGTCAGGCCTTTCAGAGCAATCGGGGAGCTTCTATCACTCGCTCTGGCTGGCGGATCTGTCCGGTGATCTCACGCCCGAGGTGGTCGCTGGCTTGGCGGTCGTTGACGCCCAGACGGGGGAAGTACGGGGATGGCTGGATGGTGCTTCGGAACTGAGCGACGGGACCGTTCGCGCTGCCCACGACCTCGACCTGGACGGAAGCGATGACCTCCTTGCTTGGAAGGACCCGACGAGTGAGCTCGTGGTCGTGGATGCATCAGGCCAGCGGATCCACAAAGCTGAGTACTTGTCGTCGCACGAGCAGAGAGACATCGAGCCGCCGCACGTGGCTATCGGCAACTTCGACGACGACGCCGAGGGAGAAATCCTGGTCGTTCAGGACTACTGGGTGGCTGTCCTCGATAGCGATGGAAGTCGGTTGGCGACGGCAACCTTCGACAGCGAGAACCCGCCGAAGCTCCGGAATCCCATCTGCCCCACTGTGGCGCAGCTCGATGACGATGAGCAGGTGGAGTTCCTGGTCGGCTCGGAGGGAAGAGTGATCGCTCTCGATGGCGACCTGACGCTGCTCTGGTTTCACGACTCGCAGGGGGAACATCAGCATAGTTGGACCAATCTCGTCGCAGCGGACCTCGATGGAGACGGGCTCCACGAGACGGTGCTGCAAGAGGACGCCGCCGTGGTGGTGCTGGGGCCTGATGGTTCGATCTTGTCCCAGGTCACCACCTCGTTCTCGCACAGTACCGGAGCGAACACCCTCGCCGTGTACGACGTGGATCAGGACTCCCTCGCCGAGGTCATGGTCCCTGGATTCCTCGGTGAAACCCCGGCTACCGCTATCCTGGAATCCGTGGAGGGAGGCTGGCCACTCGTCGACAGCGACATGCCCTGGAATGCGAACGCGCCCTATCCAGGCTCGCGGAACGCCGACGGGTCCCTGCCAGCCCCGAGCGAGCGGATACACTGGGCCGAGCCGGCGACGAACGTCTGGAATGCGGTGCCGTTGGGGACCGAAGAAATGCCCGATCTCACGGTCGAGATCGTCGACGTCTGCGTCGACGCCTGCGACGCGGAAGCCAGGGTCACCGTCGGCGTGGCGAACATCGGGACGGGTGCCAGTCGAAGAGAGGTGGAGGTGTCCGTCCTCATCACCAGCATGGAAGCCGAGTACATCACTGTGAGCGTCGGCCCTCTCGGTCCCGGTGAGTCGGAGCTGTTCGAGGTGTCTGTAGCGGCCGTCTTGCTTCCGGATGGCCTCACGGTGCGGGTGGATGACGCCCAGCACGTGGCCGAGTGCTCGGAGGACAACAACCACGACACCTGGGACGAGGGCTGGTGCCCATGACGACCTCGTGCGCTCGCCACCCGTCAATGTCCTCTCGGTGAGAGGCAGGCGCTACCTGGCCGGAGGGGTGGGACGAGGCCATGGTGGGGCGAGTCCAGAGCTTCATGACCACCGCCGCCAGCCCGTAGGCGTGTGGCCGCGACGCCGACAGCAACACGACGGTGGCGTCCTTCGCCTCCTTCAGTCGGTAGGACTCGCCCGTCGATGCGCACGATCTCCGACCGGTGCACCAGGCGGTCCACCAGCGTCACGACGCAGGGCGCGTTCGGGAAGACCTCAGACCACTCCGCGAAGGGCTTGTTCGTCGTCACCAAGGTCGGGTTGTCGTCCTGGGTGTACCGGTACCGTACCGGTATGGAAGACACCGGTGCGTCTGTCGTCGGATGGGTCTCTTGCACCATACCGGGCGTCCGGTGAACCTCGCCCTCGCCCTTGCCTCGACGATGAGGTGGAGTGTGCTTCTGCCTCTTCGGGTGCTTCAACTCTGGCGGCTCGGCTGCGGCGCACGACCATGGTCAGGCGTGGGGGCTCACGATCCGTCCAGCTGCCAGGCCAGATCCGCGCTGGTGTCGTCGGTGTCCAGCACCACGGACTCGGGTGTAGTAGCCTTGAAGAGGTTCATGGGAGCGTGTTGTTCGGCACCGGCACGGTGCCGCTTCTCAGCGACGCGACGCAGCGAGCGAAGGCCCGCGAGAGCCTGGTCTGGGCGCGCACCTGCGCGATCTTCGGCCACACCGAGCGCTGCCCCTCCAGGATGAAGGTCTCCAGGTCGGCGCGCGAGGGGTTCGACACGACCTTGCTGAGCAGGCGCAGGTCGAGCCGCGGGTGGATGTCGATGTCGCCGCGGTAGTCCTGGTTCACCAGGGCGTGGGCGTGGTCGACGAGCTGTCCCACCTGCCCCGTGAGCGGCTGCGTGCTTCGTCGTGCCAGGTCCGCGGCCCAGGTGGCCTGGCTGCGCAGCGTGGCCGACGCCACCCCCGCCACCGCCGGTCGCACCCCGCGCCGCCCCTTCTGGCGAACGAAGGGCACCACGTGGGGGTTGGTCTGGCTCACGATGAAGTGGTTCACGTTGTGCAGGCGCGCCAGGCGCAGCTTGGGCAGGTCGCTCTGGAGCGAGCCGTCGACCCACAGCTCGCCGGGGATGTAGGGCTCGACGCCCTTGTCGCGACGCTGCTCGAGCTGGACGGGCGGGAAGAGCACCGGCAGCGCGCTGGAGGCCAGGGCTGCGCTCGCCACGAGCACGTCGGGCGCGGTCATCCAGCAGAGCAGCCTGGCCTTCTGCTGGCGCCGCACCGGCGAGACCGAGATGTTCAGCGCGCGCCCGCTGTGGGCGAAGGCCTCGGCGAAGGTGCGGTCGCCCACGTTGTGGCGGAGCACGTCGTGCAGGCGGGCCGGGTCGAGCCAGCTGCCGGACTTCAGCGCCGAGGTGACGCCGCGTGGCACCAGCCCGTCGAGCCGGATGCTGCCGGTGTCGGCGAACATCGCGGCGAGCTCGGTGTCGTTCCGCGCACAGACGCCCGCGGCGATCATGGCGCCGGTGCTGGCCCCGCTGAGGATGTGGGGGAGCAGGCCCTGCTCGAAGAGCGCCTTCACCACGCCGAGGTGGTGGAAGCCCCAGGTGGCGCCGCCGGACAGGAGCAGGGCCGAACGACCGAACACCTTGTGGGCCAAAGCGAACTGGGCGCGCTTCTCGGCGGCGGACAGCCCGGGGATGTCGGCCGTCGCGAGCCAGTCCAGGCAACGCTCCGCCTCGTCCAGCCAGTCGCTGACCAGGTGCTTGGTGCCTCCCAGCGCCGTGGTGTAGAGCGAGGGGTCGCCCAGATCGCCGAGGTGCCGGTACAGGTCCTCGGTCATCACGTCGGTCAGGCCCTGGCTGTCGCCCGAGGTGCGTCGGGTCCGCATGCGGGCGATGCTCGAGCGCAGGCTCTCGGCGTCGTAGTGCTCGGACGTGTCGTCGGCCCGCCACGCGCTGGCACCGGTGACCGCATCGTGGGACTCGGCGGCGTCGAGCCAGGCGGCGTAGCTCGTGGCTTCGCTCAGGGCGGCGCGTGCCTCGCGGAGTCGCTTGCGGTTGGAGCTCACCCCTGCGTTCTAACGCTCCGGGTCCGAAGCTCGGGTCTACCCTCACGGCGGCGCGACCGAACCGAACGCGTGCGGTGTAAGGTGTGCACCGCGGAGGTTCCGATGCAGTGTCCGGCGTGTGCGAGCGCCCTCCACGAGCTCCAGGTGTCCGACGTGAAGGTCGACGCCTGCCGGGACGGGTGCGGAGGCATCTGGTTCGACCGGATGGAGTTGCGGCGGGTGGACGAGCGCCACGAGCCGCTCGGGGATGCCCTGACGGGGCTCGGCGACGGGCGCTCGGTCGACCACGAGGCCCGGCGACGCTGTCCCAGCTGCGAAGCGGGCCACGTGATGATGCAGCGGGTGTTCGCAGCGGGGCTGGCCTTCCAGATCGACGAGTGCCCGGGATGCGGCGGCATGTGGCTCGACCGCGGCGAGCTGGCGCAGGTGCGCGCGGCCGGCGGGGAGAGCGCGCGGCAGGCCGCCGGACGCGAGGCGTACAAGCAGCTGTTCCTCAAGCAGGTGCAGGAAGCAAAGGTCGTCAGCGAGAACGAGGGGCAGTCCAGCGGCCGGCTGGCTCGCCTGCTCTTCTTCGTGTGCCCGAGCTGGTGGGTGAAGGGCGATCAGGACTGGGGCGCGTTCTGACGATCAGTGCGTTCGGTGGAACAACACGAAGCCGTAGTCCACCTCCAGCCCCTCGTGCTCGGCGAGCAGGCGCTCGGCGTGTTGGCCGAACTCCAGGTGGACGACAGCTTCGAGGTCTTCGCGGCTTTGGAAGCGCCAGCAACTTCGCACGGGGGTCTTGCTGAAGCCCTGTGCGGTCCAGAAGGCATCGAGAGCGCTGGCGTCACGCGGGTACACCTGCTCCAGCCAGCCTGCGAAGGTGCCGGTGCGGAGGTCGTTGTCGATCACGATGGCCGTGCCGCCCGGCGCCAGCACCCGCTCCACCTCGGCCAGGCCGGGCTCGCAGCCGGGTCCGAAGAAGTAGGCGAAGCGCGCGTGCACGAGGTGGGCGCAGCCGTCGCGGAGGGGGATCCAGGGGGCCGATCCGACCAGGCTGTCGACCCGGGTCCAGCCCTCCCGAGCGATGCGCTGGGCGGCGAGCAGGCGGCTCGGCGCATGGGGCTCCACGCACACCACGTGCCGGGCGGCGGGCTCGAACACCTTCGCCCAGAAGCCCGTACCGGAGCCCAGGTCCACGACGACCCGGTCGTCCCAGGGCGCGATGCGGCGCATGGCCGCGGTGATCCGGCCTTCCGGGTCGAGCGCCTGGTTCTCGATCTCGTAGAGGGCCGGGTCGCCCTGGAGGTTCGGGGCGGCGTGCACCCCGGGTAGCCAGCTCATGTCTCTCCCGCGTTCGGGCGGCGCGCGAAGCCCTGGGTCGGCCGCGCGACACCATCAGGTGTATCTTGCCTTCCGGGCGACCTCGGCCCGGGGGAGTTGCCCATGAACTCGCGCTTGGCACGATGCATGATGGCCCAGGGCATGCTGCTCCCTGCGTTCACGTCGCCGCGCCCATGGACGTCCTCCCCGAGCAGCTGCCAGTCCGCTGTCGTGATCTTTCATGACACCATGGCAACATGCGCGATGGCCCTTCGCTCGAAACGGCACTCCACACTCACCTGGCAGACATGGTCGCCGACTCTCGTGCGCTTGAGGATCACGAGCCGGCTCAGGCGTTCGACAAGGTCGCTCGTGCGTTGGAGTCGCTCCTCACAGGGTGCGACGGATCGACGCAGGCGGAGAAGTGGTCGGGCTTCTCCGAAGGCATGGTACGGCACGAAGAACTCTGGCAACAGTACCGACAACATCAATCGACCCCCAACCGCCTCGCTGCTTCGCTTCACTACTACGTGCAGCCCATCAACCGCACCGACGCTGACCGTCTGCTTCGCTACGGGCAGGGATTCGAGAAAGGTGTGGGCGCCAACGCACGCGTCGAGGCGGCAGCGCAGCTCGCCAGGTTCGTCGCGCTGCTCCGAAACAAGCGCTTCCACGGTGATCCCGCCTTCTCGGGCCGAAACTTCCGAGTGCTGCCACACACTCGAGTTCTTGTGACGTTCCTTCGCGGTCACGTTGCGTTCGCCCTCGACGAACGCCCGCTCGGGTGAACCCCGTCCGGGAGTCTGAACGCCCCAATCTTCGAGACCGGGTGGCGAAAGGATCCACGTCGCCCCTCAACCGCCACTACGGATGGGCTCCTGTCGGCGAACGGTCGATCGTCTACGCTCCCAAGTACGGCCGACACCTCACCATCATCGGCGCCATCGCTCTCGACGGCGTGCGGGTGATGCCCCAGGTCGAGGGCAGCTTTGACGGTGACGCCATCGTCGACTTCCTGGACAAGGTTCTCGGGCCCACGTTGAACGACGGCGACGTCGTCGTCATGGATGGCCCGCGGCTGCATCGCGTCGCCGGAGTGGCCGAGGCGCTGGCCAAGCACGGGGCTATGGCCCTCTATCTTGCGCCCAACTCGCCGGAGTTCAACCCCATCGAGATGTGCTGCGCCCTGATGAAGGCCTGGATTCGACGATGGGCACCACGAGCGGTCGAACGGCTCACCGCCGCTATCGACAAGGCCTGGCGCCAGCTCGCCCGAGCACTGTCGCGCCTGGATTCGCCACAGCGGCTACGCTGTGAGCTCAACATAGGTGCCTCTTTGTGTACCGTGGGTGGGAAGGCGAATCATCGAGGAGGTCGCGGATGCAGCGGCGTGAGTTCCCGGTCTGCGGGGTCCCCGTATCGCTGGCTGCATGCGCGAGCGGGCCTACCGGCCATGTCGCTGATCCGTTCGGGACCAGCTGCTGGGTGGACGAGTCGCTCGTCGACTCCGACGGCGATGGCTGGGCCGACGCAGCCGACTGTGCGCCCGAGGACCCCGCCGTTCATCCCTACGGTCCCGAGTCTCCCGGGGACGGCCTCGACACCAACTGCGATGGCATCGACAACGGCAAGCAAAGGGTCACCAGCTTCACCGGGTGCCAGCGCGCGATGCTCGCCGTGTCGAAGTCCGTCGACAGCTCGAAGCTCGATGGGGACTGCGATTTCATCGACGGCTGGTGCCTCTGGACCATCGCTGAGACCTTGACGATCAGCGGCCAAGACGTTCACTCGCTCCGCGGCCTCGAGTCACTCACGCACCTCGGCGGCCTCACCATCTACAACACGCACACCCTCGAGAGCCTCGACGGGCGCGATGATCGAGAGTTGGTCACGCCGCATCCTGGCTCGAGGCTCGTCGGAGCCGTGCCGTTGGGCGCCAGCCTGTGATGCCGAGGACGGTCTCCTCGAGCTCCCGCCAACGGCCGCT
>Ga0114932_10002810_pt1 | contig 17830 bp, 18 predicted proteins | sample 2SBtaG_2_FD_87286 | JGI IMG/M metagenome (GOLD analysis project Ga0114932, IMG submission 87286) | Deep subsurface microbial communities from Kolumbo volcano to uncover new lineages of life (NeLLi) - 2SBTROV12_ACTIVE470 metaG | ecosystem: Environmental > Aquatic > Marine > Volcanic ... | reverse complement strand
CCGCGCTGATTGGCGAAATGCTTAGCCGATTGCCGCGCCCCCTGCATCGTCGGCCCCGGACCAATTGCGTTGACTCGGATTTGCGGCGCCAGCGCCCGCGCCGCGGTCTGCGTGAACGCCCAAAGCCCCATCTTGGCGATGGTATAGCTCATGAATTCCGGCGTCAGCTTTCGCACGCGCTGGTCGATCATGTTGATCACGCAGGCCTTGGAAATCGGCTCGCCGTGATCGTCGGTTTGCGCATCGGGTGCCTGCGCCGCGAAGTTCTGCGTCAGAACGAAGGGCGCGCGCAGATTGCTTTCCAGATGCCGGTCCCAGCTTTCACGGGTCGCGGTCGTGATCGTGTCATATTCAAAAACCGAAGCATTGTTGATCAGGATGCCAAGCGGCGCGCCCAGCGCGTCCGCCGCCCGCCCGACCAGCGCCTGGGATTCCGGCTCGTTCAGCAGATCGGCCCGAAGGATTTCGACGCGAACCCCGTGATCGGCGATTTCGACGGCGGTGGCCTCGGCCTCGTCGGCGGCACCAACGTAGTGCAGGGCAATATCATGCCCGCGTTGCGCCAATCCCAGCGCCATGGCCCGACCCAGCCGTCGCGCGCCGCCGGTCACCAGTGCTGGGCCTTTGATCATCTGTGCATCCTTTCAGGCCAGCAGCAGCACAATATAGGTCGCATATAGCAACGTCAAAACCGCGCCCCAGATGCGCGAGATGTTCTGACGCCCAAACACGAACGGAACGATCAGCAACGAAGCCCCCAGCATGACCCAAAGATCGAATTGCAGAATATTTTGAGGCGTTGCCAGCGGCCCGAAGAAACTGGTGATCCCCATGATCCCCAGCAGATTGAACATGTTGGAGCCGATCACGTTGCCGATTGCCACATCGCCATGCCGCCGCAACGTCGCCATGACGGTCGTGGCCAGTTCCGGAAGCGACGTGCCGAATGCGACCAGCGTCAGCCCGATCACCGCCTCGCTTACCCCCAACGCGCGGGCGATGCCCAGCGAACCGTCGATCAGCAATTGTGCGCCGACCGGCAGCCCGATCAAGCCCAGCAGGATATAAAGCGCGATTTTCCAGCCCCGCATGCCGGGGTCGGCCTCGTCGATATTCTCAAGGTCGCCGACCGGTTCGCAATTGCTGTTGCGCCGGTGACGCCGCGCGCTCGCAAAACTGTCGCCCAACATAATGGCCAGCAATGTCAGCAGGATCACGCCCGCCCAGAAGCCAAGGGGACCCAGAAAGCTTAGCGCAATATAGACGAGTGTGGCGAACAGCATGAACGCATAGGTCTTGCGGCTGTCACATTTCGACGAATTGACCCCCGCGATCAGCGCTGGAATACCCAGAACCAGCAGGATATTGGCAGTGTTCGATCCGACAACGTTGCCGATTGCCAGACCGGGCGACCCTTTCAGGACCGCCTTGACCGCCACCAACAATTCCGGGGCCGACGTGCCAAAGGCGACAATTGTCAGGCTGATGATCAACGCCGGCACGCCCAGCCGCAGCCCCAGATTGACCGCGCCCCGGACCAGGACATCGCCGGCCAAAAGCAGGATAATCAGCCCCGTGGCGGCGAAAACCAAATCCATGGGTTATCCTGCGTTGATACGAGTTGGCATGAAATTATCTCCGCTTGCCGCAGGCGCAAGGCCCTTCGCCCAGAATGTAGCTGCCGCATTCCGGGCATTTGGTGGCGTTCGTGGAAACCTTCCTGCGCAGAGGATTGCCGATTTTGGGCGCTCGCAAACGCCCGAACATCGCCAGAACCGCGATGCCGATCAGAAAAAGGAATACAAGTTTAACAATCATGAATCACAATCCATACCGCGACCAGAGCGCCCGATCCTCGATGGCGCCCATCGCTTCCGACGCGATTTCAGTTCCAAACCGTCTGAGGAACGATCTTTTTTTGCCATGCACGGAGAATCGGGTTTTCGGGCCGAAAATCTCTTTCATCTTCGGCACGACGTGCCCGATCCCGTCCGCAAGGCCAACGTCGATCGCATTTGCACCCACCCAGATCTCGCCGGTGAAAAGGTCCTTGTCGTCGCTGATCCGCTCGCCGCGCCGCGCCTGAACCTGCGCGATAAATGCATCGTGGATCTGCGCCTGCAGTGCCTTTAGCCGTTTGACGTCCGCAGGGCGTTCGGCCCGGAACGGGTCCAGCATCGACTTGTCCTTGCCAGCCGTGTGCACCCGCCGTTCGATCCCGTGACGCGCCAACAATTCGCTGAACCCGAACGAGGCCGAAATCACGCCGATTGACCCTATGATGGACGAAGTATCCACATAAATCTCGTCCGCCGAAGTCGCCAGCCAATAGCCGCCCGATGCCGCCACGTCTTCGACAAAAGCATAGACCGGAACCTGCTTTTCATCGGCCAGCCGCCGGATGCGCGCCGCGATCAGAGACGATTGCACCGGCGAGCCACCGGGCGAACTGATCACCAGCGCCACCGCATTCGGCTTGCCGCGCGAAAACGCGCGATCGATCGGGCCGGCAAGCCCGGAATCGTTCAGATTGCCGCCGCCAAAGCGCCCGTCCGCGGCAATCGTGCCGGTCAGGCGAACCACGTTGACACGCGGGCCGGACTTAACGAAGGGAAGCCAGTTTTTCATAGCTTCGGATTTAGGGATTGCACGGGTCGAGAACAAGGCGAAACCGGTGACCACGCCGAAATCCGATCCGGACCGTTGCGCCCCGGCGCAATCCTGCCGCTGTCCGTCCCGTCAAAACGGTTGTAAAACGCGACGTAATTCGCGAATTCCACGTCGATTTAGCCCTACAAATACGCGCGGCTTTTCAGTAAGTCGGGCCAGACGATTCGTTCCCATGGTTCCCTCAGCGGAACAGGCCAATCAGGAGAAACGCGAAATGAAGGTGCTGGTGCCGGTCAAGCGCGTGATTGATTACAACGTGAAAGTCCGCGTCAAGGCGGATGGGAGCGGTGTCGATCTCGCCAATGTCAAGATGTCGATGAACCCGTTTGACGAAATCGCGGTCGAAGAGGCCATCCGCCTGAAAGAGGCCGGCAAGGTCGAGGAAATCATCGCCGTCTCCGTCGGCGTAAAGCAATCGCAGGAAACGTTGCGAACGGCGCTGGCGATGGGCGCGGACCGCGCCATCCTGATCGAGGCCGCGGATGATGTGCACACCGATATCGAACCGCTGGCGGTTGCCAAGCTGTTGAAGGCAGTCGTCGATGACGAAGCGCCGGGCCTTGTGCTGTGTGGCAAACAGGCGATCGACAACGACATGAATGCGACCGGGCAGATGCTGGCCGGGCTTTTGGGCTGGTCGCAGGCGACGTTCGCCTCGGAACTGGAAATCGATGGCGACAGCGCCAATGTCACGCGCGAGGTGGATGGCGGTCTGCAAACCATCCGGGTCAAGATGCCAGCAATCGTGACGGTTGATCTGCGCCTGAACGAACCCCGCTATGCCAGCCTTCCGAACATCATGAAGGCAAAGAAAAAGCAGATGGATGTGAAATCCCCGGCGGATTACGGGGTGGATGCCAGCCCGCGGCTGGAAATCACGTCCACCGTGGAACCGGCCGAACGGGCCGCCGGTGTCAAGGTGGCGGATGTCGCCGAACTGGTTCAGAAACTCAAAGACGAAGCGGGGGTCATCTGATGGCTGTATTATTGTTGGCCGAGGTTACGGACGGCGAACTGGCGCTGGATGCGACCGCAAAGGCGATGACCGCCGCGCGCTTGATGGGCGACGTGACTGTTCTGTGCGCCGGGGCGAACGCCGCATCGGCGGCGGAATCCGCCACCAAAATCGACGGTGCCGCACGCGTCCTGTGTGCCGAGGACGCCTCGCTTGGGCACCGTCTGGCCGAAGCGACCGCCGATCTGGTGGTTTCGTTGGCGGGCGAGTTCGACCATATCGTCGCCCCGGCAACGACCGACGCGAAAAACGTGCTGCCACGCATAGCGGCGTTGCTGGATGTGATGGTGATCTCGGACATCTCGGGGGTTGTCGATGCGAACACGTTTGAACGCCCGATCTATGCCGGTAACGCCATCCAGACCGTCCGTTCACGGGACGCAAAGAAAGTGGTATCGATCCGGACCGCCACGTTCGATGCCGCCGGCGAAGGCGGACCCGTCGGCGTGGAAACCGTCAGCGTCAACGCAAGCGCGGGCCTGTCGGAATGGGTGCAGGACAAGGTTGCCGAAAGCGACCGCCCGGAACTGACCAGCGCCAAAATCGTCGTCAGCGGCGGTCGTGGCGTCGGCTCTGAGGAAAGTTTTGCCATTATCGAAGCCCTGGCCGATAAGCTGAACGCGGCGGTCGGTGCCTCGCGTGCGGCGGTCGACAGCGGTTACGCACCGAACGACTGGCAGGTGGGGCAGACCGGCAAGGTCGTTGCCCCGGACCTCTACATTGCGTGCGGCATTTCGGGCGCAATCCAGCACCTTGCCGGGATGAAGGACAGCAAGGTCATCGTCGCAATCAACAAGGACGAAGAAGCGCCGATTTTTCAGGTCGCGGATTACGGTCTGGTCGCCGACCTGTTCGACGCCGTGCCCGCCCTGACCGAGGCGCTTTAGCCAGCGGCATCGACGGCCCTGCCGGGTTGGCCAAATTGGCGCTGGCGATACATCGCCCGGCGCCATTTTCGTTTTCGTGACCCAACTCCAACCTGTTGCCTCGGGATTTTACCGCCTGCCCGAATACCCGAACCACATCACGAGGCGGAATCCAGCCTTGAATCCGGCGCCAAAAAAACCTGTCGATTGCGCGGAACCAAGGGCGGACGCGGGTTTTGCCGGGATAAAGCGGCCGTCACCTGCGCCCGTTCACCGCACCACGGTCCATCGATGCACGGCTCCGTGGGCGTCAGGGATAAGGTTCGCTGGGCAAAGTCCCGATCGGACAACACCATTTTTGTTATTATATATCATGTGTTTACGTCGAAATCTGTTCGTCTAGCCGGCTAAACGACCAGACGGCTGGGCCATTTGATTCTCCCCACCTGTTTCGCCTGCCGCAACAGGCTGATCCCGGACGATATCGCGCAACTCGGCGCGATGCCGGCGGGGATGTTTGCCGGTGTCAGGCCATGGATCGCAACACCGGTTCCAACGCCGCGGCTGCCTGCGTGTGAAATGCCGGGCCCGGCAAGTTGAGCGCTGCGGCTTCTTCGTTCGGCGCGAAAATCATCCCGTCAGCACCGGCCACGCGAACCTCGGGCGTCGCGACGCATTCCACGACCTGCGTCACCAGTGGGCTCAACTCATCCAGCATCGCCTGATCCACAAAAAGCGGATCCTGCGCGGTATCCACGGACTCCGCGTTCTTGGTCAGATCTCCGGGCGGATGGTCCGACATCCAGAACAGAACGGTTTTTCCGTCGATCATCTCCAGCAGTGATTTCATCCGCGCGATCCATGCCGATTTGAGCTCGTCGACCACGATGGCAAATTTGGCGCTGTCGGTCCGGGCCAGGACCTGTAGCAGGTGGCGGGTATAGTGGATTTCCGAAAAATCCACCTCGCGAAACAACGTCAGCAACATTTTTGCCGGCCGCACAAACCGATCGTTGCGGCGGGGATGCACGGAATAGAACCGATTGGACAGATTGTGTGCGCCGGTGACGCCCACGACCGTCGCCCGCGCCGATGCGCATGCCAGCAATACCGAGGGGTCCTTCAGATACATCTCGACCCCGGCATTCATCGCCGCGAAATTCGCGCATCCCAACCCAAGTCGGGTTTGCAGCATCCGCGTGAACGGGTGCGGTACGAATTTACCGAATGTCTCGCTCGAGCCCAGAAACACGAAATTCGGCCGGTCCAGATCAGGACGCGGCCCGCGAAACAACGTTTTCGACCGGCCATATCGGTAAAGACAATAGTCCAGCGAACCGTGTGTGATACGGTCGTAAATCATGGGACACCACCCTGAATTTTTCTCACCCACTGCCAGCGTCGCGCAAAGTTCTTGCCAAATGGATAAGGCTAAAAGTTGAGCGGATCTGCCGACCGGATATAGGCTTGCCAGCCCCTGCGACCGGGGCCTATTGTGCGCCGCAATCGGCCAGAAAACCGGCAGAAAAGGAACACGCATGGCAATTTCCACGGTGGGCATCATTGGCGCCGGGCAAATGGGCAAGGGCATCGCGCAAGTGTTTGCAATCGCCGGATTCGACGTCATCCTGCACGATAATTCGACCGACGTGATTGCCACCGCCAAGGGCGATATCGCGGACGGTTTGGCCAAGGCGGCCATGCACGACGATCTCGCCACGGAAACGCAATCCGCTGCACTTGGGCGCATCACGGCAACCGATGCCCTGGCCGATCTGGCGTCCAGCGATCTGATCATCGAAACGGCGATTGAAAGCGAATCCGTGAAGCAGGCGATTTTTCGCGAGGTGATTCCGCTTCTTTCCGCAGACACGATTCTGGCATCAAATACGTCGTCGATTTCCATCACACGACTTGCGGCGGGCACCGACCGGCCCGAAAAATTCATGGGCATGCACTTTATGAACCCGGTGCCACGCATGCAATTGGTCGAGCTGATCAGAGGCATTGCCACCAGCGAAACAACGTTCGATGCCGTGAAGGCCGTCATCCTGAAGCTGGGCAAGGTGCCGGTTGCCGCCGAAGATTTCCCGGCATTCGCCGTCAACCGCATTCTGATGCCGATGATCAACGAAGCGATCTATACGGTTTACGAGGGCGTCGGCACCGTTGAAAGCATTGATATTTCAATGAAACTTGGCGCGCACCACCCGATGGGCCCGCTGGAATTGGCCGATTTCATCGGACTGGACATCTGTCTTGCCAATATGAACGCGCTCGACAAGGGATTGGCCGACAACAAATACCGACCCTGTCCGCTGCTGACGAAATACGTCGAAGCCGGATGGCTGGGCCGCAAGTCGGGACGTGGATTTTACGACTACCGGGGCGAGAAACCGGTACCAACCCGCTGACCGCAGGACCAGACACCGCCAACAGGCGTGGCCCAATTTCCGCAGGGGCTTCTTTGCAGAAATGAAAAAACCTGGCTGCCGATTACTTGCCCATCGCAAGAACGGTATTGCGCAGATGTGCCATCAGGCCGCGCGGGTCTTTTTCCCAGGGATCGATGTCCGCACGCCCGATCGACGGCCCGATTATCGGGTTTTGCGGCTTGTCCATTGCATATGCAATTTCGTGCAGCAGCAAACCCTGCCGGATCGTGATCGAGCATTTGTTGGCCATCTGAAACCAGCGGCTGTTCTGGCCGGGAAAATAGATCGGGACGACCTTGGCCTTGCTTTTCAGCAACATCTTGGCGGTAAAGGGCAGCCACTCGGCTTCGACCGCGCCGTCGAACCAGCCCGGAGATGTCGCCACCTGCCCCGCCGGAAACAGGATGATCACGCCGCCCGTCTTCAGGTGATCCATTGCCAGTTTTCGCATTTCCACGTTCATTTTCAACGCGTTGGGTTCATGTGGAAACGCAACCGGCAGCATGTGGTATTGGATGATCGGCACGTTGGTCAGCAGGGACCGCGTCAGGATCTTGAAGTCCTGCCGCACCCTGCCGACAAGTTCCGCCAGGATCATGCCGTCGACCAGCCCGTGCGGGTGATTGGCGACGATGACGACGGGGCCCTTTTTCGGGATCTGCGCAATCTGCGCGGCGGGTGTCTGCACGTCGATGCGCAGCAGATCAATCGCGCGTTTCCAGAATGCGGTGTTTTCCACCTGCCCGGCGGCCTCGAATTTTCGCACCAGCCGCAAAAGGTAGATCTTGCCGGTCAGCCACTCGATGACGCGAATGACCGTCGCCTTGAATGGATTGGAAAATGTGCCGGCATAGGACAGATTGCGTCCGTCATACGGCTGGTCGTCCAGAGGGGCGAATTCGTCTTGCAAACCTTCGGTCCTTATCAGCCGAGGAGGGTTTCCGCCGGGATCAGGCCTCTTCCCCGAAACGGTCCCTTACCAAGTGTTCGAGGGCACGCGCAAGGGCATCTGCCTCGGTGCCATCGGTTTTGACTTCGATCGTCGTGCCATTGGCCGCTGCAAGCATCAACAGACCCATGATCGAATCGCCGCTGACGGTCATTCCGTCGCGGCTAACTTCGGCTTCGGCGTCAAAACTTTCAACGGTTTCGACAAATTTTGCCGAGGCGCGCGCGTGCAGGCCCTTGACGTTCACAATGGAAAGGTTGGCGGTTACCGGCATCCTGGATTATCCTCCGCCATCGCAGCAATCGATGTATTTCCGGCCGGCTTCCAGCGCACATTTCACCGCTTCGTCAATGGGTTTCCGCCGGGATTTCGCCAGTTTGAGCAGTAACGGCAGATTGGCACCATACAGGATTTTCCGGTTGGACGGTTTGCAGGCCGGCATCGCCAGATTGGTCGGCGAACCACCGAAAATGTCGGTCACCACGACAACGCCCCGACCTTGATCGACGGCATCCGCGGCGGCGCTTATTTCGGCGGTTTTCTGATCGCGATCATGATCGGCTTCGATCGCGACGGAAACGATACCGGGCTGCCGACCGACAACGTGTTCGACGGCGGCAAGGTATTCCCGGGCCAGGCCCCCGTGGGCGACAATCACAATCCCGATCAAGTGCTTTGTACCCTGCTTGCCTTATGTGCGCCTGACCCGCTCAACGCGCGCCTTTCAAGCTCCCGGTGGCGAATAGACACCTGCCAGCCACGCTGCGCAAGAGCATTCGCAAGCGCCCCCGCGACATGCACCGAACGGTGTTGCCCGCCGGTGCATCCAAGACCAAGCGTGAAATAGGACTTGCCCTCGTCGCAATATGCCGGCAGCAGCGAATCCGTCAGATCAAGCGCTCGCGCAAAGAATTCATCAAAGCGCGGGTCCGCATTGACATATGCGGCCACCTTGCGGTCGCGGCCATCGCGCCCGCGCAATGACTTTTCCCAGTGCGGATTTCGCAGGAACCGGCAGTCCAGAACCATGTCCAGGCCGCGCGGCAGGCCTCGTTTGTAAGAAAAGCTCTGAACCGATATCGCCATCGCCTGCCCGGTCGCGTTGCCGAACCACCGGCCCAGTTCCGCCGTAAGGTCGTGCGGTGTCATTTCCGATGTGTCGATCAGCAGGTCGGCCCGTTCCATCAGACCCGTCAGCAAGCTGTTTTCGCGCCGAATACCCTCAAGCGGGGTTTCTTCGGGGGCCAGCGGGTGACGTCGCCGCGTCTCAGAGTAGCGGCGGACCAGAACATCGGTCGCGCTGTCCAGATACACCAGCGAACAATCAAATTCGGTTTCGCTGTCGATGATGTCGACGGCCTCGATCAGGCTTTCGGTGCTGAAGTCGCGATTGCGCACATCCACACCCAAGGCCAGATGCCGGGTCATCGGCGGGCCGGACAGCAGTCGCGGCAACAACGTCAGGGGCAGATTGTCGATGGTCTCGAAACCGATATCTTCCAGCGCATGAATGACCGTCGATCGCCCGGCACCCGAAGGCCCGGTGACCAGCACGACCTTCAGCGGTGGGGTCGTGGCGGGTTTTTCTTCGGCCGGCATTCAGGCCGCCCTGCCGCCGCTCAGCAACAGCTTGATTGCGGGGGCGGGGTTGGGATGGTTGCCGGCCAGGACCAGCGGAATTCTATGGCTCAGTATCTGCAGGAATTTCGGTTCGGGCAGGCGGTCGATTTCCGCTTTGTCGAGGTCGACCGCCAGCACCACGGGTGCCGGTGGTGCGGGATTGGTGACCAGCACGCCGACGCCGCGCGCCTCGATCCGGCCGCGGATTTCGGCAGGCGCGCGCGCCACCAGGACGCCATCGACTTCGGTCAAATCGGTATAATCGTCCGCAATCAGGCCGGCGCCACGGGACATCAGTTCCAGCGCCAGTGACGATTTGCCGGAACCCGACGCGCCGATGATCAGAACGGCATGGTTTTCAAGCGATACGGCGCTTGCATGCAGCATTTCGGATTTCTGCTGCCGGGTCACACCGGCAGGCCGATGACAAAACGCGCGCCCAGCGGTTCCGATGTGATATCGGCTTCGGTCGGGCGAATATTCTCGGCCCAGATCACGCCGCCATGGGCTTCGACGATCTGACGGGAAATGGCCAGCCCCAGCCCCGAGTGGTTGCCGAAATCGCTGCCGGGCCGTTCCGAATAAAAGCGGCTGAAAATCTTGCTCAGCGCCTCTTCGGGGATGCCGGGGCCCGTATCCTCGACCACCACCAGCACCCGGTCCTCACGCCGACGCGCCCAAAGGCGCACGGCGTCGCCATCCTGGCAAAACGATAGCGCATTGGTCAGAAGGTTGACGAATACCTGTGCCAGCCGGGCCTCGAGCCCGTGAAAGACGATCTGCCGGTCCGGCAGGTCGGCAATGAACTCGGCCCCGATCTCCTGGGCCTCGGTCTGGTGATAGGGCACGAGATTTCTCAAGGTTGCCACCAGATCAAAGGGCTGCATTTCCTCTTTCACCAATTCGCTGTCCAGTCTTGAGGCGTTGGAAATGTCCGAAACCAACCGGTCAAGCCGGCGGACGTCATGTTCGATGACCCCCAGCAATTTGCCGCGCTGAACGTCGTTCTTGGCAACGCGCAACGTGTCCACCGCCGAGCGCAGCGACGATAGCGGGTTCTTGATTTCGTGGGCGACATCGGCGGCAAATTGTTCGTTGGATTCGATGCGGTCATACAGGGCCGCAATCATGCCGCGCAGCGCGCCGGAAAGCCGCCCGATCTCGTCGGGGCGTCCGGTCATGTCGGGAATTCGCACCCGGTCCGGGTTCATTCGCCGCGCATTCCGGGCTTTGCCGAACTCCGCCGCCATCGCCAGATCGCGCAGCGGGTTGGCGATGGTGCTGGCCAAAACCAGCGACAGCCCGATGGACACCAGAATGGCCACCACGAACATCTGCAAGACCTGTTCGCGTTCGCGCCGCACGATTTCGTTGATCTCGCCCGACGCCGTCGTCAGGACGAGAGCACCAAGGATATCCTCGCCACGCATGATCGGGGTCGCAACCGAAAACAGAAGATCGCCATGGGTGTCGGTGACGTTGTTGCTTTGGGTTCGCCCGGCCAGCCCGAAGGGCGACGCCTTGGCTGCCAATGCCTCGGCATCGGGAACCTGCTCGTCCGCCGAAGGGCCAAACACCCGCGACACGCGTTCCCAGATGACGTTCAGAAAGTCGGTGATAAAGGTCCCGTATGGTGCCTGGCCGCCGTCACGCGGCGTCGCGCCGGTGCTGCGCGTCAATCCGACCGATGTCGCGACCAGTGTTTCCGAATTGTCGAAGACGAACACTTCGACCCCGCTTGCCAGATCGAGCAGGGCCAGCGTGTTGGTCGGCGACATCCCATCCCCGGCGGCCAGATCGACGGGGCCGACTGCGGGCATTTCGGCCTCGAACACCTTGGCGATCAACCGTGCCTCGGTGATCAGGCCACGCTCGCGCTGGTCCACCAGGCCTTCGCGGAACTGGTTCAGATACAGAACCCCGCCTACCAGAACGACCAGCGCCAGCAGGTTGAAGGTAATGATCTTGCGGGCAAGGGGCGACCGGTTCAGCGCAATCCAACGGCGCTTGTCCTCGATCGGTGGTTCGACCAGATCGTCGTCGCGTGCCTGTTCGTCCCAATCATCGCCAAGGATGATTTCGGGTTCGGCCGCAGGTTCAGCTTTTGTCGCGTCGATTTCCGACACTGCGTTCATGCCTCGGTGTACCGGTACCCGATCCCATAAAGTGTTTCGATGGAGGAGAAATCATCGTCGACCGAGCGCATCTTCTTGCGCAGCCGCTTGATGTGGCTGTCGATCGTCCGGTCATCCACATAGACCTGATCGTCATAGGCGACATCCATCAACTGGTCGCGGCTCTTGACGAAGCCGGGGCGCGTGGCCAGAGCCTGCAACAGCAGAAATTCCGTCACCGTCAGATTGACGCTTTCGCCCTTCCACAGCACCGAATGCCTGAGCGGATCCATCACCAACGAGCCGCGTTCGATCAGCTTGCTTTCGGCCGGGTCGTCGCCCGCGTCCGAGGCGATGGCCTCTTGCCGCCTGAGGATCGCGCGGATGCGTTCCACCAGAAGCCGCTGCGAGAACGGTTTGCGCACATAGTCATCCGCCCCCATGCGCAACCCCAGCACCTCGTCGATCTCATCGTCCTTGGAGGTCAGGAATATGACCGGCATGTCCGATTTCTGGCGGATCCGGTGCAACAGGTCCATGCCGTCCATACGTGGCATCTTGATATCCAGCACTGCGATATCCGGAAGTTTCTGGTTAAAACTGTCCAGCGCCGACTGACCGTCATTATAGGTCGTGACGTCGTAACCTTCGGCTTCCAGAGTCATTGAAACCGATGTCAGGATGTTCCTGTCGTCATCCACCAAAGCGATCGTTGACATGTCGCTTTCCCCTTTACTGCTCTGTTCTTATTTTTTCGCCAGTTTCTGCATAAGTGCGCGTGGAATCAACTGCTAACTGCCGATCGGCCCGGTTCACGATTGGAAACAAATGTCCATTTGGATAATATATGACTAATTTGTCGCGGAAAATGCGCGGATTTCCGCATGATCCGATGGTTCAGGCCCCTTTTTCTTACCCGCTGGCGTGATATAAGGGCGTTGTTGCTGCCCCGGCGGAAACCGCGTGACCTACTGGCCCTGGCCACGATGCCCGACAGAATAATCAGAATAAGGCGGTGGCCCCGGTCAAGGCCGTGCCGACGACGGAGCCTGCACCATGACACCTGACAGGGTGAATCCCGCCCAAACTTTGCGCAAGACCGGCATCAGCGGCCTTGGCAAAATCCACTACAACAACCTCGAAGCGACATTGGTCGAAAAATCGGTGATGCGCGGCGAAAGCACGCTGGGTCAGGGCGGCGCACTGCTGGTTGCGACCGGCAAGCATACCGGACGTTCGCCCGGCGACCGTTACGTCGTTCGCACGCCGGATGTCGAAAACACGATCTGGTGGGAAAACAACCATCCGATGGACGCGGACGCCTTTGACCGGCTCGAAGCAGACATGCTGCGCCACATGAAAGGTGGCGACTATTTCGTGCAGGACCTTTTCGGCGGCGCCGATCCCGCCCACCGGCTGGACGTGCGCGTGATCACCGAGCTGGCCTGGCACAGCCTGTTCATGCGCCACATGCTGCGACGGCCCGACAACAACCAACTGGCAGAATTCGTGCCCGAGTTCACGATCATCAACTGCCCCAGCTTTATTGCCCGCACCGCCCGACATGGTTGCCGCTCGGGAACGGTCATTGCCATCAACTTCGCCAGGAAACGCGTCCTGATCGGCGGGACGGCATATGCGGGTGAAAACAAGAAAGCGGTGTTTTCGGTGCTGAACTATCTGCTGCCGGAAAAAGGCGTGATGCCGATGCATTGTTCGGCCAACCATGCGGTGGGCCGCCCGACCGACACCGCGATATTTTTCGGGCTTTCCGGCACCGGCAAGACCACGCTTTCCGCCGATCCCGACCGGGTGTTGATCGGCGACGACGAACACGGGTGGTCGGATCGCGGCACCTTCAATTTCGAAGGCGGCTGTTACGCGAAAACCATCAATCTTTCGTCCGAGGCCGAGCCAGAGATTTACGGAACCACCACGAAATTCGCCACGATCATCGAAAACATGGTTTTCGATCCCGAAACCCGCGAACTGGATTTCGAAGATGACAGCCTGACCGCCAACATGCGTTGCGCCTATCCGCTGCACTACATCTCGAACGCCAGCGAAACCTCGCTGGGCGGCCAACCCGGCAATATCATCATGCTGACCTGCGATGCTTTTGGCGTGCTGCCCCCGATCGCGCGGCTGTCGCCCGCGCAGGCGATGTATCACTTTCTGTCGGGCTTTACCTCAAAAGTGGCGGGAACCGAGCTGGGCGTGGACGAGCCGCAGCCGACCTTTTCCACCTGCTTTGGCGCGCCGTTCATGCCGCGCCGTCCCGAGGTTTACGGCAATCTCCTGCGTGACAAGATCGCCAAGACCGGGGCGACCTGCTGGCTGGTCAATACCGGCTGGACCGGCGGCGCGTACGGCACCGGGTCTCGAATGCCGATCAAGGCCACAAGGTCATTGCTGACGGCGGCTCTGAACGGAACGCTCAACCAGGGGGAATTCCGCCGCGACCCGAATTTCGGTTTTGACGTCCCGGTCGGGGTGGACGGCGTGGCCAACGTTCTGCTGGACCCGCGCCGCACGTGGGATCACCCGAAAGCCTATGACCGCGACGCCAAAATCCTGGTGGCGATGTTTGCCGAGAATTTCGCGCAATATCAGGATTATATCGACGCCGAAGTCAAGGCAGTGGCGCTGGGGTAGTCGCGCGCATCAGGCGATCCACCCCCGCCGCAACAGGTTTGCACCCGCGATCACCAGCACCACCAGCGTCAGGCGGCGAAACAACACCTGATCCATCCGCGCATGAACCCGCAGCCCGATGATCTGGCCGATCAGAGCCGGAACCGTCATCGCGGCGGAATATGGTAGCGTCTGTGCATTGAGAACGCCGGAATTCAAATGCGCCGCGACCAGCAGCACCGAGCCTGTCAGATACACGACCCCCTGCACCCGCACATGTTCGGCCTTGGGCAGATCGAGCGCGTTCAGGTACAAGATCGTGGGTGGGCCCCAGACACCGGTCATGCCCCCAAAAAATCCGGCCACCAGCGCCACGCCGATTTCGGTCACGCGCCCAAAACCGGCGCGAATGCGCGGGCTCCAGCCTCGTAATTGCAGCACGGAAAACAGCACGATCGACCCGCCCAGAAGGATGAACAGCAACCTTTCGGGCATCCGGGTGACAAGCTGGGCCGATCCAAGGATCATCGCGAACAACACCAGATTGAACAGCCAGAACCGGCGCAGGGAATCCCAGGCATCGCGCAACCCGCCCCGAAAGGACTGGACTGCATTGGTCGCGACCGTCGGCAGGATCAACGCGGCGACCGCAACTTCGGCGGACATGAAACTGCCGACACCGGAAATCATGATCATTGGCAGCGCGAAACCGACGGCCCCCTTGACGAATCCGCCGGTCAGAACCACCGCAAGCGAGGCCAGCAACACAAGTGCGGTCATGTCGTGCAGCATGCCGGTCATTGGTGCCAGCCGGGGGTTTTGCGCGCAATCGGTGCGGTCCGTATCATATTCGTTCGCAAGCCCCCATGTTTGGGTATTTTTGTTGCGCTGCAATGCAGCATTCGCTAGGAGGCTGCAACCAACAGGACATTCGGCGATTCCCGGCGAATACCACAAAAACAGGACAGATAAATGAGCAAGGCACAAGCCCCGATTCTCGCCGGCCTGACCGACCTTTGCGATGACGCGCTGAGCGCCGTTGCCGATCTGCTTACCGCTGCGCATGGTGCAATGTTGGCGCGGGTGGCCCATGATGGTCGGGTCTCGGGCGCGGCGCTCGAGGCGGAACAGTTCGCCGCGCATGCATTTTCTTGGATCGCGACCTATGCCGAGGCGCTGCGCCAGATGCAGGGGTGGGCGGGTCGTCTGAAAGCCGATGACCGCCTTGGCGAAATGGAACAACTGATCCTGCAAATTGCGTTTGGCGAGTATCTGGCGCAACTTCAGGGTGGCATCCCGATGAGCCAGGGCGAAATCGCGCGCCTGTCCGATCTTGATCTGAAGGCATCGGATTTTCGCACCGACGCCGGTGATGCCCTGATCGCGGGCGGCAATACCGCCGCCGCCCGATCGCGCCTTTGCGTGCTGATGCAGGAACGCGCGGGCGTGGCCAGCTTTGGGGCAACCGGGCTGGACGGGGAACTGGAAATGGTGCGCGACCAGTTCCGTCGCTTTGCCGATGACAAGGTGGTGCCCTTTGCCCACGAATGGCACCTCAAAGACGCGTTGATCCCCATTGAAATCATCAACGAAATGGCAGAACTTGGCGTCTTCGGCCTGACCATCCCCGAGGAATTCGGTGGCTTCGGCTTTCCCAAGGCGGCCATGTGCGTCGTATCCGAAGAGCTTTCGCGTGGTTATATCGGCGTCGGTTCGTTGGGCACACGCAGCGAAATCGCCGCCGAACTGATCCTGTGCGGCGGGACCGAGGCGCAAAAGGCCCACTGGCTGCCCCGGATTTCGTCCGGCGACACCCTGCCGACGGCGGTATTTACCGAGCCCAACACCGGTTCCGACCTCGGCTCTCTGCGCACCCGCGCCGTTCGCGATGGCGCGGACTACGTGGTGACCGGCAACAAGACCTGGATCACCCATGCCGCGCGGACCCACGTGATGACGTTGCTGGCACGCACCGATCCGGCGACCTCGAACTATAGCGGCCTGTCGATGTTTCTGGCCGAAAAGACCCCCGGCACCGACGCCGACCCCTTCCCGACCGAGGGCATGAACGGCGGCGAGATCGAGGTGCTGGGCTATCGCGGCATGAAGGAATACGAGCTGGGTTTTGACGGGTTTCACGTGAAGGGCGAAAACCTTCTGGGCGGGGTCGAAGGGCAGGGTTTCAAGCAGTTGATGCAGACGTTTGAAAGCGCACGTATCCAGACGGCGGCGCGCGCCATCGGCGTTGCGCAATCGGCCATGGAAATCGCGATGAAATATGCGGGCGACCGGCGGCAATTCGGCAAGCCAATCATCGAATTTCCCCGCGTTTCGTCAAAACTGGCGATGATGGCGGTCGAAATCATGGTGGCGCGGCAACTGACCTACCACTCCGCCCGCGAAAAGGACGAGGGCCGCCGCTGTGATCTGGAGGCCGGTATGGCCAAACTGCTGGGTGCCCGCGTCGCCTGGGCGGCGGCGGATAACGGACTGCAGATCCACGGCGGCAACGGTTTCGCGCTGGAATACCCGATCAGCCGGGTGCTGTGCGATGCGCGCATCCTGAACATCTTCGAGGGGGCGGCGGAAATCCAGGCAACCGTGATCGCCCGGCGGCTGTTGGAAGGCGGGCGGGGCTGAACACAACGGTAGGTCGGACAATTGTACGACCTACGAAAGGAGAACACATCCAGTCAGCGGCACGTCAGCGCAGCATTGACTGCAGACCTGAATAACCCGGTTGCCAGCTTGTCAACGCCGAGAAAATAGAGCTCTGCCGCCGCCTCGCACTTGGCGCTTTTCGCCCACGCCAGTGACCTGCATTCCCCGAGCAGCCGCATTCGGAAATTCCAGTCACATTGGGCTTTGATCCCGTCCATCGCGAACCTGAATTCTGCGATTTGCGCGTCGGATGCATGGGCCATAGACATACGGTACCTCTGCTCCATCGCGGTAACGATCTTGATGCCGCCTTGCCAATAGCAATAATCATGCGCGGCACAGGCACCCGTAAACGGACCATACAGCCTGTCCGCAATCAGAAACGAAACAAGTGCTCTGCCTTCGGGACCGCAATAATCGTGATCGGGCAACGATTGGCGTATGCACGCCGCCTGAACCACAGATGACACAATGGCCAGCATTGTGGTAAGGACCCCCATTCTCAATAAAATCAACATTGGATACATTTCCAAGAAGCCTCTGCGAAATACATTTCCGCGTGAACCCACGGCCCTGCGCTTCCGTGTTTCCAACCGGTCGCACGGCCGGGCAGCGCCTGCCTGCCCGTCCCGCTGAAAACATGCCTCCGGCAAGAGGGCAGGCGCTGCCCTCGTTACAAGAATTGGTGTTTCGCTGAAATCTCTCTCAAACAACACATGATTCTCCTGTCATTTTCCGTTCTCGAATTCGAGCATTTTCGGCGGTTTTTTTCGTTGCCAAGAGGCTGGCCACCTGAATGCGTCCGTAGCAGCCCCTCGCCTCTTTTGGCGGCAACGGTTTCGCGCTGGAATACCCGATCAGCCGGG
>Ga0114932_10002808_pt1 | contig 17836 bp, 9 predicted proteins | sample 2SBtaG_2_FD_87286 | JGI IMG/M metagenome (GOLD analysis project Ga0114932, IMG submission 87286) | Deep subsurface microbial communities from Kolumbo volcano to uncover new lineages of life (NeLLi) - 2SBTROV12_ACTIVE470 metaG | ecosystem: Environmental > Aquatic > Marine > Volcanic ... | reverse complement strand
TTATCATAAATCTTTATTTACTGCCATGAACGCAGATGCGGTGGCAAATCATTTTTATCAACAAGGTAAAGCAGATGCTATGAAAGAAAGTGTTGCTAAGGCGAAAAACGTAAGTATGGACCCAAGACAACAGTTTACTGGACAAGTTGAAGCTGGAGGTATGAAGGTAAGAGCGATCACTGGTGATAATTCCAACAAGCTTAGAGTTAAAATTAAAAAATAAAAGTTTAACAATTAAAAATTAAAAATTATGCCTTTTTCGAGTTCAGGTGCTTACTTAGCACATTTAACTCCGCGTCCTACACAAGATGTATATAATGATAATTATTTATCATTTGATAGTGCATCAGGTGGCGGAACATTCGCACAACAATTTTTACCAGAAATCTACGAAAAAGAAGTAGAAAGATACGGAAAGAGAACTATCTCTGGTTTCTTAAAAATGGTAGGAGCTGAAATGCCAATGGCTTCAGATCAAGTAATTTGGTCGGAGCAAGGAAGACTACACGTTGCATACAGCGACGAGGTAACAGGAGAGTCTGCAAACGTTAACAACGCTGACGGTAACTCAATTACTATTCCATTAGAAGCTGATGGAACTAGCTTAATCAAAAACCACGATACTATCGTAGTTTCTAACTTAGCTGGTACTAAAGTTTTAAAATGTTTAGTAGTTGCTAACGGTGGTACTGCTAATATTACAGTTGCTCCTTACACACAAAGAAGATTATCAGGAAATAACGATGCTGGTGCAAACACTGGTGGCGTTAACTTTAGTAATGCTGAAGACGTGAAAATCTTTGTTTACGGTACTGAATACATGAAAGGATCTAGCGGTTTAGCTGGTTCTATGGATGCTAAGTTTACTCAGTTTAGCAACAGACCTACTATCATGAGAGACAGATACAGAATCTCTGGTTCTGATACTGCTCAAATTGGTTGGGTTGAAGTTACAACTGAAAACGGTGCTTCTGGTTATTTATGGTACTTAAAATCTGAGCATGAAGCTAGATTAAGATTTGAGGATCAAATGGAAATGGTAATGATCGAAGGTGAGCAAGTAAATATGCCTACTGGACATACATACCAAGGAACTGGCAACTTCGCGGTTGGTGGTACTCAAGGATTATTCTCTGCTTTAAATGCAAGAGGATTAGTATGGACTGGTACTGATTTTGATCAGGTAGCTGGTTCTGCGCCTTACGCTCAAGGTGGTTTGGGTGAGTTTGATACAATTCTACAAGAATTGGACAAGCAAGGTGCTATTGAAGAAAACATGATGTTCTTAAATAGAGCTACGTCTCTAGAAATTGACAACATGCTAGCTTCAATTAACTCTGCTTCTGCTGGTGGATCATCTTACGGTGTATTCAACAACGATGAAGATATGGCACTTAATTTAGGTTTCTCTGGTTTCAGAAGAGGTTCTTATGACTTCTACAAAACTGACTGGAAATACTTAAATGACTCTGTAACAAGAGGACTAGTAAGTGACGTAGAAGGAGTTATTGTACCTGCTGGTACTTCAACTGTTTATGATGAAAATCTTGGAAAAAATATATCTAGACCGTTCTTACACGTAAGATATAGAGCTTCTGAAGCTGATGACAGAAAATTCAAATCTTGGATTACTGGATCAGTTGGTGGTAGCTATACAAGTGACGCTGATGAAATGGTTGTAAACTTCCTTTCAGAAAGATGTTTATGTGTTCAAGCTGCGAATAACTTCGTATTATTGAAGCAATAATATCACATTATTAAAAGCAAAGGGAGCTTCGGCTCCCTACGCTTTTATTTTTATAAACTATTAAATTATATTATATCATGGACAAAGTATATTTATTAAAAGGGGCTCAACAGCCACCTGTAGTTACACTACAATCAAAGCATACAAGAAGAAAACCTTTACTTTATTTTGACAAAGAAAAAGGACATCAACAAGAATTAAGGTATGCAACTAACCAAAAATCACCTTTCGTTGAAGAACAAAAAGGTGTTGCAACGCTAGGTCATATTTCATTTAGATCAGGAAAATTAATTGTTCCTGACACTAAGCCTAACCTGATTAAATTCTTAGAATTACATCCATTAAACGGAACGTTATTCTTTGAGTATAAACCTGTTGAAATAGCGACAAATCAAGTCGATGCAATTGAGTTAGAGTTTAACGCTTTAAGTTTAGCTAAGAAATTAGAAATAGACGACTTAGAAGCAATAATGAGAGTTGAATTAGGTAGTAAGGTTAGAAAAATGTCAAGCAAGGAAATTAAAAGAGATGCTTTGATGTTTGCAAAAAGAAAACCTGCTGCGTTTATTGAACTAGCTGGAGATGATAATGTTCAACTTAGAAACGTTGGTATTAAAGCAGTTGAAGCTGATATTATCAAATTATCTAATGATAACAGAAAATTCACATGGGCAAGTAACGGTAGAAAACTATTTACAGTACCATTTGAAGAACATCCATATTCAGCGTTAGCCGCTTGGCTAAAAACTGATGAAGGACTAGAGGTTCTTAAATCATTAGAAAAAAGATTAAAATAATAATCATTTATAGAGGTGGTCATCTCTATAGGTGACCACTTACTATAAAAAAGAAATTATGGCAGTAAATATAAACACAGTTTATCAAAGAGTATTAGCAATTGCTAACAAGGAGCAAAGAGGATATATTACGCCTCAGGAGTTTAATCTATTTGCCAACCAAGCTCAGATGGATATATTTGAGCAATATTTTTATGATCTAAATCAGTTTGGTAGAATATCAGGTAATGATACTACTTATGCTGACATGATAGATTTAATAAATGAAAAAGTAGATATATTTGAAAGATTTAGAGCAGCATTGACAGGTCTATCAAATACAGGTGTTGGCACTTGGCCAGCATATTATAGAATGGGTGAGTTGTATTACAAATATAAAGGTGATTTTATTGAGATAGAAAAAATAGATCAAAATCAAATTCACCACATACAAAACTCTCCATTGATAGCACCAACTGTAACACGACCGTGTTATGTACAATTAACAGAACAAACTTTTCAAACCTTTCCAACTATAACTGTACAAACAGATATATTGTTTAATTATATAGCTAGACCAGCAGCTGTTAACTGGGGTTATGTTATAAACACAGCTAATGGATCTGCATTATACAATGCTAACTCTTCTGTTAACTTTGAACTACATGCTTCAGAAGAAACTGAGTTAGTTATAAAGATATTAGAACTAGCTGGTATACAAATCAAACAAACTGATTTATATCAAATAGCTGCTCAAGAAGAAGCACAAAACACACAACAAGAAAAACAATAAGATATGCCACTATTAACAGGAACTAATGAACAATATTATGCTAACCAGCAGACATTTGAAAACGCTAATGGTAGTATAACTGGATCTAGTAACGAGTTTAGATTAACTTTTGATCCTTTACCAGCTACTGAAGCTGACTTTCAAATATTTATAGATGGTGTAGAACAAAACACTAACACTTATGTTTATACTGCTACTGGTAGTAACTCAGGTCGTATAGTGTTTGATACAGCACCAGCTAATGGTGTTATAATAATAGTTAGACAAACAACGTTTAGCGAAGACTTAGGTAACTATCAATATATAACATTACAAGATGCTGTGAATAACTTTTTGTTTTCTTATGTTGGTGAAGATAAAGTAATAGGTAAAGTAAAGAGAGCTGATGTATTATTTCACGCTCAGAGATGTTTACAAGAACTTAGCTACGACACATTGAAGTCAGAAAAGTCACAAGAGATAGAAGTGCCACCAAGTTTAAAAATGGCTCTACCTCACGACTATGTTAACTATGTTAAAGTGTGTTACATAGATAATAATGGTATTGAAAGAGTTTTACAACCTGCAAGAAAAACTAATAACCCTACATCTATATTACAAGACGGTAGTTTTAATTATTTATTTAATGAAGATGGTTCTATAATGGAAGCAGGTGATTCTGTTGAGTGGGCTAGGTATCAAGCTAACAGCGGTCAAGCAAACAGTGATCTTGACATGAGGTATGATATTAATGATTTTGATACAGCTGAAGGAAGAAGATATGGTTTAGAACCTGAAAATGCTCAGGTAAATGGTATATACTACATAGATAATGTTAGAGGTTATATACACTTCAGTAATACAATGAATCAAAAAACAGTAGTACTAAAATACATAAGTGATGGTGTTGGTACTGAAGAAGAAAAAATAATACACAAGTTTGCTGAAGAAGCATTATATAAATGGATAGCACACGCTATATTATCTGTAAAACAAGCTGTACCTGAGTATGTTATTCAAAGATTTAAAAAAGAAAGATTTGCAGCTATAAGACAAGCTAAATTAAGATTATCTAATTTTAAATCTGAAGAGTTAGCTCAAGTAATGAGAGGTAAATCGAAATTTATAAAACACTAAACAATGCCGGAAATACAACACACTTTTACCGCGGGGAAAATGAATAAAGACCTCGATGAGAGGTTATTACCTAATGGTCAGTATAGAGATGCTTTAAACATACAGGTGTCTGGTGCTGATGGTGATGATGTTGGTGCGGTTACAAATATATTAGGTAATAATTTAGCTTACAGTACAGAAATAAGTATAGCTGGTTCGAAATGTATCGGTGGTATAGCAGATACAGAAAACGAAAAGATATATTGGTTTTTGTGTGGTAATAGTGTAGATGCAATAGCAGAGTATGACCAAATATCTGGTCAAGTAACACCTGTTGTTGTTGACAAGAACAGTGTTTTTGGTTTCTCAAGACTTAATGAATTTAGAATAACAGCTGTTAATATAATTGACGGCTTATTATTTTTTACAGATAACAAGTCTGAACCAAAAGTAATTAATATAGAAAAATTTAAAGCTGGTAGTACAGATTTTAATACACATACGGTTTTACTTCCTCAAAATAATTTAGCTTCTGATTCATACGCTTTTACAGAAGAGGATGTTACTGTTATTAAAAAAGGACCCAACGTAGAACCTACGTTAACAATGGCTAACACAAAACGTGTTACATCTAATGGAGCTCCTGGTATAACAACGTCAACTGTTACTTTTGATTTTAGTGATGGATCTGGTAACTTAAGATCTATTGGTTATATTGTTGATTTAGTTTTAAACAACTTTCCTACATACTTACCTGGTGATGTACTTATATTAAGAGCTGGTGATGATGCGAATGGTTTTGATGACGAATATGAATTAAGACTTGTAGTACAAAATGGTTATCCACAAGGTAGTACGTATAGATGTAGAATATTATCAATAGGCGCAACCACACCAACAGTAGCAACAACATGGGAAGTTGTATTAAAGCAAGATGATCCTTTGTTTGAAAAAGAATTTGTTAGGTTTGCTTATAGATATAAGTATAAAGACGGTGAATACTCAACGTTTTCACCTTTTAGTGAAGTAGCTTTTTTACCTAAAGAATTTAGTTATGATCCAGCTCAAGGTTATAACTTAGGTATGGTCAATGATCTACGTTCTTTAAAAATAACAAACTTTATACCTTCTAATATACCTAAACAGGTTGAAGAAGTTGATATATGTTTTAAAAAAGAAAATGGTAATAATGTTTACGTTGTAAAAAGTATTAAATATAACGATCAACAGTGGACAGGTACTGGGTCATATGAGTTAGAAACTGAAATGATATATAAAACAATTGAAGCAAATCAATTGTTAAGACCTTATGATAACGTTCCGTTAAAAGCTCAAGCTCAAGAACTTGTTGCTAATAGAATAGTATATGGTAACTACACACAAAACTTTAATTTAATTAGCGATAGAGGAATAGAAATATCACCTAGTTTTAATGTTAGTAATGGAAGTAGAACTCCTTCTGATGTAGGTTTTCCAAAAAAATCTTTAAAAACACAAAGAACTTATCAAGTAGGTGTAGTATATAGAGATGCTTATGGTAGAGAAACACCTGTGCAAGCTGATGATAGTGGAAGTATATTATTACCTAAAGACGATGCTCCTAATGCTAATCAGCTTAATGTAGCTATGACTACAGTGGCTCCAGAGTTTGCTACAACTTATAAATTTTTTATAAAAGAAACGTCTAACGAGTATTATAACTTAGCTATGGATCGTTGGTACGATGCTGAGGACGGTAACGTATGGTTAAGTTTTGCTTCATCAGAAAGAAATAAAATTGACGAAGAAACGTTTTTAATATTAAAGAAAAGACACGACAGTGATGAGTTTGTTACTGAAGCCGCTAAGTATAAAGTAATAGCTATAGAAAACAACGCGCCAACAGAGTTGAAAGAAACAAAAGTGTCTTATGGTACAATACCAACTACGTTTTCTTCAGATGGTTATCCAATACCAGATGGTACTACATTAGACATTGATAAAGATGACTTTGAATCAAGGTTTGGTGAAAACTCTGAAATACTATCAGCATCTGATTTATGTATAAGAATAAAAGCTTCTAGTGGTATATCACAATATTATGATGTAGCTTCAATAAGTTTAAATATAAATTCTAGTGGTAGTGGTGATGATGAATATAGATTTCTTTTAAAAGAAAAATTTAGACAAGATGTAAAACAATATTTTCCAACTGGTAACTTTAATAGTGGTGTTAGCGGTATGGAACTTGAAATAGCTAGAACAGAAATAAAAAGAAAAGCTGAGTTTACAGGTAGGTTTTTTGTTAAAGTATATAGAGACGCGTTGTTACAAGAAAAAATATTAGAAACAGGTAACGAAGGTTCTTACTCAGTAAAAGAATCAAAAGGTATATACAAAAGAACTGGAGCTTGTAGTAGTTCTAGATTAGGTGATATATGGGAAAGAGGTTCTGAATATAGATTTTGGATTAATAACTGTACATCGTTTCATTCACTAAAAACTAAAGTTAGAGGTAGTAAACCATCACTAATGGCTAAACATGTTTACGTAAATGTTGATAACAATGGTAATGTTAGTGGGGCTAGTCCAGCCGCTAATTTACCAGATCCATTTGCTGGTGGTATAGTTACTGGTAGAAATTTTATAGCTATAATGTTTCACACGCAAAGAAAGTTAGAAAAAGTTGGTAATACAGATGAAGGTTTACATGTTAACTTTGAAAAAGCACTATGTACTCAAGGAACTAAGTTTAGATTTACAGAAGATCCTGATGGAACAGTATATAAAATAAAACATCACGCTAGAGTTGGTGTAAGGTTTTTTGATAAAGCTTTTGAATCTGATAATGACTGGGCTAGAAATAAAGGTTTGTTTATGGTTATGGAGCTAGATAAACCAATTGCTGCTTTTGATTTTCAACAAGATGTTGCTAATAGCACATTTGGTAACATGGAGATACTACAAGAATACAGCGATGATAATACTTTTAGTACAGAAAACCCAGCTATATGGGAAACAGAACCTAAAGAAGCAATAGATTTAGATTTATACTATGAAGCAAGTGAAGCATTTCCTATAGCAGATCATGCTTTAACTAAACAATTAAATTATTCTAACTGCTTTAGTTTTGGTAATGGTGTAGAATCAAATAGAATAAGAGATGATTTTAACACTATGACTATAGCTAAAGGTGTTAAAGCATCAGCTCCGCTGGCTGAGCAATACAAAGAAGAGGTTAAGAAAAATGGCTTAATATTCTCTGGTATATATAATTCTACGAGTGGTATAAATAGGTTAAATCAATTTATACTAGCAGAACCAATAACAAAAGATTTAAATCCAGTTTATGGATCAATACAAAAATTACACCAAAGAGATACAGATCTAACGGTTTATTGTGAAGATAAAATATTAAAGGTCTTAGCTAATAAAGACGCTTTGTTTGAAGCTGGTGGTAACCCACAATTAACAGCTACTAATAGAGTTTTAGGTCAATCAATGCCGTATGTTGGTAAGTTTGGTATAAGTAAAAACCCTGAAAGCTTTGCTAATTATGGTTTTAGATCATACTTTACTGATCGTGCTCGAGGAGTTGTTTTAAGGCTATCTAGAGACGGTTTAACACCTATATCAACTCATGGCATGGTAGATTACTTTAGAGACAACCTATCAACGTTTGATAACTTAATAGGTAGTTATGATGATAGCAAAGGTCTTTATAACCTAACAATGGTTAGTAGTAGTAGCAGAGGCGGCGAAGATACTGTAAGTTTTAAAGAACAAGTAACAGGTTGGCCAAGTAGAAAATCATTTATACCTGAATTTGCATTATCATTAAACAATATATATTATAGTTTTAAAGATGGTCAAATGTATAAACACAATAATCCTATAAGAAATACTTTTTACAGTGCACAGTATAGGTATAATAGCGCTAGTACTTCTAACTTTGAAGGATCTAGGTTAAAATTAATACTTAATGATTCACCTAACACTATAAAATCTTTTAAAACTATAAGCTACGAAGGTACACAAAGCAGAATAGTTTCAGACGCAACAGATACAGATGGTTTATTATATAACATAGGACCAGGTCAAACAACAGGTTGGTATATAGATAGTATTGTGTCAGATAAGCAAAGTGGTTTTATTCCTGAGTTTATGGAAAAAGAAGGTAAATGGTTTAACTATATTAAAGGTGACGCTACGACATTATTGAACCTAGATAGTAAAGAGTTTAATGTTCAAGGTATAGGTAACTTTACAACCATAGCTGATACTCAAGGACCAATCACTGTTGGAATAAACATAATTGAAAATAACGACTAATGGCATTAACTAACTGTACAATAAATTCATCTTCAATACAAGTTACTAAAGGTAACAACTTAACAGGTGTTGCTAACCAAGTATTAACTATAACACCAGATCCTGGTTATGTTGTTGCTGCTGCTGATTTTACAAAAGCATCACCTCCAACTGGAATATCTAGTATAACTCTTGGTAATAGCCACGCTAATCCATATCATGATGATAACAGAGTTACAGTAACGTGTGATTACGATGATAGTTTTGTTGCTAATGCTAATTTAACTTTTACAATAGATATTGATGGAGCTGCTGTAGATAAAAAAGCAAGACCTTGGTCGTTTGCTGGACATTGGGCTCAAAAAGTTAATGCAAATATAACAGCTAGCCCCGTAACAGCAACAACTAATCAACCTTACTCTGGTTCTAACACATTTAATAGCAAAACAACAATATTAACACAATTTTATGAAGCTGCTAGTGGTTATTACTTTACAAGTGTACCTACATTCACACCAACAAACACAGGTGTATATGCCAACAACTATGAAGCAACTATAACAGAAGTTTCTTGGAGTGCTGGTAGGGTTACAAAATACAAAGTAGTAGTTACTTTTAAAACTCCAGAAGCTTTTGTTTCTGGTCATGGTCCATTAGATATAAATTCTGGTGCCGTTGTTGCTTTTGATGCTGCATCAAACTTAGTGTCAGGTGTTACAATAGATCAAAGTAACTTACCATTAAAAGGTCCTGCACAAAGAACACTAAGAGTATATGGTAATAGTGGTTGTTCAATTCAAATAGCTGTTAGATCTAGTACTGGTGCAAATTACAATGTAATAAATGACACATGGACTAGTGCTGGTAGTGAGGTTTATAGCGCTAACATAACAATGCCAAGTGATGGGTTTTTTGAAACAATAATAGATTTTTTAGATAACGGTACTAACGCAAACCAAACATATGATATAAAAGTTAAAGGTGGTACATCACCAGCAACTAACACTGCTGTAACCAACGTTAATAATAACGATCCTTTTGTTATACCAATGACTCAAAGGCCAAACGTTGCTTTAACAGTAACAGGTACTTCATCAGTAACTGCTTTAACTATAACACCAACAAACAATATCATATCTGTTGGTCATGGTGAAAATGTTGATAAATTTGGTAATGCTTTTGGTAAAAAAGATTTATCAATGACAGTAGTACATTCTAGCGGTAAGAATATGTTTTTAAGAAGACAACCTGTTTTCAGAGACGATATAAATTATTTAGCTAGCAACTCACCAACAATAACAGGAACAACAAACGATTTTACAAACACTCAGTCTAGTGCAAACGGTGGTACTGAATTTGAAATATTAGGTTTAAATGCTACTGGAGACGGTACTGCTACATTAACAATAGCTAGTAGTGTTGGTGGTTTTTCTTCATTAAAAGGAGGAACAACATCACCTGTTCAAAGCGTTTTAAATATAGATAATTTTGTAAACCAAATACCTGTAGCTAATCCTGCTACTAGGCAAGTTGATCATAACACCGCTACAACTATAAACTTAACGGGATCAGATCCTGAAGGTGATACGTTAACTTATGCTATAGTTCAAAACCCTCTTAATGGTACTATAAGTAATTTAAATACCTCAACAGGTTCGTGTACTTTTACACCAGCCACCGGTACTTCTGGCAACACAACATTTACTTTCAAAGTAAACGATGGCTTTGAGGATAGTGCTAATGCTACTATTACATGCCAAGTTGCTTCTGCGCCAGGTGGTGGTGGAGGTAGTGTTGGTAGATATGAATTAGATATCTATAACAACAACGGTGTTTACAGTGGTACTCATTACATACATGCAACACAAACATGTAGTGGTGGTAGTTTAGCTGCAACTTGTATGAACTTTGGTAGTTTAAACAACAAATGGGTTAGATGGAGAACGGTTGCTGGTGGTTGTGGTAGTACTGAATATTATAGAGGTCAAATAAAAGGAGCTGCTTCAAATGGTACACCTACGGCTTATGTTAGTGATGATACTTACTACAACAGTATGGCTGACTCAGTAACTGGTTCAAATGGTATAACTTGTTAAAAATAAAATATGGCAACATTAACTTTAACTTTTCCTAATCAACTAAACGATTCGCTGCAAATAGGTGATACAGCTTATTACATGACAACTCAAGATCATGTGGTAACAGACAATAATTTTCAACTTGCTAATGCTAGTACAGATCCTTCTTTTAGTGAAAATCAAAGTGGTAATCCTACACAAGCGTTTTCAAATGTTTTTGTAGAAATGGGCATGGTAACTGATTTACCAACATCAATGGGTGGTACTTTAACAACAGCTAATCAAATGCAGGTGTTTATAGACGCTACAACAACTAGACCAACTAGTGCTAGTTTTATTATGTTTAGTAAGGATGCTAGAGCTAATATGTCAAGTTTACTTGGTTACTACGCTGAAGTTGAGTTTGTTAATACCTCTGATTCAGAGTCTGAGATTTTTGCGGTAAACAGTGAGATAGTTGAAAGTAGTAAATAATATGTGATTATATATGTATAACTTAATTAAAAAAATATAATGGGTTTAATAAAAGATGCAATAGGTGGAACAGTAGGCGGTTTAACTAGTATTGCTAGTGGTATTATAGGTAGTGGTAAAAGAAAAAGAGAAGAGAGAGCTGCTAAAAGAGAATTTGATGCTGCAAAACAGCGTATGGCTGGTTTTGACACATCTAACTTATATGCTAATCAAGAAAACGCCTATGAAGATTTAACTGTAAATCAACAAGCCGCACAGTTTCAAGCGCAACAAAATCAAGCTTCACAAGCAAACATTATGTCTAGTATGGCAGGTGCTGCTGGTGGTGGTGGTATTGCTGCATTGGCTCAAACTATGGCTAATCAAAGTGCGCAACAAAATGCTGCTGCATCTGCTAGTATTGCTCAACAAGAAAGTGCTAACCAAATGGCTGCGGCTAAAGGTGATATGGCACTTCAATCATCTGAATTAGCAGGAGCTACACAATCTAGACAAATGAGCTTAGATAAACAAAGTTTCTTGTTTGATCAATCATCTCAAAGACTTGGAGCAGCAAAAGCCGCAAGAGCAAAAGCTACAGAAGCTATATACGGAGGTATTGGTCAAATGGGTGAAGCCGCTGGAGCTGCTGGTGAAGCCGTATTAACTGGTGGATTAGGATAATAAAATAAATAAAATGGCAACACAAAATACACAAAAAAGATCAGGTTTTTCAGGTCATAAAAATTATGGCGCTTATGCAGGTGACTATGTAGCTACTGTTAAAGATTTATCAGCCGCAAGTAGACGCGCAAGTCCTAGTGGAACAAATTTTAATAAGTTACAAAAATTTCAAGCAGAGCAAAAAATGAAAGCTGCTATTGATAGTGGTAATGTTTCTTTTGATATGGGGTTGGTTCCTGATGCTTATAAAGCTCAGATGAAAGAATATATACTTAATAAAGCTAGAGAAAAGGGACAAATAGAATTACAGATAGAAAGAATGAGGGAGGGTGGTAACATGAGTGATCCAATGTATCAAGAGTTAAGAATGCAAGCTTCTCAAATCGAACAAGAGTTAGGACCAGAAGGTAGCTTAACAACATCATGGACAAAGTTTAATCAAGGTGCTAGAGACTTTGCTGAAGATAGTTTAGAAGGTAGTATATCTATAATGAGTGATAGTGCTAATGAACATGCTAATGCTGATTTATACTCTAATTCTTTACAGTTAGATATATCAAATGGTACTTTAAACTTTGGTAATCAAGACATGGGCTTTACTGCTTATGATAAGTTTCCTGATTATTTTAATGCTGACTATACTAATGCTAGCAATATAATAAGTCAATCACAAGGTATATTTGACAAAGGTGTAAAACTAACAGGTCCTGATAAATTAAAATATAGTAATAACTTTCAAGAAGTATTAAGAAAAGGTGGTACAGAAAGCGTGTTGTCATTAGCTTTTGATCCATTAATAACTCCTAATGAAAGTTTATTAGATTTTAAAGATCCTAAATATAAAAAATTAGTTGAGATAATACAAGGTGATGATCCTATGATGGCTGCTGAGGCAATGGAAGAACTAAAAGCAGATTTAACAAGCAGTTATATAAATGTTTTAGACACTCAAGCAACTAATGGTTTTAACGCTAAAAATCCTGATGGTGGTGGTGGAGGAACAGACTTTTTTGATGGAGCGTTTGGAGATCTTGCTAACGCAACTGGTGGTATTGATTTAGAAAAATATAAATTAGATATTGCAGGAAATAGTAGAAAAGTATTAAACAAATTAAATCGTTTAGCTTTCACAAACAAAAAATACGCTAACGTTGATTTTTCAAACATTGCTATTAGCGGAGATTTGAGTGGTAATGAACTTTTAGTTTCTTATACTCAAGGTAACACTAATCCTCCAACTAGAATTATAGATGTTCCATTGAGTGAATTTATGAAAGATTTTAATTTCGTATTAAATAAATAACAACATGTCGGATTTTTATACTAATACATACGGTGATGTTCTTACAAAATCGCAGTTAGAAAAATTTGCTGCAGATAGTAATTTATCAACAACTGATTATCAAAGAATATACGGTTATAATTTAGCTGAAAGAAACGAGGCTGACACGGATAATAATGTCGTGGATAACACAGTGCCTGAGTATTCAGCGCCAGAACCTATTACACTAGATCCAAACACTCCAGATCCTTCAGATCAAATGTTCGATGCCTTCGAACTAGAACCAGGTGAACAAGAATTACAAGATGAAAACCTGATAAACAAAAGAACAGCCAAGCGTAGAGAGCTCTTTGATAACATTGAAGAGGAAGAAGCTGTACCACTCCTAAAATCATATTTTCCAGACTTTAAATTTGAAGAAGCAACTGTGTGGGCTAGCTCAACAGGTTTTCCATCTACAGATGCTGTTAGAGTAACTTCACCTGATGGTGAAAATAGTATCAAGCTAGAACTAGACATAGGCATGTTTGATATAGATCCATACATGAAAAACGAAGATGGAACTCCTTATTCACATATAGATGCAAATTATGAAAAACTAAAAAAGTTTATAAAAGAACATAGTGTTGATGTTGAAGGTACTTTAGCTGCTCAAGCTAGTATAGGTGATACAGAAATTGGTATAGAAACTGATGTGGAAGTGTTTCAAGAAGCACGTGGTAACGTACCAAATTACACAAGAACAGAAAAACAAGTTACTAGTTATAAAACGGTTGCTGAAATATATAATACTAGTCATTTAGAAGGTGGTGCTAAGATTGATAATAGCGATATAACAGCTATAAATGAAAAATATAAATACGATCCTACTACAGGTACTTATGATTTAAGTATATTTGATACAGAGAAAAGAAAAAGAACATCAGGTGGTTATATATCACCTACTACAGGTATTGCAACTGGTAGTAGTGTTGTAGAATATGATTATCAACCATATGAGGCTGAACTAGAAGCAACAAGAAAACAGTTAACAGCAAGATCTGAAAGCTCAGACTATGAGTTTACAGAAGAAGATGTAAAGAAATTTACAGCAATGAATATGAGATCTCAAGATATATCTGAGAAAAAAGCTAGAATACTAGAGGATTTTATAGATAGTCAACCCGAAAGCACACAGGGTGTAATGCAAGCTTATAATCTTCAAGAATCTGATAAAGCTCAAAAAGAATCTATAAAGAAAAGTGTTTTAGCAGAAAATAAACTAAATGAAGCTGTTGAAAAACAAAAGTTTATGGAAGGTTATATTGATTGGTATCAAAACCCAAATCAAACATGGGATTTTCCAGATGATTATCAAGGTGAAGTAATTCAATTAGCTAACGGCAAGATAACACCTAAAGATCAATACTTAAACTTTATAAACTTTTCACAACAACATGCTGGTCTTATAGAAGAAGCAAATAGTTTACAAAAAGAAGCTCATGCTGCAGCTGATCAAGTTGCTGATAGAGAAGCTCAATGGGATTTATTAAGAAGAGATTATGATGTATGGAGTAAGTCTGGAGCTAATATTGCTTTAGGTACTACTGATATATTAGTTGGTGGTGCATATATGGCTCACAAACTTGCTAGGTTTATTCCTGGTGTTGGACTACCGTCTATATTACTAGATGATATTGTAGACGATGCGGCAGCTGATTATTATGGTTGGTCACAAGAAGCTAGAGAAGATTATCAAAGAGATATAAAGTTTGAAGATGCTTTTAGCGATGGTAACTTTGGTGAATTTTTTATGGCAGAGATGTCAAAGCAAATACCTATATTAGCATCGATAATAGCTAGTGGTGGTACATATGCGCCTTACGTTGTAGGTGCTTATTCTGGTGGTCAAGAGTGGATGAGACTAGAACATTCTAATAAATACTATGGTACAGACTATGGTGAAGGTGAAATGTTTATGAGATCTGTTGGTTATGGTACAGCTGAATCTGTATTAGGTACTTTACCTACTGTATGGATATTAGGTAGAGGTTCTAAAATAATGACACAAAAGTTTGGTCAAGAGTGGATAAAGGGTGCTGGAAAACAATATCAAAGAAAATTAGCTGGAGAAACTCTTTTAGCTTCACCTATGATAGAAGCTGGATCTGAAGCTTTAACATCACTATCTCAAAATATGATAAGTTATGCGGCTGGTGAATTACATTACAGTCAGTTAACTCAAGGTATGGATCACGCTGGTTTTGTAGGTGGTTTAATGGGTTTAACTTTAGGTGGTAGTCAGTTTGCAGTAGGTGCTGCAACAGGTTCAATAACTAGTAGTGCAAACCTAGAACAAATACTAAATCTTCAAGAAAAATATAGAAACATACCAGATAAAAGAACAAAAAAAGCTAAAGAACTTGTTCGTAAGATGGACGAGTTATATAGAGCTGAAAGAGCAAAGCTTGATAATATAGATGAAGAAGGTAAAAGAGGTTATGATGAAGCCACAAGACTGCAAGCTAAAATACTTGCTGAAGCTAGAGAAATTGAAGCTAGCGACAAAAGTGATAAACAAAAACAAAAAGAATTAAAAGATGAACTTGATAAGTGGAATAAATTACAATTTCAAAGAGATACGTATAGAAATAAAGATTCTTTTGGTAATGCTTTTGCTGTATTAGAAACAAATGATAAAGATCTATACGACGAGCTGAGACAAAAAGCTATTAAATCATTTGATGGTAAAATACCTACAGAGGATCAAATAAAAGAAACAATGGAAAAGCTTTACTACGATGATAGAGTAGATAAGCAAATAGAAAAAGATATAGACTTAAATAAAAGGCTAGGTAAAAGTCTTAACATAGTAGATGTTGAAGGTGCTGTTAAGGTTGTTAGAGATGTTATTAATAGTATTAAAAACAACAAAGACAATTTAGATGAAAATGGTAAACTAACTAAAGAAAAACAAGATCAAATTAATCAGTTAGAAGAAGAGATAAATAGTATAAGACAAGGTACTAAAAACGGTTTTTATAAGAAAGACGGGGATAATAAAACTAAATATCTTATACCAGATAACATGAAGAAAAACCAGAAGGTTTATACTGGTGTTCATGAGTTAGGACATGATGTATTTGAAGATATAGCTAGAAAAGATGATTTCTTTTTTGATGACATGTCCGATGCTATATTAGATTATACAAGTAAAGCTAACCCGGGTCTGTATAATAGATTATTAGTTAGATCAAAAGCTAAAGGTTCTGAAGAATTAGTAATGGAGTTTTTAGAAGATATTGCAGAGGGTAGAATAAACCTAGAAAAAGAAGGTTATTTATCTGGAATACTAGGTTATGTAGTAAATAAAAAATCTGATATACCAATACCTTTTCAAAGTAAACAAGATACTGTAGAGTGGTTAACGTCTCTTGCTAAAAAACTAAAAGACGGTGATATAAATAAAACCGCTTTAAAAAATGATATAGCAGCTGCTAGAAGAGAAAGAAAAGGTCAGAGAGTTAGTAAAAAAATAACTGATAAAGATGTTGAAATAAAATCATCTGATTCGCAAGCTGTAACTGATATATATAATGAAAAAGGTGTTAACGGTGCTTTTGAAATTATAGAAAAATATAGAGGTATGGCTAATAAGTTAGCTAACAAATACAGAGAAGTACCTGGTTACGAAACTTATAAAGACGATTTAATACAAGAGATACTAACTGGTGAAAGAGGTGTATACGGTATGATAACTAAATACAACCCTAAATCAGGTGTGCCTTTAGCTGCTTATATAAATAAGTATATTAAATCAAGAACTATAGAAGCTGCTAATAAGATATTAAAAACTAACTTTGAGTTAGATGTTAGTGAAGCTAGAGGTGTTGCTGCCGCTGAGTCTGAAGTATCTATAGATAATCAAGTACAAAGAAACTCTAAACTACGAAGACAATTAAATATACCTAACGCTGTTATAACTAAAATAAAAGCTGCGGTAGAAAAAACATTTGGTACTAGGTTACCTGATATTAACTCTAAAGACTTTAAAAAAGCTTTACAAGATAGTTACAGAACAGAGTTATTTAAAACCATTAAAAATCTTATAGGTACTAGAACTAAGTTTAAAAATTATTTAGACAAAAACTTTGAAGCTATATACAAAGCTTTACCACAGTCTGTTATAAACAAAAGATTTAAACCTTTTGCAGAGAACACTGGTAAAAGAGAAAAGACACCACAAGGTAACGCTATATTTAAAAAGAAAAATATAACTAAAGAAGAGTTTATAAATTATTTCTTAGGTGACAATGTTGGTAATTCAACTAAAGGTACTAGAAAAGATGCGTTAGCAGAAGCATTAGCTCAAGAACTAGCTTTTGATGCTACCATGGAAATAGTACAAAGCCCTGAGGTAAGACAAAGAAGAGCTATGATAGCAGAGCTTGATGGTAATGCTATTATGGATAATGACATTGCTGTTATAGCTAAACAAATAGATAGAGATCCTTCAGTAAAATTCTCTGATATATCTGTTCCTAAAGGTGTTGATCCAAAATCATATATTGAAAATACATTTATACCTCAATCAGAAACTCTTGCTCAACTAGTAAGAGACAAAGGATATGAAGAGGTTTATAGTAATCCTTTGCTTGA
>Ga0114932_10002806_pt1 | contig 17841 bp, 13 predicted proteins | sample 2SBtaG_2_FD_87286 | JGI IMG/M metagenome (GOLD analysis project Ga0114932, IMG submission 87286) | Deep subsurface microbial communities from Kolumbo volcano to uncover new lineages of life (NeLLi) - 2SBTROV12_ACTIVE470 metaG | ecosystem: Environmental > Aquatic > Marine > Volcanic ... | reverse complement strand
TTTCTGTCAGTTTAGCTTCTGTTTCTTGAACAGCCTGCTCAGTTTGCACTAATTGAATTTGCAATTGGGCTGAGTCTGTTAGCCATTGCAATGACGATTTGTGCTGAGCTTGTTGCGCTCTTAATTCATCTAACTGCTGCTTGTGTGTGTGTGCATCAAGGGTTAATTGCTCAAGTTGCTCATCAGTCAATAACACATAGGCACTTAAGCTATCTTTTAACCGCTCTAGCTCTGCTTTCTTTTCTTTGTGCTTTTCAAAGATAAGCTGGCCAATACGACTGAATTTATCAGTCGCAGTCAAACACTCTAAAAGTTGTGCGCGTTCATCACTACTGGCTTTTAAAAATGCGGCAAACTCATGCTGAGCGAGTAATACGGTACGCGTAAATTGCTCAAAGCTAAGACCGATTAATTGCTCAACCGTTTTAACCGCAGCGCTTTTATGGGCCAACAAGGTTTCGTCACTGAGGCGAATAATCTCGTGCTCTGGTGTCTTGAGTTTGCCTGAGACTTTTTTTCGCGCTCGGGCAACAGACCATTTAGCTAAATAAAACTCACCATCTTGGCCTAAAAAAGTCACCTCTGCAGAGCCCTCAGCACAACCTCGGCGAAGCAGGTTTCTTGGGTCGTTTAATTTTATGTCGTCCCCATTAAACGACACCGTGTTCTTTAAATCATTTTTTAAACGTGCAGTTTTTGCATAGAGCGCTAAACAGATCGCATCTAACAGGGTACTTTTACCTGCGCCTGTGTCACCAGTAATGGCGAATAATCCGGCTTGCTCTAAGGGCGCTTTTTCAAAGTCAATATCAGCGTGAGTAATAGAAGCCAAATTTGTGATTGTTATTTTAAGTAATTTCACACGTTTTGCTCCTCTTCCATGGTATTTAAAACTTCGGCTAAGCAGTCAGCTAAGTTTGTAGGTAAGTCCTGCTCTGAATCGACCTGCTGCTTAAAAACCATATCTAGCAAATCGAGGGGGTTTAATTTTTCGACTTTACCTAAATCTTGGAAAATCATTTCATCGTCATGCTTTTGCACATCTTGAACGCGCTCAATACCACAAAACAAGATGTCTTTGTCTTTTAGGCTTGATGATATCTTTTCCCTAAACTGGCTATCGGTCTCGCTGGCATTAAGTCGTAAGCGAAGATAAGGGCTTGCTTCGTACGACTTTAAATCTAGCTGTTCGATTTCATCGCACAGTGCATCAATATCCGCCCCTCCTTGTTTAGGAAGCACTATCAGCTCTCTAAGCCTTGGTGTGTAAAGGGGGTTTACGCTCACGCATGCTTTTCCATTAAATTCACACACGAGTACTTGGTGTTGATAGTTTTTTTCTGAAAATGACATAGGCATAGGCGTACCACAATATCGCTTTGCGTCGCATTTTGCTACCACTTGAGCTTTGTGAAGATGACCGAGCGCAACGTAATCGGCCTTATCAGTAAACACCTCAGCTGTTACCGCATCAAAACCGCCGATGCTGATATTCCGTTCTGAATCTTCACTAATGGTGCCGCCTTTGGCGTGCAGGTGGCCCATAACAATAATAGGGGCGGTGTTCTCTTCACACAATTCAACCACTGATTGGTAAGCTTGCGCCACACCTTGCTGATAAGCTTTTTCATTTTGTGTATCGAGCGTGACATCGGCTGGGCGTAAAAAGGGCATTGCAACAACTTGTGCCTTACCCTTTTCAGTTTCAATATTTACTAAGCAAGCCTCTGGGGCAGCTTTGTCGTATCGGCCAATAACATGGGTATCAAATTGCTTTAAAAGAGGCTTGGCGGTCTCAATACGATTCGCAGAGTCGTGGTTACCTGCAATAATGACAATATGTAGTTTAGGGCATGCCTGTTTGGCTTGCTTTATAAATTGATAAAGTTGTTGTTCAGAAGAAGAGGGAGGGGTTGCTGTATGATAGATATCACCTGCAACAAGCAATAAATCAACCGCTTGCTGTTGTAACGTTGTCACCAACCAATCAAGAAAATACTGATGCTCTTGAACTCGTTGATGTTCGTAAAATTGCTGGCCTAAATGCCAATCAGAAGTGTGTAATACTTTCATGTAGCGCTCCCTTTCGCATTGAAACGCTACTATACCACTGCTTTAAGTATTTGTTTAACGGGTAATTTGCCACCAAATAAAGGCGACAACAGGCAAAGCCAGTAAAAATAACAAAACAGGTGTTTTAAACGCTTTTACCTGTTTGCTTTGCAACACTTCTAGTGCTGACTTTTCGTTACAAGCGGCAACTTTATCAACATAAAAGTAACCATCTTCTAAATACTGTTTGCAACTTTGTTCATCAGCCGGAATAGCCACCAGCTTGTCTTGCTTTTTTAGGATATAGAAATCCATATTGCTCACCACATTTTACTGTAAACGAGTACACTATACAGAGCAAAACTAACGCCAACTTTTAACGTAACTATTTGCTCAAAAATCAAAGAGGCGAATTTAAAAATAAATCGCAGTAAATATCAACAGTCAAACAAAGGTTTTTTGATCAAAATTGTTAATACCCAGCATAAACCACCAAATTAAACGTAAGATGAATTAGCTTCTTTTATTTTCTCACTATATTTTCGTTGATAACGATAGATTTAGAACTTGTACTTTAGTGGAATAAATCATTTAAAAAGTAGCGAAAAACATTTAAGTGTTACTTTATCTCATTTTAATTGCATTTTCGTGATGCTTCTGCAACGCTCAGAGTTGTTATGCCAATAATAAAGAGCAAAACAATATCTCGTTCACAAGCTTACATAAAATAGATAAGTATTGAACAACCATATCTTGGGTAACTAGGAAAACATAATGAAAAAAATAACCAGTGCCTTGTCACTGTGTATTCCGCTTATGGCATCAAGCCTAGCGGTCGCCAGTGCTGTTGAGCAAACAAAGGGCAATTTCGTTGATAAGTTTCGCCAACTAGACGAAGTACTTCCAACACCAAACGTTTACCGTAACGCCGCTGGCGAACCCGGTGAGCGTTATTGGCAACAAAAAGTCGATTATGACATTGATGTTGTGTTAGACGAAAAACAGCGCCGTTTAACTGCTGAGCAGAGTATTGAATACAAAAATAATTCACCTTACACGCTTAAATATCTTTGGATGCAATTAGACCAAAACATTTTTAAGCAAGACTCACTTGCTGAGCGCAGTGCCACATTTAAACACGGCCTGCAAAGTAACCCTGCAGCAAAACCAGCAAAAATTAGTTTAAACCAACTCCGTCGCCAACAATTTATGGATGACACTGAACTGGGCTTTGTGATCAGTGATGTCAAAGACGAAGATGGTAAGCCATTAAAAGTCACCATTGTCGACACCATGATGCGAATCGATTTAAATGAGCCATTAAAGCCAGGTAAATCGACAGAATTCAGCCTTGATTTTGCCTTTAACATTGTTGAAGAAGATGCCGTTGGTGCGCGCTCAGGTTATGAACACTTCGAAGAAGATGGTAACGATATTTTCTTACTAGCGCAGTGGTTCCCGCGCCTTACTGCTTTTACTGATTATGAAGCTTGGACAAACAAAGCGTTCTTAGGTCGTGGTGAGTTTACACTTGAGTTTGGTGATTATGATGTAGAGATCACCGTACCTGCAGACCACATTGTCTCATCAACAGGTGAGCTGAAAAACGCTAAAAAGGTACTGACAAAAACACAACTAAAACGTTTGAAAGAAGCTGAAACAGCTAAACGTCCTGTGTTTGTTGTGACTGAAGAAGAAGCAATTGAAAACGAAAAGGCAGGCACAGACAAAACCAAAACTTGGCGCTTCGAAGCTGAAAATGTGCGAGATTTTGCTTGGGCGTCTTCTCGTAAGTTTATGTGGGATGCCAAAGGCTATCAACAAGGTGGTAAAGAGCAACCTCTTGTTATGGCGATGTCTTTCTTCCCGAAAGAGGGCGGTGATCTTTGGAAAAAATACTCAACTGAGTCAGTGATCCACACCATGGAAGTGTACTCGCGCTTCTCATTTGATTACCCATATCCAGTTGCACAGTCAGTGAACGGCCCTGTAGGCGGTATGGAATACCCAATGATCACCTTTAATGGTCCGCGTACAGAGCTAAGAGATGATGGTTCACGCACTTACTCTCAAGCCGAGAAGCGTTTCTTGATAGGCGTTGTGATCCACGAAATTGGTCATATTTACTTCCCGATGATCGTTAACTCTGATGAACGCCAATGGACTTGGATGGATGAAGGCCTTAACAGCTTCTTAGATGGCGTAGCTGGCCGTGAATGGGATCCGAACATTCCTTGGGGTGTAGAGCCGCGCGATATCGTGCCTTATATGAAATCTCAAAACCAAGTGCCTATCATGACTCAGTCTGATAGCGTATTAAATCTAGGCCCGAATGCTTATACCAAACCAGCAGCGGCTCTAAATATCCTTCGTGAAGTTATTTTAGGTCGTGAACTGTTCGACTTCGCATTTAGAGAATACTCGCAGCGCTGGAAATACAAACGCCCAACTCCAGCTGATTTCTTTAGAACCATGGAAGAGGCATCAGGCGTCGATTTAGATTGGTTCTGGCGTGGCTGGTTCTACACCACAGATCATGTTGATATCTCGCTAGACAAAGTATATCAATTGCGTATTGATACTAAGAACCCAGATATCGACTATGCACGTCTACGTGAGTTTGAACAAAGCAAACCCATGTCGCTGTTCAACAAACGTAACAAAGAAGAAGGCAAAGAGCTTTGGATAGATAAAAACAAAGACGTGTCAGACTTCTATGATGACAATGACCGCTTTACTGTGACCAACAAAGAGCGAAATGCGTATCAGAGCTTCTTGAAAAAGCTTAAACCTTGGGAGCGTAAAGCCCTAGACAGAGCAGTTGAAGAAGACAAAAACTATTATGTGATGGAGTTTAGCAACCTAGGTGGCTTGGTAATGCCAATCATTCTAGAGCTGACGTATCAGGATGGTTCAACGGAAGAGCGCATGCTACCTGCAGAGATTTGGCGCCGTAGCCCGGAAAAAGTGAGCAAGCTAATCATCACTGACAAAGACAAGCCATTAAAGTCTATTGTGGTTGACCCTCGCTGGGAAACCGCAGATGTAGACATTGAAAACAATCATTACCCTCGTCAAATCATTCCTTCTCGTTTAGAAGTATATAAACGTAAGAAGAGCTCAGCCAAAGTGCGCCGTGATATCATGCATGACATCAAAACTGAGTTGAAAAAAGATGACAAAGATGAAGAAGAGAAGAAGGATTAATCCATGAGAGCTTGGCTTGCTGCCAGCTTGCTTTTACTGATGAGCGGTCAAGTTGCCGCTCACCAGTTAAAGGCTGCAATGACAACCGTATTGATCAATGAACGTACGGGTAATCTTGAGCTCATGCATCGTTTTTACTTGCACGATACAGAACACGCTGTAGAGACCTTGCTAGACGGTAACGCCGATCTGTTTAAGCATGCCAAAGATAGAGCCGAATTTGCTCAATATGTAGGTCGTAAAGTGGCTTTACAGTTAGCAGACAAAACACCTATCAAGCTTTCATTAGTCGGTCAGGAAATTGATGGAAAGTTTTTTTGGGTTTACCAAGAAACACAAATTCCTGCAGACTTTAGTGCATTGCGAATGCAACATGGTGCGCTAAGGGATGTCTGGGCAGAACAAGTCAATATGGTGAACTTCGAAGGTAAGGGTACAGTAAAAACCTTACATTTTGATGGTGAAGACAACTGGCTCACAGTGCGTTTTGATAAATAGCCACTTTCTACTCTCTTAAGAAGTAGGGCCTATGCTCTGCTTCTTCATTTATAGTTACTTCGTAAACTGAACTGCTCTAATCCAACCTATTAATCTTTTCGTATACGTTCTAATTATGCTCGACAGGAATGCTCTCTCTTATGATTCAAACTGAAACGAATTCAAACTACCAAGGTGTTATCTTTGACTTAGACAATACGTTAGTTAGCTCTTCTTTAGACTTCAAACACATTCGCGCTGAAATCGGATGCACTGAACATACAGATTTACTGACCTATATTGAACAACTGCCTGAAACTGAAGCAAAAGATGCCATGGATATTGTCTTAAACCATGAATACCGAGATGCTGAATCAGCGGTGTTGATGCCAGGTGTAGTAGAGTGTCTCTCAGCGCTTGCAGAGCAAAACATCAAAATGGCAGTTGTGACACGTAACTGCCAACACGCAGCACAAGTGAAACTCGATAAAACAGGTCTTAAATTCGATATCGTACTGACCAGAGACAATGCCCCTGCTAAACCAGATCCAACTGCTTTATTGCAAGTTGCTAATAGTTGGCAGGTAACCCCCTCACAATGTATTTATGTTGGCGACTTTTTGTATGATATTCAGGCAGCTGACAATGCTCAAATGGACAGCTGTTTGTATATTCTTGATGCATGCCCTGATTATGCGAATACGGCAACGCACACCATTGAGCACTTTTCGCAATTGACCAAGATAGTCCTCCCGTAGAGTTTGGTTTTCAAAAAAATGCCGCTAATCTCTCTGCCCTCTAGCTCAAAGCCTTGAGTCTTGCTAGAATCTTGACAATTTTTAAATTCATAATACGAGAATTAAGATGGGCAGAGCATTTGAAGTCCGCAAAAACGCCATGGCAAAAACGGCGGCGGCAAAAACCAAAGTTAACTCTAAATACGGTAAGGAAATCTACGTTGTAGCTAAAAACGGCGGTGCAGATCCTGAAACAAACCTATCTTTACGTCGTCTAATCGAAAAAGCGAAAAAAGACCAAGTACCAGCGCATGTTATTGATAAAGCAGTTGAGAAAGCAGCGGGTGGTGCAGGTGAAGACTACTCTCCAGCACGTTACGAAGGTTATGGCCCAGGTAACTGTATGGTAATCGTTGACTGTTTAACAGATAACCCTAACCGGACTATCAAAGATGTACGTCTGCCATTCACAAAAACAGACTCTAAAATCGGCAGCCCTGGTTGTGTCGCACACATGTTCGATCACTTAGCGATTCTGGGTTTTGATGGCGACGATGATGAAGTAGTGCTTGAAGCATTAATGATGGCCGACGTTGATGTCACTGATGTTGAAGTTGAAGACGGCAAAGTGTCTGTATTCGCACCACACACTGAATACTTCAAAGCAAAAACTGCATTAACAGAAGCATTCGAAGGCATCAACTTTGAAGTTGACGAAATCACTTTTGTGCCACAAACACATGTTGAGGTCACAGACGAAGAAGACCTAGCAAATTTTGAAAAGTTTATGACCATGCTTGAAGATTGTGATGATGTACAAAACATCTATCACAACGCGATAGTGAACAAATAATCACTGCACAGTGTATTTAAAAAGGAGCCAACTGGCTCCTTTTTTGATTTTAGCCATACAAGGCGCTGAAAACTTTCTCATTGCATTTCTAAAAGCCAAACATCCGCTATAATTTAATTACTGCGCTTGTGTAAATTATCGGTGAGATGTTAGATGCTGCGACTCCTGTACGCTTTATTATGTCTATCAAGCTTTTTAGGTATTTGTGCTGAGCGTGCAACTATCAGTGGCTTTGGCAATATAGGAGTCGTACATTCAAATTCTGACACTTATCGCTTTAGAACCGACATTTCACGGGATAATGACAATTTTGAGGACAGTTTAGACTTTAGTGCCATTAGCTCTTTAGGTATTCAAGCTGATATATCTTTATTCCAAGATTTCGACCTCGTCACGCAGTTAATTTATCGCGGGCAAAAAAAGAGCACCTTAGACAATGCACTCAGCCTGGCATTTTTGAGATATAAACCAGCTCCTGACTGGGAGCTCAGAATCGGACGAACGCAACTCGACCTTTACTTGCTCACAGAATACAGAGACATCGGATTTGCTTATCCTTGGGCAAAAATTCCCACAGAAGTATATGCTATACTGCCATACCGGAATTTAGATGGCGCTGATTTTACCTATTTTAAAACCCATAACGATTTAGATTACCGCATCAAGCTTTTTAATGGGCAATCTTCAAGTAATATTGCCCTTGATAGTGAGAATGTAGAGCTAAAAATTGAAGATGTTATGGGTGTGTCATTCGAGCTAAGTCAATTCGACTGGACACTGTCTCTTAAACATACTCAAGCCCGCACCAAAAATAATATTTCTACCATGACAGGTATTATTGGTGGCTTACAACAAATACCTGATGTAATTTGGCCAGATAAGGCCGCTTTTATTAACGACTTTTCCTTAGTTAATAAAAAAGCCTATTTTAGTTCTGCAGGATTGAAATATAACTTAGGACCGCTGACTTTTTTAACTGAGTTAGCCCATCTTGAAAGCGAATCATCGGTCGTTTCGGCTGTCAATAGCGGCTATGTCAGTACAACCTATAACTTTGATAAAGGGCAGCTGTTTTATACCTTTGCAATTGCAGAGTCAAAACCCAGTAAATTTAACGATGCAGTCGGTATTCAACGCTCTCTACCAAACCAGGTCGAGGAGATTATTTTAGCGGTTAATGAGTCGTTTCGTGTATTTAGCCCCAATCAACAAACACACTCACTCGGAGTCAGATACGACCTTAAAGACAATATAGCCCTAAAGCTGCAAATTGATCACACAAAGATTGATCCTCAAGGGGGGGCGCTATGGTCATATCAAGGCATGAATACCTTGGCGCCGAAAGAGTCTTTTTCCACCGTATTTTTTAGTGTAAGTTTCACTTTTTAGCCATGAAAAAGCTAATTATCTTCCTCACCCTATCACTCACTTGCTATATAAATGCAGCAATAGCCAAGCCTATTTCTATCGTTGTGCACGCAGACAATGCCACAGATTCTTTATCTAAAAAGCAGTTAATTGACTTATATATGGGCCGATATGTTGCGTTCCCTGACAACCAATCAGCTCAACCATTAGATACAATAACCCCTGAGGGGTTAAAATCAACATTCTACAAAAGGCTCGTAAATATGCCTTTATCGAGAGTGAATGCTTATTGGTCTAGAGTTCGCTTTACCGGTAGAGCAACCCCGCCTGAAACATATTCTGACGAGCAAATGGTGTTGAGATTTATAGCCGAAAACCCTAATGCCATAGGTTATGTATTTAGCGACGCTTTAACTCAACAACAAAAACAAAAAGTAAAAGTCATCTTGGAGTTATATGAATAAGAGTGGCTTATTACTCAGGCTCGCGATATCAATTAGCTTTGCTGCCGTGTTTGTCGGTTTTATTTCATCACAGGTATTTTTTAAACTGGCTTATCAAAACAATCTAGATAAAACTCAAGCCAGTATAGAGCAGCTCTATGAAGTCATAGCACCTACGGCCAATATTGCAGCCTATTTAGGTGATCAAGAATTAGCAAAAGAAGTGATAAATGGCCTTAGTAACAACCAGGCTATATTGGCTGCATCGTTTGAGTCTGAGCTATTTTCAATACAAAGCCATGCTTTTAAATCTGAGCCAGCAGAACAAACAGAGTTCATGGTTTATTCACCTTTTGTGCCTTCAGAGTCGTTAGGTACAATCAAAGTTCAGCACAACTTAGCTTACATAGAAGAAGATTCACAAAATGCTGCGAGCTTCTTATCAAATTCTCTGCTGATACAAGCATTCGTTGTCACTGTCATTGCTATTTTTATTGCATTTTATTTTATCACTAAGCCCATTCTGGTTATTGCAAATAGTCTGCACTCACTAAATCCAGGTACGGCAAGACGTTTGAAAAAGCCCGTCTTTCACGACAAAAGCGAGTTAGGTAATTTAGTTGAAGACATCAACTTACTATTAGAAAAAGCGGAAGAGCAAATCTCTCAAGAGCGATTATTGCGTTCTGAAATTGAGCTTTTAGAGAAACGTTTCAGGTTGTTATTCGAAAACTCTGTCGCCCCCATCATTTTAATGGAACCTAGAGGCAATATTCTTCTCACCAATAAAGCCTTCAAGTCATTAATGGAACGAATAGAGCAACCTATAAAGAAAAACTATGGGCCGATACTCAGTGAATTATTTGAAACGCCAGAATTAGTAACTCGTGCTGTTAACAGTGCATTTTTGAATGATGAAATTGCCATTGGTGAGCATCGACTTAAATTTAAAGAACAAGATAAAACCATCTGGTTACAAGTCGTTGTCTCTAGCATAATCACAGATGATTTAAAATCGTATTACCAGATCACACTCAATGATGTATCTAAAAAACGTGACGAGCTCGATAAATTAAGCCGACAAGCCGATTATGACGCCCTGACCAATATGACAAACCGCCACGCTGGTGAGAGAAGAATTGATCAACTCATAAAAAGTAAAACACCTTTCATATTCGCCCTAATGGACCTTAATGGCTTCAAACAAGTAAACGATATTTATGGTCATGATGCAGGCGACGAAGTACTGATATTCGTGGCGAATCAGTTAAAACAGCTCACTCCAAGTAGTGGTATAGCCTGTCGATGGGGAGGAGATGAGTTTGTGGTCGTATTAGAAAACACCAATAAAGATGACTTTAAATTATTCAGCGAACAACTCACGACACGTATTGTCAAGCCTTATACACTTATCTCTCACCAAGCTAATGTACAAGTGGGGCTTTGCATTGGTGCCGCTTTTTATCCATATCACACAAGCCATAAACCGGAACTCATCCATTTAGCCGATAAAGCCATGTATGCCATTAAACCTGAGTCTAAAACAAATGGAGGAAGAACACTGGCTTTTGCTGCTCCCACTAAAACTTTAGAGCGCAAATATGAATAGACGAAGAAGCGTTAACTACAGAGGTATTCTTAGTCAAATTGCGACGGACAAAGTAAAACGTTTAAAGTCATTTATCCTATTGATCAGTATTTCTTTAACTTTGTTCTTTATCCTCAACATACTAATTTATCAACAAGGTCATGCCTACACACTTGTTGTCGCACTCGGGATATTTTTATTTTTACACTGGTTTGTCTGTGAAGATACTTTACCTGTAGTGTCCGGCATTTTTATATGGACTTTAACCTTACTTGCATTCTTTTTTGCATGGAATATTGAGGGGCTGTACGACACCAGCTTACTTGCCTATCCATGCATTCTCATTTTTTGCGCCATGCTCAATAGCCCACTACTTATCATCTCTACAACGGCATTTATGGTGATTAGCATATACTGTTTAGCCTATGCAGAATACATAGGATTATTGGCTTCACCTCTGGCCGAGCTCGCCGATTGGCGTAAAGCGCACAACATGGCCTTAATGATACTAGTATTCGCTTATGTGGTTTACTTATTAACAAAAGACATTGATAGGCTGCTCGAAAAACTCGTCAAAATGCATATTAACTCGCTCAGAAGTAAAACACGGACTCAGCGTAAAGCACTGACCAACAGACTGACTCTGTTACCCAATGAGATAGCCTGCTCGCAATATGTTCAAGAGCGTATTCATAGCCACCATCAGGCAGAACAACTCAGTGCATTGATGGTGCTCACCTTAAATAACTTAAACTCCATTAATGCTTCTTTGGGATTTGATATTGGTGACAAGTTAATCAACATGATTGCACAACGGCTAAATAAATTATCTGAAGATAACGCCAAAATTTTTCACAGCTCTAACAATCAATTTTTTATTTTTATTGATGAAACCGATTACCATGATATTGAATCTTTTGCTCATCAAGCACTACAAACCACTTTTTTTAGCAATTACGTCGAGCAATACGATGTAGAAGTATCTGCCTGCATTGGTGTTGCAATTGCACCTCATGATGGTAATCACTATGATGCACTGCTGCGCAGAGCACACACTGCTTTAACCAAAGCGGTACAAATGGGTCATAACCAGTACGCATTTTTTGATTTAGAGATGGAGCAACAAAGCAAAGCAAGACTGGCTATGCTGGCAGGGTTAAAACGGGCTATTGAACAGCAAGAGTTTGAACTCTTCTATCAACCCAAAATTGAACTTAGTAGCAATACCATTGCTGGGGTAGAAGCGCTGATACGCTGGCGTCTACCAGATGACACATTAATTCCTTCTTCTATTTTTATCCCCATCGCAGAGGCCTCAGGATTAATTAATGAGATCGGGATCTGGGTGGTCAAACAAGCCATTAAGGATTGTCTAACTTGGCACCAACTGGGTTTTAATCAGCTTGGGATATCGGTCAATGCCTCAGCAGAACAGTTTAAAAAGGGCAATTTTGGCAGTTTAGTATTAAAAACCTTAAAACAACAAAAACTCGACCCCTCTTACCTCGACATCGAAATCACTGAGTCACTATTCATTGAAGATGAGAAAAACATACAAGCACAAATTCACCAAATGGTTTCTCAGGGTATTTCAATTTCTATTGATGATTTTGGAACTGGCTACTCGAACTTAAATTATTTAACCAAGTTCAATGCTTCAACTCTAAAAATTGATCAATCCTTTATCAAAAACATGATGCATGAACGAAATAAATACCATTTAGTCGATGCCATATTAAAGATGAGCAATGCAATCGGTATTGAGAATATTGCTGAAGGTATTGAAGATAAAAGCACAGCAAATATATTAATTCAGTTAGGCTGTCGATATGGTCAAGGCTTCTACTGGTCAAAACCTATTCCCCAACAAGCCTTTTGCAAATTTTTACTAAATTGGCCAAAACACAGTAAAGTCGGTTAAACATTTTTTAGCCAAAAGTGACATCATCTTTTTATTTTTATGAACATATTAACCAACCAATAAAAAATAAAATCAGACACTTAAATATAAAAAACAAGTCTGATACTTGAATGCAAAGTTTTGATACATGAGAGTACTAAACGTTTTTTAAAAACCACCTTTAAGGTAACGAATCTCTTTTACATCAGGCAGAACTGATGCCAAACAGGCATTAAAAGATGTAGTCTCATTCTCACTAATCGAGCTAAAAGCAGATGTCTTTAGAAACTGTTTCAATACTAAAGCTCTCCAGCCGTGAAGTTAGCCGATAGAACTGTTCATCTTCATTTAACATTACCAGAGATGACGGCTCTAAAGGAGACATGCGAGTCTTAGGAGCAAACACTAATGGGATTAGCCCTGTATTCACTAATAATATGGGCGCTTTGAGCAACTACTTCTTCGTCAATCTATTGGATATGTCGACTATTTGGAAAAAGTCAGCTCAAGAAGGCTTGTATGAAGGGTTTAACCGTAAGAGTGAACAAAAACAATACACTGCGACTGCGGTAGATCTTGTATTTGGTTCAAACTCCGAATCTAGAGCCATTGCAGAAGTATATGCTTATGATCATGCGATGCAGAAGTTTACTGATGACTTTGCCAAGGCTTGATACAAAGTAATACAACTCGACCGCTATGATTTCAGACACTGCCTTTAAAACTCTCGAAGAGCAAGAGGTTCACTCTTGCTCTTTCTCCATCAAAAAGCCGCTATCTTGTAGAGTTAATACACAAAATTAACTATAATCAGCCTAAGATAACCACTAGAAACACCTCATTGATGATAGCGACTGGCTTCTCTAGAATAAGAACAAAGCATACTTTGTACCTGTATATAGTGCTGTGTATCTGTTTTACTTCGCCATACACTTATGCACGTTCAACTCTCAAAATTTGTCATGAAGCCAGAAATTACCCACCATACATTTATCAAGAAGAAAACCAAGTTAAAGGACTATTAACCGATATCATCAAAACCGCCGCTGAAAATGCTAAAGTGGCCGTGCAATTTGATGCCAAACCTTGGAATCGCTGTCAAAGAGATGTCAAAGCAGGTAATAGTCACGCTTTATTTGCCATGATAAAAACTCCTCTAAGAGAGCAAGAGTATGCCTTTCCGAATGACAAAAACGGTCACCTTTGGACGGCAACTTACCCTGTTTTTATAAAACAAACGTCAACATTTTCGCAGGCTGATTATTTACCAAATAAAGGACTGGGTGCACCACTAGGATATGTTGTATGGCAAGAGTTGAATCAAAGAGGTTGGTTAAGCCCATTTCAATATGACCCAGAGTTAGGTCTTAATATGGTGGCACAAGGTAAACTAGATGGGTATGTGGTAGAGCGTTTAATTGGCCTTCATCTACTCAACGAAAGTCAACTCTCTGATTTTGTTAAACCATCTATAGAACAATTACTAGATGCTGTTTGGTACTTACCATTTAACAAACGCTTCTATAAAAAAAATACCCATCTTGTTCAACAAATTTGGCACGAAATAGATGGAGCAAGAGAACAGCTTAAAGACAAATTCAATACACATTAGTCCTTCCATATGGCTGAGAAAGCTTCATCTCTTGGATAAACTGCCTGTTTGTAGAACTCATCCATACCCTCTAAAGCGTTTAGTACTAATTTATAAAAAAACATATTAGCGTGCACTTCTGCTCAAAGTAAAAATACGAATTTTTGCGTCTATTCATGATTTTATTGCAACCCACGAGATAATTACATAGCAGACAGAAAATACAAACACACTACACTGCATTGAAATAACATCAAACCCTTTAAAACTTTATGGTTGAATAACCATCAAAAACCCCTTAATATTCTTTTAAGTAATTAGATATAACAAAATGCAATATAGGTGCATTTTTATATAAATAAAGGCTATGTCATGACTGAGCAGCAGCAATTGAGTCAAATCTATCTTGATGCCAACGCAACCACCCCTGTTTTACCTGCAGCTGCGCAAGCTGCGCTTGCTACCATGCAGACCCAATTTGGTAACCCGAGCAGTAGCCATATTACAGGACTTCAAGCTAAGCAAATAATGGAACAAACTCGCAATAAGGCACGCAAAGTAATTGGTGCTAGTAGCGGGCAAGTTATCTTTACCAGTGGTGCAACCGAAGGGATCCAAACGGCCATATTGTCTGCGCTTTATAAAGCGAAGCAAAACCATAGCTCTGATAAAAAGCCTTGTATTTTGTATGGTGCAACTGAGCATAAAGCTGTACCTGAATCTCTAAAACACTGGAATCATATACTCGATATCCATGCTGAAATTAAAGCCATCCCTGTTGATAAAGATGGCATGTTAGATTTAGACTTTATCGCCAAAGAAGTACCCAACGCCTTGATGATCTGCACCATGGCCGTCAATAATGAAACCGGTGCAGAACAAGACTTAAGTAAATTAGAAACCGTGATCAGAAGTAATAACCCCAATACATACTGGATGGTTGATTGCGTTCAAGCTCTCGGTAAAGTTGAACTGGATATTGCTAAAACTAGTATCGATTACGCGCCGTTTAGCGGTCATAAACTCTATGCTATGAAAGGCATCGGTTTTGTCTACATTCGTGAGCAAGCCCCTTTTACGCCATTTATCGCAGGAGGTGGACAAGAGAGTGGATTACGCTCAGGGACTGAAAACTTGCCTGGTTTAGCTTCACTGAATGCTATTTTTGATGAGTTACTTGGGCAGGGTAGGGGTGTATTCGCTTCTAAAAAAACACTAAGCGATTACCGCAATCAACTAGCTAAAGCATTAACAACAGCTTTCCCTACAATTCTATTTAACAATAATTTTGCGTGTAGTGTTCCAACTACATTAAACTTCTCCATCCCTGGGTTTAGTGCCAAAGAAATCTTAGATTTATTTGATGCGGCTAATATTCGTGTCAGCTCAGGTTCTGCGTGTAGCTCAAAAGTAACGGGCAGCTTTGTGCTTGATGCAATGGGACTTCCCCAAGCACAAAGTGAAGCAGCAATACGTCTATCTTTTGGTCCTGCCGCCACACAAACTGAAATAAATGAAGCCTGTGAACGCATTGCTTATTGCGCTAAAGCACTTGGCCATAGTTGCTTAGTAAACATGGATGACTTAGACAATAAGTCAAAACTCGAAGGATTAGTGCAATTCAAAGCGGGCGGTAGTTGCTGTTGGCTATTTGTCGATAGTGAGAGCCGAGAGGCAATCATTATCGAGCCCCTAGAAGAACTCACTCAGCGTTTATTAACCGTTTTAGAATGCCAAGGTCTTACTTTAAAAGCGGTTATAGACACACATGGGCATGCTGATCATGCTTCAGCCAGAACGAAACTGCTGAATGATGAATTAAAAAACCAAGAGACTGATCACCTCGGATGGCCTACCCAGTGCCACGTTGTAACAGTAGATGCGCTTGCTTTGTCATATATCGATGTAGGGAAATTCTCTTTAGTCAAAATTGCCACGCCAGGCCATACACAAGATAGTATTTCCTTAGCACTTTGTCACAGAGCGGAGTTAAAGACGGGTACATTCAATGTACTTTATGCTTTCTGTGGCGATTTAATTTTAATGGGTACACTTGGTAGAACAAACTTTGAAAGCAGTGATGCCTCTCAAATGTATCAATCATTACAGCTTCTCAGTGACTTATTGGAACAAGATAGCCTTCTTTGCCCTAGCCATGATTATAACAATGAGTTTGTGACAACTTTAAATGTAGAAACACAGCGTAACCAGTTATTAGCTGATGTTGTCAGTCAACGCATATCAGTTACAGAGTTTATTAGCAAAAAGGCTGAGCTGGATAGTCATATACACGATCAAGCCAACCAAGAAATTATGTGTGGTGCACTAACAACTTGCTCGCAAAATCATAGCTTTACAGAATTAGATACTGACTCCTTACAAGCTCATTTAGACACCACTAGGAACGTACAACTTATTGATATTCGTGAACCACATGAATATGCACTTAACCATGCGCAACAATTTGATAAAAACGTGCCGTTGACCAGACTCACAGACTTTATAGGCCTACAACGACTAAACAAGACTCAACCTTTGGTTCTTGTATGTCGAAGTGGCAGCCGTTCTTCTGTTGCTGCGCAAGTGCTAGTCAGACTTGGCTTTGAGCATGTGGCTCATTTAAAAGGAGGCTATGCCTTAGCATAATAACGTCCTATATTCCCCATAAAGTGATGAGCTGTATAGCACTCATCACTTTGTTAACCCCCTTTACAGTTACCTTTGTATTCGTAAATCAATGTTAATAGAAAAAATATTCCGTTGATTTACATAGAGTAATTTCATCTCATCCTGCTTCTAAACATTTATTCTTAGTGATAGTATCACTAAAATCTAGCCTTCTAGCGCTCTTTAGAGTAATTACTAGGCTGACGAAAATGTATATTTTGACCTTCAAAGGTTTGCTTAATTAATCGCGTTTTAAAGACTAGCACTGATTACAGGTTCCACCACAGGTTTCGTTTGAAATAACAAAACCAAGATTGTTGCTTGTCACTCAAATGATTGATTGCTGACAAATGAAGCATCGAGATGAATTATAATACGAATAAGGGATACACTATGCTAAAGCAAGCACTCGCACTGTCTGTAGCAATCGCACTGGCAGGTTGTAATAGCTCAAACAAACAAGTTGATTCAAACGTGGCAGTTCAAAATAAAACTCAAGTTTCTTATCCTGATACACGAAAAGACAACGTAGTAGATACTTATTTCGGCCAACAGGTTGCTGATCCATACCGTTGGTTAGAAGATGATATGAGTACTGAAACCGCTGAGTGGGTAAAGGCGCAAAATAACACAACGTTTGATTACCTTGCTAATATCCCTTACCGCGACCAAATCAAAGAAACCTTAACCGAGTTAATGGATTTCGAAAAAATCAGTACACCATTTAAAAAAGGCAAATATACCTATTTCTACAAAAACGATGGCCTACAAAATCAATACGTTCTTTATCGCCAACTTGAAGATGGCGAGCCTGAAATATTCTTAGATCCAAATACTTTCAGCAAAGATGGTACAACTTCTCTAGCAGGCGTAAACTTTACTGAAGACGGATCACTGGTTGCTTATCAAATCTCTGAAGGTGGTAGTGACTGGCGTAAAGTAATTGTTTTAGATACTG
>Ga0114932_10002805_pt1 | contig 17842 bp, 15 predicted proteins | sample 2SBtaG_2_FD_87286 | JGI IMG/M metagenome (GOLD analysis project Ga0114932, IMG submission 87286) | Deep subsurface microbial communities from Kolumbo volcano to uncover new lineages of life (NeLLi) - 2SBTROV12_ACTIVE470 metaG | ecosystem: Environmental > Aquatic > Marine > Volcanic ... | reverse complement strand
GTTGGCGTAGAAGTCGACGTCCCAGCCTTCGAACAGCGGGCCCTCCTCGTCGTCGTACCAGTGACGGAGCAGGCGCTTGTCGACCACCTCGGTGTTGGCGTAGAGCCCGTACTCGGTGCCGTTCACGATGACCCAGGCGTGGCCCGAGCGCGCCGACGGCACACCGGCTTCGTTGAAGATCCAGTACCCCACGCGCTCGTGCAGCATGCTGTAGTCGTCGTGGGCGTTGTTGAGCTGCAGGTCGGAGAGCCCGAGGAAGCGCTGCCCGTCCACGATCCAGTCGAACTTGATCTTGAAGCTGGACTTCTCGGTGATCGGCTCGAAGGAGTTCTGCCCCTTGAGCCTCACCCCGACCTGCTCCATGACCACGTCGCCCCAGGCGAGCGTGCCCTCCACGTACTCGTAGGGATCCGCGACCAGGCTCAAGTAGCCATCGTCGGAGATGCTGATCTCGAAGGTCTGCACGTCGGAGGTCGGCCCGAAGAGCACGTCGGCTTCGTGGTTGGGCTCGCCGCCACCGCCGCCGGTGTCCGGTGACGTGTCGCCCGGGCCGTCGACCTGCTCGGTCGGCTGGTCGTTGCCGGTGATGTCCTCGGTGCCCTCCGACCCGACGTGCTCCACGCTGGTGTCGGACGCGGTGCCGTCACCTGTGTCGATGTTTCCCGAGATCACGAGCGAGGCGGGCGTGCACGCGAAGGCGAGGGAGAGGATCACGCGCCGTCCGCCGAGGATCCGGGATCGTTGGCCTCGCCCGGGGTGGGCGCGTCGGAGATGGTCCAGTCTTCGGCGCCATCCGGGTAGCGGGCCGCTGAATAGTCGGTGACCATCGCGGTGTACCGGATCTTGTCGACGGCGGTGCCGTTTGCGTCGTACAGCCCGATCTCGTCCTCGTCCTTGCTGAGTCGGAAGGGCAGGTGCTTGTCGCCGAGCAACACGTCGCCCGAGGCCCAGAGCACGAGGAAGTCGCCGGCCGGGATGCCGAGCCCGGAGGGGAGCGTGTGCATCCCCGGCTCGTCGAGATCGTCGGTGATCGTCCAGCCGCCGAGGTCGAGCGTGGTGTCGCCTCCGTTGTGGATCTCGAGCCAGTCGGTGTAGTCGCCGTGCTCGTCGGCGATGGTGCTGTTGTTCGAGGCCATGAACTCGTTGATGGACACGGGCCAGGCCTCGGTGCCGCCGTCGCCGCCGTCGCCGCCGTCGCCGCCGTCGCCGTCGCCGCCGCTGTCGGTGGCGGGGGCGTCAGCGCTGGTGTCGTCGCCGCCGTCCACCGACGGGTTTCCGCAAGCGACGAACGTTCCGAGGACGAGGGTCCACAGACCCGGTGACAACTTGACCATGTGAGCCTCTTCCGACCAATGCGCCGGCCGAGTATAGCCGCGACCTCTCGAGCCGCAGCCTCGGGAGCCGGTGATCCATCGCGCCCCCCCCTGCGTAGGGACCCACGACAAGCGGCACCCACGCCGCGAGGTGTCGCGATGGCTCAGGTCCCTCCACCCCTCTCCCTCCCGAAGGTGCTGGTGCAGCTCACGCCCCGGATGCACGCTCGGCCCGGTGGTACCGTGGTCCGCGTGACGGCCCCCGATCAGAACGCCCTGATGGCGCGCATCGCCCTCGGCGACCGCGACGCCTTCGCCGAGCTGTTCCAGCACTTCGGCCCACGCCTGCAGACCTTCTACCTGCGGGGTGGCTGCCGACCGGACCAGGCCGCCGATCTGGTCCAGGAGGTCATGCTCGTCGTGTGGCGACGCGCCGACAGGTTCGACCGCAACAAGGCGGCCGCGAGCACCTGGATCTACACGATCGCGCGGAACAAGCGCATCGACCGCATCCGGCGCGAACGGCGCCCCGAGCCCGATCCGGACGATCCAGCGTTCGTGAAGGGCACCTTCGTCGCCTCCGACGCGGTCGTGGACGCGGCGATGGTGCGCGAGAAGCTGCTGGCCGCCATCGACGAGCTGCCCGAGCAGCAAGCCCACGTGGTGCGAGCGGCCTACCTCGAGGGCAAGACCCTGAAGGTCATCGCCAGCGAGCTGGACACGCCGCTCGGCACGGTCAAGTCCCGCATGCGGCTGGCGATGCAGCGCCTGAGAACGTCCGAGCTCCTCGGGGGGGTGACCCCATGACCACGCCTGTGCACCACCTGCCCGCCGACGCCCTCGCCGGCTACGCGAGCGGCGAAGCATGCGAAGCCGAAGCCCTGCTGATCGCCACCCACCTGGCGCTCTGCCCCGCCTGCCGCGGCGCGGTGGCCAAGCTCGAAGACCTGGGCGCCGCCACCCTCTTGAGCCTCGAGCCCGCGCCGCCGCTGGATCTCGACGCGATGTTGGCCCGGCTGGACGACCCCGAGCCGGTGCCGACCGTCGCGCCACGCCCCCGCGTTGCGCCCACCGGCGCGCTGCGCGCCTTTCCCGAGCCCCTGCGCAGCTACGTCGGCGACTTCGATGGCCTGCCCTGGAAGACCAAGATCCCAGGGGTTCGGAGCGCCGAGCTCGGCGTCGCGCTGGGCGAGGTGCCCGTGCGCCTGAACGTGCTGCGGCCAGGGTTGAGGCTGCCGAGGCACACCCATGCCGGACGTGAGCTCACGCTCGTGCTCCAGGGCGGCTTCGAGAACGGCCACGGGCACTATGGGCGCGGCGACATCGAGGTCGGCCTGCCCGACGACGTGCACGCGATGGTGATCGACGCCGGCGACCCGTGCATCGCGCTGAGCGTGAACGAGGGCGCGCTGGAGCCTGTCGATCTGCTCGGTCGACTGGTCTCGAAGTTCGTGAGGTTCTGAGAGCTCGCCCACCCTTTGGTAGGGTGGCTGCATGATCGCTCTGCTCTTGACCTTCGCCTGCACCGCTGGTTCGGAGCAGGACGACTGCTACTACGAAGGCTACGACGACGGCTTCGCCAACGGCTACGACGAGGGCTACGCCCGAGGTTTCGCGGCCGCCGGCGGTTCGACGTCGGGCACCGACACCGGCGATCCTGGTGGCGGTGGCGGCGGCGGTGACGCCGACGGCGGCGACGCCAGCGGCGGGGACGCCGACGGCGGCGACGCCAGCGGTGGTGATCCGGACGGCGGCGACGCCAGTGGCGGCGACCCCGATGGAAGCGGCGGTGACGGCGGCGACGGCGGCGACGGTGGTGACGGCGGCGACGGCGGCGACGGGGGCGGCGGCGATCCGAGCGGCGACGGCGGCGGTGGAGACGGCGGCGGACGGGACGTGAAGTGATCGTCGGCGGGAGGCCAGCCGGCCGCGGCAGCAGCACACACGCGCGATGAGCCACGGCTGGCGGGCGGCCCTGAGGCCGCTCCTCGGTGTGGACACCCGTGCGCTCGCGGCGCTGCGCATCGGGCTCGCGACGGTGCTCGTGCTCGACCTCGGCCAGCGCCTCACCGAGGTCCAGGCGCTCTACAGCGACCTCGGCGTGCTGCCGCGCCGAGCGCTCCTGGAACACCTGGCGGGGTGGGACGCCTGGTCGATCTACCTGGCGAGCGGCACCGTGTGGTGGGCCAGCGCGCTCTTGACCGTGCAGCTGGTGGTCGCGCTCGCCCTGCTCGTGGGGTACCGCAGCCGACTCGCCTGCCTGCTGAGCTGGATCCTGCTGGCGTCGCTGCAGACACGGAACCCGATGGTGCTCCAAGGAGGCGACCACCTGATCCGCGCCATGTTGTTCTGGGCCTGCTTCACCCCGCTCGGCGACCGCGCGAGCCTGGATCGCGCCGCGAGCGGACGCGCCGCTCTGGACCGCGTGGTGCTCTCGTGGGGCTCGGCTGCGCTCTGCCTGCAGGTCGGTCTCTTGTACCTGATGGCCGCCGCCATGAAGGACGGGGCGGCCTGGCTCACGGGCACCGCCGTGCACGACGCGCTGGAGCTCGAGGTCTACACCTCCCGAATCGGCCTGTGGGTGCTGAGCCAGGACGCCCTCTGTCGGGGCCTCACGTGGGGCTCACTCGCGCTGGAGTGGGCCGCCTTTCCCCTGCTGTTCCTTCCTGGCCTGGGCCGCCTCCGCGTGCCCACGGTGGTCGCCCTGGCGGGCCTGCAGGTCGGCTTCGGCCTCACCATGAACCTCGGCCTGTTCCCGCTCTCGAGCCTGGTGGTCATGGCCTGCCTGCTCCCGTCGACCTTCTGGGACCGCGTGTGGCCCGTCCGCTCCTTCCGCTGGAGCGGGGTCGCGGCGCGGCCCGACGCGGTGATCGGGGGCCTGGCCACCGCGATCTGCGCGCTGTCGTTCGTCACGATCCTGAGCTGGAACTACAAGGAGCTTCCGGGCGTGCAGTGGACCCCGCCCAAGGTCCTTCGCCAGATCGTGCACACCGTGCGGCTCGATCAGCGGTGGGGCATGTTCGCGCCCTACCCGCGGCGCGACGACCACTACTACGTGGTGCCCGGCACGCTCCGCAACGACGACGTGGTCGACGTGTGGCGAGGTGGCGAGGTGGACTGGACGAAGCCCGAGGTCGTGTCGGAGACGATGCCGAGCCACCGGTGGCGCCGCTACATGGCGAGCCTGTACCTGCGAAAGAACGCCGACGTACGCCTGTACTGGGGCCGCTGGCGGTGCCGTACCTGGAACGCCGAGGCTCGGGGCCCCCACGTGCTGCAGGGCTTCGAGCTCTGGACGGTGGAAGAGCAGACCCGCTACGGAGGCGAGCCGCCCATTCCCGAGCGCGAGCTGCTCTGGAAGCACGACTGCTTCAAGCGGTAGCGGTAACGGCAGCGTCCACCACCACGAGCACCGTGCCGGCGTCCACCACGTCGCCGGCTGCCACCCGCACCTCGGTGACGGTGCCCGGTTCCGCCGCGGCGAGGGTCTGCTCCATCTTCATGGCCTCGAGCACGACGAGGGCCTGGCCGGCGGCCACCGCCTCGCCGACCGTCACCGACACCGCGACCACGGTGCCGGTCATCGCCGCCACGCAGCCGCCGGCGACCGACTCGTCCTCGGGCTCCGGGAAGCTCGGCACCCGATGGACGTGGGTCAGCCCCGCTTCCGTCGCGACCCACCAGCCGGCCGCGTCCTCCACGACCCGCGCCGACCAGCGCCGTCCGCCCCAGGTCACCGCCAGCGACGGACCGCAGCGCTCGACGGCGAGCGGACGGTCGTCGAGCTGCAGGCCCGCCCGGTCGTCCCGCCACCGGAACACGCGGTCCCCGGCCTGGATCTCGGCATCGCGGAAGCGGCTGTTGCGGAAGCCACGGGGAACGGCGAGGTCCCGGGCGGCGGGTTTCGACAGCTCGAAGGCCACCGCGGTGGGACCGGCGAGGGGGTCGTCGGTGAGCGCGAGCGGGTGCTGTTCGAGGAAGCCGGTGTGCAGCTCGGCCGCCACGAACGCGGGCTGCCGCAACAGCGCGACCAGGGCGTCCCGGTTGGTGACGAGCCCGAGCACGCTGGTGTGGCGGAGGGCCCGGACGAGGCGACGCCGCGCCTGCTCACGGTCGACGCCGTGGGCGACGAGCTTGGCGATCATCGGGTCGTAGTGCACCCCGACGAAGCTTCCGGCCGCCACGCCGGCATCCACCCGCACGTCGTCGGGCACGTGCCAGTCCAGCACGGGCCCGGTCTGGGGGAGCCAGCCGGTGCGAGCGTCTTCGGCGTAGAGCCGCACCTCGATGGCGGCACCGTGCGGCTCGGCGATCGCAGGGACCGCTTCGCCCGCGGCCACCGCGAGCTGGCAGGCGACCAGATCGAGGCCGAAGCAGGCCTCGGTGACCGGGTGCTCCACCTGCAGCCGGGTGTTGACCTCCAGGAAGTAGAACGCCCCGTCCGCCACGAGGAACTCGACGGTGCCCGCGGAGCGGTAGCCGACGTGCTCACCGAGGGCAACGGCGGCGGCGTGCAGGCGTGCCCTCAGCTCGGGCGGCAGGCCGGGCGCCGGGCACTCCTCCACGATCTTCTGGTGGCGCCGCTGCAACGAGCAGTCCCGCTCACCGATGGCGACCACGCGGCCCGCGCAGTCCCCCAGGATCTGCACCTCGATGTGCCGCGGCCGCTCCAGGAACTTCTCGAGGAAGACCCGATCGTCGGAGAAGGCCTTCATGGCCTCGCGCCGAGCTGCGGCAGCCGCAGCCTCGAGCGATGCCTCGTCGCGCACCACCCGCATGCCCTTGCCGCCGCCACCAGCCGAGGCCTTGAGCAACACGGGGAAGCCCACCGCTCGCGCCGCCTCCAGGGTGGCCTGGTCGGATCCGGGCACCACCGGAACGCCTGCGGCGAGCGCCACCGAGCGCGCCGACACCTTGTTGCCGAGCACCTCCATCGCCTCAGCGCTCGGGCCGATCCACCCGAGGCCGGCGGCCTCGACCGCGCGGGCGAAGGCCGGGTTCTCCGCCAGGAAGCCGAAGCCCGGATGCACCGCGTCGGCCCCGGAGGCCTCCGCCACGGCGAGCACCGCCTCGATGTCGAGGTAGCTCTCGGCGGCCGGCGCGGGCCCCAGTCGCCACGCCTGGTCGCAGGCGCGCACGTGGGGCGCGTCGGCGTCGGCATCGGAGTACACCGCCACCGTGCGGTAGCCAAGGGCGTGGCAGGTGCGCGCGATGCGCACCGCGATCTCGCCACGGTTGGCGATCAGGATGGTGTCGAAGCGTGCCATCAGTGTCGAAACACTCCCCAGGCGCTGCTGCCGCGAACGGGCGCGGACATGCAGGCCGAGAGCGCGATGCCGAGCACCGAGCGGGTGTCGCGCGGGTCGATCACGCCGTCGTCCCAGAGCCGAGCCGTCGCAAAGAAGGCGTTGGACTCAAGCTCGATCTGCTGCTGGATCATGGTCTTCATGAAGCCGAGCTTGGCTTCGTCGACGGCCTCGCCCTTTCGCTCGGCGGCCTGGCGACGGAGGATGTCGAGCACCCCCGCGAGCTGCTCGCCGCCCATCACCGCGATGCGGTGCGAGGGCCACGAGAACACGAAGCGAGGAGCGTAGGCCCGGCCCGCCATGCCGTAGTTCCCCGCTCCGAAGCTGGCGCCCATCATCAAGGTGATGGCGGGAACGGTGGAGTTCGACACCGCGTTGATCAGCTTCGCGCCGTTGCGGATGATGCCGCCCTGCTCGTAGGTCGAGCCGACCATGAAGCCCGTGATGTTCTGCAGGAACAGGAGCGGGAGGTTGCGCTGGTTGCAGAGCTGGATGAACTGGGCTCCCTTCTGCGCCGACTCCGAGAAGAGGATGCCGTTGTTCGCGAGCAGCCCCACGCGCCAACCGTGCAGGCGCGCAAAGCCGCAGACGAGGGTCGATCCGTAGAGGGGCTTGAACTCGGAGAAGCGCGACCCGTCGACCAGCCGGGCGATGACCTCCCGCGCCTCGAAGGGGTGCTTCACGTCGGCCGACGCGATGCCCAGCAGCTCCTCGGAGTCGTAGGCGGGAGCTTCGGTGGGCCCGGGCTCCGGGCCTTCCTTCTCCCAGCCGATGGCTCCCAGGATCTCGCGCCCGATCCGGATGGCGTCGAGCTCGTCGCTCGCGAGGTAGTCCGACGCGCCCGAGGTGCGGCTGTGCATCTCGGCGCCGCCGAGGGTCTCGTCGTCCACCTCCTCGCCGGTGGCCATCTTGACCAACGGGGGCCCGGCCAGAAACACCTTCGCGCGCTCCTTCACCATCACGACGTAGTCGCCCATGCCCGGCAGGTAGGCACCACCGGCGGTGCAGCTCCCGAAGACGAGCGACACCGAGGGCAAGCCCTCGGCGCTTCGCCGGGTGATGTCGCGGAAGGTCTGGCCCCCTGGCACGAAGATCCGGGACTGGTTGGGCAGGTCCGCGCCTGCGCTCTCGACGAGGCTGATGCTCGGCAGCCGGTTCTGCTGCCCGACCTCCGCCAGGCGGTGGCCCTTGTGCACCCCGAGCTCGTTGATGGCGCCTCCCTTCACCGTGGCCTCGTTGGCCGAGAGCACGCACTCGACGCCGCCCACGACCCCGATCCCGCCCACCAGGCCGGCGCCGACGGAGGCTCCCTTCACCCCCAGACCGGCCAGCGGGCACAACTCGAGGAACCAGCCATCGGGGTCGACCAGGCGCTCGATGCGCTCCCTTGGCAGCAGCTTCCCGCGGTCGAGGTGCCGCTGCACGTAGCGCTCGCCTCCCCCCGCACGGCTCTCGGCGAGGTGCCCCTCCAGCTTTGCGACCCCCTCGAGGTTGGCGTCGTGGTTCCTCTGGAAGGTGTCCGAGCGCGGATCGACACGGGTGCGCAGCACCCTCACGGGATGCCCACGAGCGCCCGCGCCTCGGACGGGCTGGCGGGCTCACGACCGGCCTCGCGGACGACCTGCACCAGCGCCTCCACGAGCTGGCCGTTGCTCGACGCCTTCGTGCCGTCCGGCAGGTAGAAGGTGTCCTCCAGGCCGGTGCGCACGTTGCCACCCAGCTCGGCCGTGGCGCGGTGCACGGGCCAGACGTCCTCCCGACCGATCACGATGCTCTGCCAGTGCGCGCCTGCGGGCAGCTCGTCGAGGAGGAGCGGGAGCCACGACGCCTTCGCCGGCATGCCGCTCGCGACGCCCATCACCAGCGACACGTGCACGGGATCCTCGAGCAGACCCACCTGGCGGAACAGGCCGACGCTGCGCACGATGCCGGTGTCGAAGCACTCGGCCTCGGGCACGATGCCGAGCGCACGCATCGCCGACAGGAAGCGCTCCACCTTCTTCACGGGGTTGTCGAAGAGCATCGGGGGCCAGGCCCAGGTGCCGTTCCGACGCGCCTTCAGGTAGTTCAGCGAGCCGGCGTTGAGCGCAGCCATCTCGGGCCGGCTCCCTTCGAGGCACCCGAGCGGCCCCGAGATGTCGGTGCCGAACACCCCCGTGGAGAAGTTCAGGATCGCGCCGGGGCAGGCCTCCCGGATCGCCGCGGCGATGGACTCGGCGACCTCGGCGTCCCAGGTGGGCAGGTGCCCGCGCCCGTCGCGCTGATCGCGGAAGTGCAGGTGCATCACCGTGGCGCCCGCCTCGAACGCACGCCGAGCCTCGCCCGCCATCTCGGCCGGGCTGACCGGGACCGGGTGGCGCTTCGGATCGGTGAGCACGCCCGTGAGCGCGCAGGTGACAACGGCTTTCTGCATGACAGGTCCCATTGTAGTCGCTGACTACATAGCGTCCTTGGCGCCGGCGAGGAGCGCAGCGATCACGCGCGCCACGCGAGCCCGCCGCTCGTAGGGCTCCAGCGCGTCCAGCCCGGTGCCACGCATGATGAGCGGCTCGAACATCAGCCACCCCAGGGTGGCCGCCTCCGCGGTGGCGACGATCGCCGCGGCTTCCGGGTCGTGGCCGTAGCGCTCGCCGAGCACCGGCCACAAGGAAGCGGTGGGCAGCTCCTCGGCGCTGTGTTGTTGCAGCAGGACGTGGGCCATCACCTCGACCACCCAGCGCTCGCGGTGCAACACGTCGAGCCCGCTGGCGATCGCGGCCGACATGTCGGTGTCCACCGTGTCCAGGATCGCCGCCCCCGTCTCGCGCAGCACCTTCTTCAGGACCTCGCGGGTCAGGCCGGCCTTGCCACCGAAGTAGCGGTGCACCAGACCGTGGTTCACCCCGGCGACCCGGGCGATCTCCCGCACGGAGACCTGGTGGGGCGGTGCCTCGGAGAACAGCTGGATCGCTGCGCCGAGCAAGCGCTCGCGCGCCTCCTCAGCCGACAGTCGTTCGCGCGGAGCCTCGGACAAGACGCCTCCCGGGGCCGATGGTAAAGGAGGCGCATGCCGCAGCCACCGCTCGAGGAGCTCCTCGCCTTCCCGACCGACTTCACGTTTCGGGTGGTCTGCCGCGACGCAGACGGCCTGGCCGAGCGCGTCCGCGAGGCGGTGTCGAACACCCTCGGCCGGGCGCCGGAGGCTGTGGACCAGCAGCCCTCCAAGAAGGGCACGTTCCGCTCGGTCCGCGTTCGCACGCGGGTGCACGATGCCGACGAAGTGCGGGCCGTGTACGCCGTCCTGGGCGACCTGCCCGGCGTGCAGATGCTGCTCTGACACACTCCGCGACACTCCGCGACAGAAGACCGATCACGTCCGAAGTACCTTCAAGACGTGCCCCAATGGGGGCCGAGACGACCAAAGCCGAAAGGCGCGCAATGTGACGCCGCTCTCCATGATGGGGGGCGGCGTCCACGCTCTGGGAGGCCCAGCGTCCCTCATCAGCCCACGGTGGGGTAGCCCTGGCGGCTCGACAGAGGGAGAATCCCGTCAGGGATCAAACACATGGACAACCAAAGGACGGCGAGCAGCCTGTTGGCTCGTGCTCTGAGCACGCTGGCGGACTCGGTGGAGATCACCGACCACCAGGGCCGCCTGGTGTACGTGAACGACGCGTTCACCACGCTCACCGGCTACCCGCGCGAGGAAGCGCTCGGACGCACGCCGCGCGCGCTCTTGCGCGGGGATGCCCACCCACCGTCGTTCTGGAAAGACCTCTGGTCGCGCGTGTTGGCCGGCGAGGTGTGGCGCGGCGCGCTGCAGAGCCGGAGGCGCGACGGAACGCCGCTCTTGGCGGAGGTCACGATCAACCCGATCGTGGGCGAAGACGGTCTGGCCAGCCACTTCATCTGCGTGCGGAGCGACCCGGGCCGCCGCGCGGCGCTCACCAGCGAGGCACGGCGCCTCGGAAGCCTCGACGGCCTGCAGCTCGTCGCGAGCGGCGTCTCCCACGAGGTCAACAACCCCCTGGCGTGGATCTCCGCGGATCTCGACCTGCTGGGCGAGCAGATCGAGGAGGCGGCGAAGGCGCTCGGCAGCGACCGCGCAACAGAGCTGCAACAGCTGGTGGCGGAAGCGCAGCACGGCGTGACGCGCATCCGGAAGGTGGTGAGCGATCTGCGGACCTTCGGGCAACCCAACCACAGCGAGCGTGTGACGGTGGACGAGGTCGTCACCTTCGCCCTCGACATGCTGTCGGCGGAGATGGACGAGCGCTGCTCGCTGGTCCAGGAGATCGCGCCCACGCCGCTCGTGCGCGGCGATCGCGTGGCGCTCGGTCAAGCGGTGATGCACCTGCTCCTGAACGCCCTGCACGCCGTCGGGGCACAAGGTGGCACGATCACCGTCCGCACACGCACGGGACGCGCCGGGCAGGCGGTCCTGGAGGTCGAGGACGACGGGGTGGGGATCGCCGACGATCACCTGGACCGGATCTGGGAGCCCTTCTTCTCGACCCGGCGCGCAGGCGAGGGCGCCGGACTCGGGCTCACCCACGCGCTGCGCATCGCCGAGAAGCACGGTGGTTCGCTCGAAGCGAGCTCCACGCCCGGGGTGGGCACCCGCCTCGTGCTCGAGCTGCCGCCGTTCTCGAGCGGATCCGAGGCTCGCCGGCCGATCGTGGTGATCGACGACGAGCCCGCGATCCTGAGGATCCTGGAGCTGGCGCTCGACGGCCACGTGGTCACCACCTTCCAGTCGGCCACCGACGCGCTGGAACACCTGATGCACGCGGACGTCGGCGTGGTGATCTGCGATCTCGTGATGCCGGTGTTGACCGGACCCGAGCTCTTCGCGCAGGTCATCGCGAAGCGGCCCGAGCTCGAGCACCGCTTCCTCTTCGTGACCGGCGGTGGGCCCCATCCCCTCGTCGACGCGTTCCTCGACGGCTGCACCTACCCGGTGCTTCGCAAGCCCTTCCGGCCCGGCGTGCTCGCGGGCCACGTGGCCGACCTGCTGCAGCAGACCGACACGACCACGTAGAATCCCGCCGTGTCTCGGCTCCGCCATGCCGTGGCCGCCCTCTCGGTGGGCGCGCTCCTGATCCTGGCCGTCGGCGGTCCGGACCTCGCGCGCTACGGCGACTACGTCCCTGGCTACGACAACACCGACCACGCGGGCGCGGTCTACCTGCACCACCAGTTCATCGCACGGCTCGGCGCGGGGGAGCTGCCCGGCTTCGATCCGCTGCAGCTCTGGCCCGAGGGGACGTGGCTGGTCCGCCTCCACGGCGGGAACAGCCTCGAGATGATCGTGTCCTGGGTGCTCAGCTGGGGACTCGCGTGGCCCGCCTGGTTCTCGTGGTCCCACCTGGCCTGGCTGCCCCTGAACCTGCTCGCCTTCCTCCCCCTGGGGCGGCAGCTCTGGGGTCGGCTGGGACCCAGCCTGGCCGCAGGGGCCGCCTGGGCGGCGCTGCCCTACCACCTCGGCGAGATCGCCTCGGGGCGCCTGACCCAGGTGGCGCTCGTCGGGCTGCCGCTCGCGGTGGCCGGGCTGTTGCGCCTGGCAGAGGGCCCGGGCGGCTGGCGCGATCGCGCGATGACCGGCGCGGGCTTTGCGCTGACGGGCCTCGGCTACTGGTACTACGCGATCTTCCTGGCGCTGATCGCTCCCATCTTCGCGCTGTGGGGACTGCGCCTCCGAGGGCGGGCGGTGCTGGTGGACCTGGCGGCGGCCGCCGCGATCGCGCTCGGCTGCGTGCTGCCCTTCGTGGCACCGGTGCTCGGGCCGCGCCTCACGGGGGATTGGGTGCCCGCCCCTCCGCTGGACCCCGCGACCGCGAACCCGGTCTTCGACAACGCCCTGCAGCTCTTCTCGGCGCAGCCCGTGCAGCTCCAGGGCTGGTTCCCGTGGGTGCTCGTGGCGGGCTTCGCCGTCACCGCGTGGCGGGGGCAGCGCCGCCTGTTGTGGTCGGCGGCCGCGGCGTTCTGCCTGCTGTGCGCGCTCGGTCCGGCCCAGCTGCAGGACCGCACGCTCTGGCACCTGCCCTACGAGCTGCTGTGGCGCACGGTCCCGCTGCTCGACCGCCTCACGCACCCAGGACGCTGGCTGGGGGTCGGCGGGCTGTTCCTGGTGCTCCTCGCGGCCGACGGGATCGCGAGGTGGCGACCGTGGGCGACCTGGATCCTCCCGGTCGGTGTGCTCGCACAGCTCTGGGGACTGGGGCAGCTCCCGCTGGACACCTGGCGGCAGGAGCTGCCACCGGTCTGGAAGGCCGTGCAGGCCCAGGACGAGCGGGGCGCGCTGCTCGTGCTCCCCTTGTTGAACAGCCCGCTCACCTGCCGGTGGCAGCCCTTCCACGGCCGACCGATGCTGGGTGGCATGGTCGAGCACATGCCCTGGGCGTGGTCACCGACCTTCCGCGAACAGGTCCAGGACAACGCCATGCTCATGGCGCTCTACGCCCTCGGACGCGGAAAGCGCATGAGCGTGCCGGTGTTCGAAGAGGACCTGGCCAGCCTTCGCGCGGCGGGCTTCGACACCGTGGTGCTGGACCAGGACGCCTGGCGCTGGCTCGCGATGATGCCCGGCAGCGACGTGACCCTCCCCGTGGAGCGGCTGGTCACCCAGGCCCTCGGTGATCCCATCTTCTCCGACGCCTCCGGCGCGGTCTGGCGGCTCCCCACCACGGGGCGTCCGGGCACGCCTCCACCGCCCGCCATGGACCTCCCGCCACCATGAGGGTGGCCCTGGTCTGCTCGGCCCATGGATTCGGGCACCTCACCCGGCAGCTGGCCCTCGCGGAGGGCTTGCTCGCTCGCGGTCACGAGCCGGTGGTGTTCAGCGCTGCACCCGACGAGGTGCTGGACGACTACCTGCCGGGGGTCGCCCGAGCTCCCTGGCGCGCCGACGTGGGCCTGGTGCAGGCCGACAGCCTCACCGAAGACCCCCCGGCCACGGCCCTTGCGGTCGCCTCGTGCTGCACCGAAGCGCGGGTCGACGCCCTCAGCGACCAGCTGCGCGCCTTCGATCGGGTGGTCGTCGACATCGCGCCGGCGGCGCTGGAGGCCGCGCGCCGCGCGGACGTGCCGGCCTTGGCGGTCGGCAACTTCGACTGGCCCTGGATCTACCGGCACTACCCGGCCCTGCGGGAGACTGCCGCACGCCTCAGCGCCTGGCAGGCCGGCCACCGAGCGCTCCAGCTGCGGCCGGGGCCGGACCTCACCGGCTTCGCCCACGTGGTCGAAGGGGGGCTGCTGGGCCGGTCGCGCCCAGCGGTGCGGGTCGCGGACCGTGCCGTGCTCGTCTCCTTCGGCGGGCTCGGGCTCGCGGACATCGACGCGCGCCTGCCGCGGCTCGACGGCGTGACCTGGGTGCTGGCGGCGCCGATGCCCCGCCTCGAGCGGCCGGACGTACGCTTCGCCGAGGGGGTGAGCTACCCGGCCCTCGTCGCCGGCGCCGACGCCGTGCTCACGAAGCCCGGCTACGGCATCCACGCCGAGACGGCGCTCGCCGGGACCCCCGTGGTGTACCTCGACCGTGGCGCCTTTCCCGAGGCGCCGTACCTCGAGCGGGCCATGGCCGCGCGCGGCGACGAGAAGCTGACGAGCTCCGTGGCGGACGCGCTCTCGGCTGTCTGGACGCGACCCCGTCCCCCCAGGCGTCCGGTGGACGGCACGCTGGACCGGCTGGTGGCCGCGCTCGGATAGGGACCCGCCCCGGATCGCTCAGCGCAAGCGCCAGATCCCTGGACGCTCGGGCGGCCCGAGCGCCTGCTCCACCGCCACCGCCACGTCCGCACGATCCCCGAAGCGGTCGTACACGACCAGGGTGCGGAAGCCCGCCGCAGCGAGATCGGCCGCGAGGGTCGCATCGGGGGCGGCCCCTTCGGCCACCGCCGTCACCCGGCGCTGCAAGGCGTCCAGGTCACGACGGAACCAGAGCGGCTCCATCAGGACCTGCCCGTGCACGGTCTGCAGCGACAGGGCAGTCCGTCCGCGCATGCCCAACAGGTCGACGGCGGGACCCTCGACCGCCAGAGAGGCGCCAGGGATCGTCGCCGAGCTCGCGAAGGTGGTCGCCTCGAACATCGCCTGCCAGGTCAGCGCGGTGGAGAGGACGAGCAGGCCTCCGGTGAGACGGCGCCACCGGAAACGATCCAGGCCCAGAGCGAGGGCGACCGCCAACAGGGGCAACACCAGCAGCGTGGCCCGAACGGGGTGGTGCAGACGCGCCGCCTCGGGCAGGAGCCACGCCACCCAGGCCCAGGGGCCCACGCCGAGAGACTCGCCGAGCGCCCACGTGGGCTCCGGCCCCACGCAGATCGCGAGCCCCACCGCAGCCGCGAGCAACCAGCGGCCGCCGCCTCGGAGCCCCAACAACGCCACCGGCACGATCAGCGGGTGCAGTCGAAAGCGGGCCGGGACGCCGTCGTGCCCCCACAACGCCGACAACGGGAGCGCCGTGTAGCCGGCCGCCGGACGGTCCCGGGGCACCTCGCCGAGGCCCTCGAGCAGCCACCCGACGTAGGGGGCCACGAGCGCAGCGCCGGTGCCCACCGCGACCGCGAGGACCCGCGGGTTCCTCACCAACGGCAGACCGACCACCACGAGCGCCAGGCCGTGCCAGGCGTAGGCGACCCCCTGCAGCGCGGCGAAGGCGCCGGCCAACACGCCGTCGCGCCAGGAGCGTGCCCTCACCAGGAACACCAGCGAGAGCACGCCCGGCCAGGCCACCAGGCTCGAGGGGCGGCCCCCCGCGACCTCGTGGAGGAGCACGGGACTCGCGGCGACGAGGCACGCCGCGCTCGCCGAAGCGAGCGGTGAGGCCCCGGCGACCAGCGCGAGGGCGTAGGCGGCCATCAAGAGCGCCACGACGTGGCCGAGCTGCACCGCGTTCCACGCCCCGACGCTCGGCTCCCCGAACACCCCGGCGTAGAGCGCCATGTCGAGCGGGTTGGGGATGACCGGCGCGAGGCTCGCCACGCCGTGCGGGTAGCTCAGCAGGCTGGAGAGCTCACGCGGCTGGGCGAAGGCCCACCAGAGCCACCAGCCGCCGTTGAAGTCGCCGTTCAGGAAGGGATCGGCTGGCCCCCAGAGGCCACTCGTGAGGCTCGGAAGCACCTCCCGGAGGCCCACGCCGAGCACGGCCACCGGAAGCAGGCCGCCCAGGAGCCGACCGAGGGTGGGGCTCACGCGTCGTCCGGCTCCACGGTGTCGAGATCCGCCTCGACGATGTCCTCGATGCCGAGGTTGGAGATGTAGGCCTGGAGCGCCCGGTGGGCCTGCTCCAGCTTGCTCGGATCGAGGTCCACGGGGTCGGGGGTGCGCTCACCCCGGAGCACCTCGCCCAACAGGCCGTCGGCCACGCGCAGCTGCTGGCCGAGGGCCGAGAGCAGGGCCTCCCGGAAGGCTCGCCCCGACTCGTCCCGGAGGGCGTGGAACGCCTTCGGCCGCATCTGGAAGATCCAGCCGTCGCTGGCAGCGAGGCAGGACGCGGTGCGGCTGCTACCGGAGACCACCGCCGTGCCGAACAACGCGCCGGGGCCCAGGCGGACGAGCGTGCGCGCGTTCTGGCGCCCCACGTTTCGCACGACGTCGACCTGCCCCTGAGCGACCAGGTAGAGCCCGTCCGCCTTCTCGCCCTCCAGGAACAGCAGCTCGCCTTCGCGCACCTGGCGCGGCGTGAACGCCGTCAGGATGCGGCCGAGGTGCTGATCCGTGCACCTGTCGAGGCTCGGCAGCGTGCGCAGCACGGGCGCGAGCGTCGGCGCGTCGCCGCTGGGGCTCTCGGAGAAGCGGCGGAACAGCTTCGCGACGGCCGACGGCTCGGACCTGGACGGGCTCGGCTGGTCACCGTCGACCAGCCGTGCGATGCGTGCGTCGGCCGCGCGCACCCGGCGCACCATGACGCGGAGCGCGCTGCGGAGGAGCGCGTCGTAGACCTCGCTGTGCTCGTGGCGCAGGAGGCGGAGCCAGGAAGACGGCAGCACGAGCAGGCGCGTGTCCTCGGCGGCCACGACCGAGGCCGTGCGCGCGGTGCCCGGGAGGAACGCAGCGGCTTCGCCCACCAGCTCGCCGGCGCGCACCAAGCCGACCTCCTCGTCCTCGTTCACCCGGATGCTCAGCGCACCGGTGTGCACGACGCACAGCTCGATGGCGGGCTCTCCTTCGCGCCAGAGCACCTCGCCGCGGGCGAGCTGCCGCTCGGACCAGGCGTTCGCCGAGTCGAGGATCCTGGCCGCGGTGATGGTGCGGAAGAGCGGGAGGCTCTGCAGCGCCTCGGCGATGCGCTCGGCGTTCGACGGCATGCGAGCATGAAAGCACACTCGCCATGCGACCTGCCCGCACCATCGCCGAGCTCACCCTCGTCGCCATCGTGGCGACGTGGGTCCGCTGCTCGTGGCTGCCGCTGGAGCGGCACCGGTTCGACGGCCACGAGGCCGACTACCTGGCCGCGTTCCAGGGCGCCGTGCTCGAGCCGTCGACCCGCCACATGCCCCTGCTGGCCGGGGCCTACCGAGGCCTCGGTCGGCTCACCGAGGCGCCGGACGCGCTGCTGGCCGTGAACCTCGCCGCGGGCGTGGTCACCGCGGTCGCCGGGGCCACCCTCGCCCGGCGCGGGCGCCTCGCCACCGGGCTGCTCCTCGCCCTGAGCCCCACGCTGGTGTTCTGGTCGGCCAACGCGTACCACGTGGCCATCCCCCTGGCGCTCACCGTGGTGGGCGCCGCGGTGGGGGGGTGGTGGGGCGCCGCCCTCTTCGCCCTGGGCGCGGCGAACCGTCTCGAGCTCGCGCTCCTGGCGCCGGCGGTGGCCTGCCTGGGTGGGTGGCGGGTCGCGGTCGGCGCGGTCGGCGCGCTCGCGGGCTGGCCGCTCCTGGACAGCGCTCCCGCGCTCACACCCCTCGCCACGGCGTTGCCCGTGAACCTGCAGCTCCCCGACTTCCTCGGTGCGCTCGGCACCCCCTGGGGCCTGCTGCTGGTGGCCGCCAGCGTGCGACGACGAAGCCTCCCCCTGCTGGCCGCGACGGCATGGGTCCACGTCGTGGGCTCCTGCTTCGACGACTACGGCACGCGCCACGCGCTGCTGGGCGCCGTCACCCTCGCGGTGCTGGTGGGGTCCAGCGAGCGCCGCTGGGTGGTGGCGGTCGCACTCGCCTGGTCCGCGTGGCAGACGCACCAGGTGGTGACCTGGTACTACGCACCCGACAGCGTGTTCCAGGCCACCGTGCCCGACCTGCCGGAGCC
>Ga0114932_10002798_pt1 | contig 17889 bp, 17 predicted proteins | sample 2SBtaG_2_FD_87286 | JGI IMG/M metagenome (GOLD analysis project Ga0114932, IMG submission 87286) | Deep subsurface microbial communities from Kolumbo volcano to uncover new lineages of life (NeLLi) - 2SBTROV12_ACTIVE470 metaG | ecosystem: Environmental > Aquatic > Marine > Volcanic ... | reverse complement strand
TCGACCACCATAACGTCTTAACCTTAAATCTGCTTGTTCTTTATGGCCCCAAAATCGCTCTAACTCACATAATCTAGAGCAATAATCACCAACTAGCACACTTGCCTCTTCAGTAATTTCTTGGAAGGTACATGTTTTCATAAACTTTCCAACCCATAATCCCCCAGTATACCTAGCTGCACCTTTAGTTGGTAGCGTGTGATTTGTACCTATAACTTTATCTCCATAGGATACATTGGTTTCAGGGCCAAGAAACAAAGCTCCATAATTTGTCATATTTTCTAAAAACCATCTTGGTTCGGCAGTAAGTATCTCTACATGCTCATAAGCAAGTCTATCCGCCTCAGCTAACATCTCTTCTCTACTACTACATAAGATTATTTGACCGTAATCATTCCATGCTACTCTTGCTACATCTGCCGTAGGAAGAACTTCTAATTGTCTATCAATCTCTTTTGTCACGTTTTTTGCGAGGTCACTAGAAGTTGTTAATAATGCTGCTGGAGAGTTAGGTCCATGTTCTGCCTGCCCTAATAAATCAACAGCAATGATTTCAACATCAGATGTATCATCGGCAACTACCAACACCTCTGTTGGACCTGCAAATAAGTCTATTCCTACTTGACCATATAATTGTCTCTTTGCTTCAGCAACAAAAGCGTTTCCTGGACCAACAAGCATTACTACAGGATCAATAGTTTCAGTGCCAATAGCCATTGCAGCAACAGCTTGCACACCGCCCAAACAATATATTTCATCTGCGCCAGCAAAATGCATAGCAGCAATAGTTGCTGCATGTGGACCACCTTCATTTGGTGGCGTACACGCAATGACCCTTTTAACACCTGCCACCTTAGCGGTTACTATACTCATATGTGCAGAAGCAACCATCGGATACCGTCCACCAGGAACATAACAACCGACGCTATTAACCGGTATATTTTTATGACCCAGTCTTACACCTGGTAAAGTTTCAACTTCCTCATCACGTAAAGCATCTTTTTGTATTTGAGCAAAATTACGTACCTGTTTTTGAGCAAACTTAATATCATCCACCGTTTCTTTTGGTAGAGATGCAACTAAACTATCTATATCCCCAGAAGTAAGTCGAAAATTTTCAGGTGACCATTTATCAAAGTTTTCAGAAAGTTCGCGGACAGCAACATCACCTCGACTCCTAACGTCTTTAAGTATTTGTTCAACCGTTTCTCGAACTTTAGTATCTGCTTCATCAGCTAGCTCGGAGTTCATGCCCGTTTTAATAAATTCAATTGTCATTAAATAAATTCCTGTTCCATTCTTTAATTATAAACAGTATTTGATACTAAATTATAGATTTTGTTTAATAAATGTCTGGTATACAAATTGTATTTGTATCCGTCTAAATAATTATTTTTCTTAAAACCTGTCGGCGATTACTCGTATAAGGACGTACTTTTTCTGGCCATCGACCAGATTCCACAGCTTCTGCCCAAGCATCGCTAACCAAAACATCAGGGCTTTCAATTTCATATGTTGCAGAATATTTTGGTTCATTATCAATGTCTACAGTATATGTTTTTCCTCCCATAGACATATCAAATGGCTTAGCCACACTTCTTGTGATTGAGTTTACGCCTGGCACCCGTAATAATGCAGGAATATGTTCGGTATCATAAACCTCATTAAGTAATGTCTCTTTTTCTGGTTCTATGTCCATACTAGCGATATAATAATATTTTGTTTTTTTTGACATAAATACACCTCAGTGTAATGAAACAAAAAGAGCTAGCATTTACTGCTAGCTCCTATGTCTTATTTGCGTAAAGATATTATTTTATTGCTTGTGGATTAATAGGTGATCCTACACCGCGTGTGACTGGTAAAGGCGGAGCAACAAACATAAACTCGTAAACTCCATCATCAGCACAGTCATTTGCTAAATCCTTTAAATAAAATATCTCCCCCATTGTAATGCCAATCATAGGTATAACTATCCAATGCCAAGGCTGAAAAACATCGTCTGTTTCATTTGGTATTACTTCACAACCCCAAGTGTCTGCACAAATTGCGGCAATCTCCATATCCTTCATCCAATCACATGTATGAAAGGAAACTCCAGGGGCTTCACCACCTGCGTACCCCCCCCATTCACCAGCCTTTAAACACCTTTCCATGTGCCCTGTTCTGTAAATGACAGTATCTCCCCGGCCAACTTCAACACCTTGGGCTTTAGCGCATGCGTCCAAATCATCAGCATCAATCGCCGTTCCGTCATCTAGGCTTTCAACTCCCGCCCATCTAGCAATATCGAGCAAAACACCACGACCAACCATTTTATCACGCATTTTATGTATAGCGTTCTTTTCTGCACCATTAGCTCCAACAAGTGTAGCATCGTAACCATTCCACATTTTATCCTGGTTAAATACGTGCCCTAATGCATCCCACTGAGTTCCACACTGAAGAGGTAAAGAAACGGAATCGTCTGCATATTGACTAGCATATTTTTTGCCTGGAACTGTCTGCTTTCCCTGTACAGCGTCAGTACCAGTGGCCAACATTGTATGTATTGGATTCCAACGACCTCCGAATAGACCATTTTGAGGACCTTCGTCGTCAAAGTTTAAGCCAAGAGCAAATACCTGTCCTTTTTTAACTAACTTCGCCGCATTAATTCTATCTTCTGCAGTGACATAATTTTGTGTTCCCCATTCATCATCAGGACCCCATTTACCCCATTGTTTGTTCCTTTCGGTTTTCTCTAGGATTAAATCCATATCAAACTGAAATTCTTTATCGTCATAACGATGCATTTTTATCTCCTCATTTTATATTTTATTAAAACAGAATCTTTTAGATCTGGGTGGTTTTCTTATTTTAAAACAATTGGGTTTATAGGGGAACCTACGGCTCCTGTTATTGGTAAAGGAGGAGCACAAAATAAAAACTCATATACTCCATCGGCAGCACAGTCTTCACCAATATCTTTAAGGTAAAATATTTCACCTAAAGTTAAGCCCATTTTAGGAATGACTACCCAGTGCCATGGCTGAAAGGCATCAGCAATTTCATTAGGGCGCACTTCACAACCCCACGTATCCGTGCACACAGCTGATATTTCATTATCAAAAGCCCATTCAGCAGTTTCAAATGCCATTCCTGGTGAATCTCCTCCAGAATAGCCATCCCAGTTCCCTTTAGACAAACACCTTTCCATATGTCCTGTCCGAACAATTACAATATCACCTCGACGTATATCTACTCCCTGTGAATTAGCGGTTTCTTTTAAATCCGTTATAGATATTGCCATTCCATCATCCAGAGAATCCACACCACAGTGTCGCGCAACATCTAGTAAAACCCCACGACCTACGGTTTTAGATTTTACATTTTCAATCCCGTTTTTTTTTGCTCCATTAGCGTCAACTTGTGATGCTTCGTAGCCATTCCACATTTTACCATTATTAAATATATGGCTTAAGGCATCCCACTGTGTTCCACACTGTAAAGGCATCGTAACCATATCATCGGCATATTGTATATTGGGATGGGTATGTTTTCCCGCAGAAGCATCAGTGCCAGTTGCTAACATAGTGTGCACAGGATTAAACCTTCGAAATTTGCCTGTCTGAGGACCATCTTGATTAAAGTCTAAGCCTAAAGATATCGATTTGCCTTGTTTAACTAGCGACGCTGCGTTTTTTAGCTCTTCTGGACCGATAAAATTTAATGTTCCAATTTGGTCATCAGGTCCCCATCGTCCCCAATTACTGCACTTTTCAGCCATAGCTTCAAGATCAGCCATAACTAAATTTGATTCTTCATAGTAGTGCGGCATTCATTCCCCCTTAATAAAGTAACCGTACTTAATTAAATATTACATTAACATAAAACTATTTTATTATTTGCTCTATACCACGTACTCTTCTTCCAATCTTTGCAGTGCCTAAAGATAACGAAACATACTTAAATATAACTATCTAATTGTTATTTAATTGCCTGCGGATTTATAGGAGAACCGGTACCACGTGTTATAACTAACGGCGGAGCACAAAGGAAAAATTCATAAATTCCATCATTTTTACAATCCTCAACAAGTTCACGCAGATACCATATTTCTCCATGTACTATACCAATGTGAGGAATCGTAACCCAATGCCAAGGTTGATTAGTCCCATCTACTGTCTCGTTTGGCCGGACTTCAATTCCCCAAGTATCAGAGCAAATACCTGCAATTTCTTTTTTATGTATCCAGTCAGCGGTTTCAAATGCTAAACCCGGTGCGTCACCACCTCCGTAGCCGCCCCATTTACCTTTATCTAAACAATCGGCCATCTGACCTGTATTAAATAATACAAAATCACCTCTACGAACTTCTACGCCTTGTTTTTTTGCTGTGTTTTCCAAATCATCAATTGTTATAGCATATCCATCCGCAAGACGTTTCTTCCTCTTATATCTCGCTACATCTAATAAAACTCCTCGGCCCACCATTTTATCGGCAAATTTATCAATAGCATTTTTATGAGCCCCACGAGTATCTACTAGAGTCGCATCGTAGCCATTCCACATTTTATCACCGACAAAAACATGGGCTAATGCATCCCACTGTGTAGCCGCTTGTGTTGGGAGGTTAATCGCATCATCAGCATATCTCATACCAGCTAGAGGTTCTTGTATTCCTTGAACCGCATCTGTTCCAGTAGCTAACATTTGGTGCATTGGGTTCCATCGTCCACCGAAAAGACCATTTTGTGGTCCATTTTCATCCAGATTCAATCCAAGACGAAAAACTTTACCTCTTTTTATGAGTGAAGCCGCATTCACGATATCTTCTTGTGTAATATAATTAAGAACCCCAAGCTCATCTTTTGGTCCCCATTTACCCCAATTACTAAGTTGCTTGCACTTACGTAAAACGTCTGCTTTGGTTAGCCCCTTTTTTCTACTCTTAGTGCTTTTTCTTTTTATTGCCTGTTTACGTGCCATTTTGCCCTCACCATAAATTTTCATTATACCTTTACTAGTCAGTAGTAACCAGCAAACTTATCCCAAAGTTTATCGTTATTACTTAAACATTTTGCAAGTATATATATTAATTAAATAAAAAAATTACCCCGTTCTATCCCAAGTTGCGATAATTTAACAAACTGTAACAAGTTTATCAGTCAGAATATAGTTAGAGATCTGATATTAAGGAGTAAAATATTATGGAAAACAAAAATCAAGAACAGAATAGCCCTAATATGAGATTAGACGGGCTAACAGCACTAGTCACTGGAGCAGGACGGGGTCTCGGAGAAGGTTGTGCTCTAGCTTTAGCTGAGTCCGGTGCAGAACTTATATTAGTTAGCCGCACAGAATCAGAAATAAATTTAGTTAAAGAAAAAATTGAAAGTAAAGGCGGGAAAGCCAAGGCACTAGCATGTGATGTTACAGATACAAATAGCATTCAAGATCTTATAAAAGACGAAGAACGAATTGATATTTTAATGAATAACGCAGGATCTAATATCCCAGAACCATTCATTGAAGTGTCTGAAGAGAATTTAGACTTTTTAATTAACATAAACGTTAAGTCAATGTTTATAGTAGCTCAGGCATGCATGAAGAAAATGCTACAAGGTGGTCGAGGCGGAAGCATAATACATATGTCCTCTCAAATGGGACATGTAGGTTCACCTAGACGCACTGTTTATTGTTTAACTAAACATGCAGTAGAGGGAATGAGCAAAGCCATAGCAGCAGAAGGAGCGAGTGAAGGCATAAGAAGTAATTGTATCGGCCCAACTTTTGTAGAAACACCGATGACAAAACCAATGTTTGAAAACCCTGAATTTAATTCCTTTGTAATGGATAGAATATTAATGGGGAGATTAGGAAAGATCTCAGATATCACAGGGTCAGTTGTTTTTCTGGCCTCACCTGCTTCATCATTAATCACCGGCGCCAGTCTTACCATTGACGGTGGCTGGACAGCAGTCTAATCAATTAAATACAATCACAACTTTATTTATATGGAGGTATATACCTAATGAGAACACCACGCCTGGACAGAGACCGACAACAATGGGTCTATGATTATGTAGTTAAAGAAAGTGGAAGAGTTTTCCATTGGGATGAAGACGGAAGACAAGTTCCAAAAAGTGTTAAAAGTCACGCACAAATATCAAAACATTTGGGACGTATGGGACAACGACTTGAAAGAGTGGCGCTCGAAGAAGAAAAGGCAGGGCATTCAGCCACGGCTTTCGAACTTTATTATCAGGCGTCATTAACTTTTGCTAATGCCCAACATCCAGTCTTAGAAACGAATGATGAAAAAGCCTATCTTCATGGCCAATGTCTAGCTAACTATGAAAAAGTAATAGAACATAGCCCCTACCCTATCGAAAGAGTTGAGATTCCTTTTGAAGGCGTAGAACTTCAGTGCAACTTCCATATTATGCCAGGCAAGCCGAAAGCTCCTGCACTAATATACATACCTGGCTGCGATATGACTAAGGAGATATATCCTGATCCGCGCGTTAACCATGCTCATCATAGAGGAATGCATATGCTCGTAATGGATGGTCCAGGACAAGGCACCAGTAATCTTAGAAATATTAAACTAACCCCTGATAATTATGAACGTGCAATTCTAGCCGTTGCAGATTATTTACAAAAACGCGATGAGGTAGATGAAGATTCTATAGTTGTGCAGTCTCATTCAATGGGGTCTTTCTGGGGCTTACAAGTTGCTGCATCAGGAGACAAAAGAATTAAGGCCGTGGCCGGACCATGGGCATCATATATCGATAAGTACTATATACTAGACACTTTCTCTCCTCGTTATAAGCAACTGTTTGGTTACCTAACCGGAGCCTCGAGTGAAGCCGAATTAGACAGCTGGGTTAGCCAAATGACTGTATCTGGACGAGAAGCGGATATTGAATGTCCTGTATTACTAACTGTAGGTGAATATGACTCACGTAGCCCAATTGAGTTGATTTATGACTTTTATAATAAGATAAAAGCTCCAAAAGAACTATGGGTCTACGAAGACACTTATCACCAAGCAAGACTCTTTGGAGGAGATAGTAATAGATTAGACTGTCATATGATGTGCATGGACTGGTTAGTCGAAGCACTAGAAGGTAAATTTAAAGCAGGCCACGACAGAAACATCTATTTACGCACTGGTGGCGGAGGTCCAAGTGGCTCGCAGGGGCTAGGTCAGGATGCATTGCACTGGTGGGAAGACTAAATAGTTGAAAAATATATACAGGCTTAGGTTTAACTAAGCCTGTATATTAAGCTACAATTAGCGGCACTTTTACACATAAATATATGAGAAATATCTTAAATTTAATTATGGAGTAATGCCTAGTGCAACCGCGTAAAAATTTCCGAGAACTTCTATCACCCGATAAGACATTAGTAATGCCAGGAGCTCAAGACGCATTAAGTGCACGTCTTATACAACAAACTGGTTTCGAAGCTTTTTTTATAGGAGGGTTCCAAGTAGCAGGAACTCATTATGCCCTGCCTGACCTCGGACTAATTTCCTTGGGTGATTTTATACCAATAGTAAGAAATATTCTTAATGCTTCATCTCTTCCTGTGCTACTGGATATCGATGATGGCTATGGGGACGTAAAAAATGTAGTTCATACATTACATACATATGAAGATATGGGTGTTAGTTGTATATTTATAGAAGATCAAGTTTCACCAAAAAGATGCGGCCATATGGACGGGAAACAGGTGATTCCTGTTGATGGTATGGTAAATAAAATACGTGCAGCAGTTTCAGAACGAAAAAATCCGAATACTTTTATAATTGCTAGAACCGACTCTAGAGCTATAGAAGGACTTGATTCCGCAATTAAACGTGGTGAAAACTATATAGCAGCAGGAGCAGACGGATTATTTGTTGAATCACTACTAAATATTGACGAACTAGTTAAAGTCGGTTCCGCATTTGATACCTATCTGTTGGCTAATATGCTAGAATCCGGCCGTACACCTATACTTAAACCTTCCGAACTTAGAGAAATTGGCTATGATATGGCAATATACGGAATTAGTTTACTAATGCATATAACGAAACATATGCAAGATGTACTTCTAGACCTTTATAGCGAAAAACTAGAAATGTCTGGAAAGGCAATCAGTTTTGAAGACTATAAAAAAGTCGTGGAATTCGATAAGTGGGATAAAATAGAAAGTTTGTATACTTAACTTAATTTATAAGTTTATATGATTTATATATAATATTAACACCAACATAAAACTTATTTAAAACATTATATAATTATTTCTTGTTATTGTTTTCAATAAATAATTTAATTTTTTTATCCGTGTATAGAAGATTACTAGACACTCTTTGCAGTATTAAAACTTATTGCTATAATTATTAAAAATATACAAGGGGGATAAAATATTGTCCGCACGAGACGAGACCTACAATTACCCACGATTTAAGATGAGTAATTATGAACTTGGATACTTTCCTGGCCCAAAAGCTGGTGAAGTAATTGATTACGATTATAAGCTAACTGACCTAGACGGTAACGAAGTAGAATTATCAGATTATAAGGGTAAATGGCTTGTTATTGAATCAGGGAGCTTAACCTGCCCAATGTATGTTAAAAATGTTAAACCTTTTGCAAAATTAAAAGATAAATTTCCTGATGTCGAATGGTTGGTTGTCTATGTTCGTGAAGCACACCCGGGGGAAAAAGCTCATCAAGCAAAAACTATAGATGAAAAAATTAATTATGCTAAACGGAATCGTGATGATTACAATGAACAACGTAAGATCGCAGTAGATGATGTGGTAGGAACATGGCACCATAACTGGGGTCTACTACCAAATACTGTGTATGTTATAAACCCTGATGGAAAAGTTATTTATCGAGCCGACTGGTCATTTGCTCATAATGTTGAGGAAGCTCTAACAAATCGTGAAAAAATTAATTCTAATGAACATGTAGCCATTATTGGAGCTGCTCCTTGGATAACTATACCCGTTACCCTAAAAGGTGGATGGATAGCTCTTTACGATATATTAAAAGTATTCCCTAAGGTCTATTACATGCATTTTAAACTTGATATCCAAACATGGCTTGAAAAAAGAAGAAATAAATCCATTAAAGCTTCCTAGAATACTATGAAATTTATAGTTGCAATTGTTAAACCTTATAAACTTGACGATATACGTGACGCATTAACTGAGATTGGTATTGAAGGCCTAACAGTGAGTGAAGTTAAGGGTTATGGCCGTCAAAAAGGTCAGACAGAAATATACCGAGGAGCTGAGTATCAAGTTAGCTTTGTTCCTAAAATAAAACTCGAAGTAGCTGTGAAAGATGAAATGTCTGACAGAACGGTTGAGACTATAAGACTAGCAGCTAATACAGAAAAAATCGGCGATGGAAAAATTTTCATTTTTGATTTACCAGATGCAGTCAGAATTAGAACGGGCGAAACAGGGGAATCCGCTCTATAGTAATAATTATTATTATTGAATTACGGTTCTCCTAACTCAGCTTGATTCTCGATCTCTTTTACTACTGCTGTTAAGTTTTCCGATCCATATCCACTGGCAATAGCAGCCATATAGATATCACTAACAATCTGGGATATATCACTTGGAGCGCCTATCTTATCAGCGGCAGCGGTTATCAAACCTAAATCTTTATTCATTTGATTGGCGGCAAAAGCTGCTTGAAAGTTGCGCTCTTTTAATGGGGGTAAGCTATATTTTAAAAGAGGAGATGCAATTACACTTTCATTCATCACATCGATCATTAGATCCCAATCAAGTCCACCTTTACGTCCAAAGGCCAGTGACTCCGCAAGAGCTGCAATTGTTGAACCAGCCAGTAAGTTTATTGCAAGCTTTAAATATAAAGCTTGTTGTTCACTTCCCACATAATATTGTTTAGCCCCCATCACTTCAAACAAAGGTAAACATTTCGTATAAGCGCTTTTATTACCAGAGCACATTATTGTTAAATTTCCGCCCTCTGCAAGTACGGTACTGCCTGATACAGGCGCTCGTAAATAAAATATACCCCGATTATTTGCTTCATTTGAAACCTCTTCAGAGATTTCTGGCGAAACTGTACTCATATCAATATAAATACTATTACTTTTCATAACTGAAAAAATACCTAATTCTCCAAACACCACATCACGAAGTGCAGCATCATTTGGAATCATTGAAATAACCACATCTGTTTCTGATGCAACAGATATATTTGTAGAACCTGCTTGAGCTCCTTCATTTACTAATTTTTTTACTTGCCTCTCATCAGGATCAGAAACACATATTTCAACACCACTTTTTAAAAGACAATGGCTCATTGGAAACCCCATCTTACCAGCGCCAATCCAACCAACTTTTGTTTCACTCAAAATCATAATATTACTCCTTTTGATTTGAATCTTTATATATAATATCTAATGAAAAAAAAGTTTAATCTGAGCTCATACTGGCACGCTTACTATACTGATCAGCGGCATTGATCGAAGATAAATCTTCTTTCATAACAAAATTATAATTTCCCTCATAAAAAGAACCAGAAAAGCCTAATTTTTCTGCATCTTTTTTATTATCATTTTTTTTGTATTTAACTATCAACGACTCTTTAACGCCAAAAACAGCATCGCTATCTAAATACTCACTATCATTATTAAACAACTCTGTTTGAATAGTTTGATATCCATCTTTATAGATTAAATAATGTAAATGAGCCGGGCGCCATGAGTGACGACCGGTACCTTTTAATATTTTACCTACAGGACCATCGGTGGGAACGTGATAATCAACTGGTTTACGCGTTCGAAATGAATATTTTCCATCATTACCAGTGATAAATCTTCCTCGATAAGCATAATCATCATATTCTTTAGGTTGACCCATTTGGGCTTCATAAAATTGGTTTGGGGCTGTTTGCCATAAGTCTATCACTGCACCCTCAATAGGTTTTTCTTTTGAATCAAAAACCGCGCCTGAAACAAAAGCAGGTTCTCCCTCATTATCACCTAAAGATATATCAAAATTCATTTCCCGTACTGGCGCTCCATCCCTATAAAATGGGCCAAGCAAACTAGACTCTGTCGCACCTATTCTTACTATATCACCTAAAATTTCGCATAATGCTGTCATTCCTAGTACATCGCCAAGTAGAACCCCCTCTTCTCTCTTATCATCAGAGATTTTTCCGACATCCTGAATAAACCTTGCTCCGTATAATAATTCATCTGAGGTTAGATTAACTTCTTTAATCAAGTCATGGGCATGACGAACAAGCGCTTCCATAATCTCCTTTACCCTTGGCTCAGTATTATCTCCAATTTTATCGAGAACAGCTTCTGTAACGTTTTCTTTTGTAAGGTCACGCATATTTCTCTCCATACCTGTAAAGTATTTACCTTGTTTTATGATTCCTTAACTTAATATTATAATATTTTGAAGCTTCCAAAAGAGATACCATTGACAACCGAAAAGGCAAAGTTATGAGCCAAATTACTGCAATATTTATAATTATAGCTGCACTGAATGGACTATGTTCAATAATTGCTGCGGCCTGTGCTGCACACGGATTTGGATTTACGTTAGCCTCACGTGGTAATGATTTTATAAATTTAGCAAGCCAATTACAAATGGTCCATTCTTTAGTAATCCTTATTATTGCTATCATTTACCATTTAATATTAACACAAAGAATAAATTCAAATTATAAAGCTAAATCAATACTTTTATTAACGTATATAACCTTTACCATCGGCATAGCTGGATTCAGCGGTGGTATATACGCAATTGCTTTAGAATCGAAAATTCCAGGTCTTGTTCCAACAGGGGGAATATTTTTAATATTAGGTTGGTGCTTTATTATGTTTTTTGGAATAATTAAATTATTTTCAAAAGATCAGATATAAATCTTATTATTATATTAATCTTTTAGTTTCGTCAGACACTGGCATCTATAGAAATAATGTTTTATGCAGACGTTCTTTTAAAACTTATAGCAAAATAATACCTAAACTTTTATATTGGGATATACAATGAATAATAAAACTGGTGCCTTATCTGGCGTTACAGTCATAGATCTTACACGGGTCTTAGCAGGTCCATATTGCACACAAATGCTAGGAGACCTTGGAGCTGACGTCATTAAAATTGAACGGCCTGGCTCAGGTGACGATACTCGTAAGTTCGCTCCCCCCTTCGTAACAGATAATGAGGGTAAAGAGACGACAGAAAGCGCATATTTTATGAGCGCGAATCGTAATAAGAGATCCGTTGAAATTGACCTTACCAGTAAGGCCGGACAAAACATCATTAGAAAACTAGTACTAGAGGCTGACGTTTTAGTAGAAAATTTTAAAACAGGTAATCTATCAAAGTATGGTTTAGGCTATGATGACCTAAAAGAGTTAAATCCTAAACTTGTATATTGTTCAATTACTGGATTTGGACAGACTGGTCCTTATGCTAAAAGACCCGGCTATGATTTTTTAATACAAGGCATGGGGGGAATAATGTCTATAACTGGGGAAGCCGATCGCGAGCCTCAGAAAGTTGGAGTACCAATAGCAGATATAATGTCTGGTATGTTCGCTGCAGTTGCAATAAATGCTGCTCTTAGACATGCCGCTTTATCAGGAGAAGGACAATATATAGATATAGGTATGCTTGATACACAAGTAGCTTGGTTAGTAAATCAAGGAATGAATTTTCTCCATTCAGGAGAGGCTGAAAGACTTGGCAATGCTCATCCCAACATAGTGCCTTATCAAGTATTTAAAAGTTCTGACGGTCATATTGTTTTAGCTATTGGTAATGACAAACAGTTTAAAACATTCTGCGAATTTGCTGGAGCCCCTGAACTACCGAGCAATCCAAAATTTGCCTCTAATGACGCTCGAGTAAATAATCGTGCCGAAACTGTTGAATTAATACAGAACTTAATAATACAAAAGCCCTCTCAATACTGGCTTGATGAACTTGAAAAGATGAAAATTGGTTGCGGACCAATTAATAGTCTAGAGCAAACATTTACCGACCCCCATGTACTTGCAAGAGAAATGATTACTAAAATTCCTCATCCCCTAATAAAAGAAGATGGAGGAGCAAAATTAATCGCTAGCCCCTTACGACTATCAGAAACACCGGTTGCCTACCGTCACCATCCCCCACTTCTTGGTGAGCATACTAATGAAGTGCTTACAGAAAAATTGGGTCTAAATGATGAAGAACTAGATAAACTAAGAAAAAATGGGGTGATTGGTTAATTCTCACAGGTATATCTAATAAATATTTTAAAAATAAGGCCATCCTTATGAAAGGATGGCCTTAGTACTATCTAGTTATATTAACGGTTTAATATTTAATGACTACTCTGCTGCCATAGCATAATCAGGAATTTCTAATTCAGGAAGAATTTTTTCCATAAAAGTAGATAATTCTTCGAGCATGTCGTCTTTAGGTTGCTGTGCCCAATGAAATATCAAAGTGATATACTCTGCAGGTACCTCCGCATAAGTCTCCTTCCAAGCTCGTATCGACTCGTCCAAGTCACCACCAATAAATATTCCTGAATCCTTCATTGATTGAACTAGTTGATCATCATTACCTTGAGGAAACTGCGGAAAGAAAGGACCGTAGAAATTTTTATATATATCAAGATCGTACTCACGAAGCTTGCGATCATAATCTTCAGTTGATTTACCAATATGTGGCCAACGAACCATATTTTGATTCTGACCTCTACGTACATGTCTGCCATGCTTTGCAGATTCTTCAACATATAAATCCACTAATTCAGACATCCCCTCAGTTGTCATAAAATATGTCGGTATAAAACCATGTTTTGCACAAAACTTTATAGAATCTGGGCTCTTAGAAGCCGCTACCATTACCGGAGGATGAGGTTTCTGAAATGGTTTAGGTACTACACAAATCCGCTGAACAGCACCGTCTTTGTCAATTTCACCTTCTACGCCTGCTTCTGAGGCTATCTTCCAAGCAGGATAGTCTTCAACGCCAGTCTCTAGGGGATATGGTGCTTGATAATGCTTGCCATCGAGACGAACTGATTCCTCCGTCCAGCATTTAAGTACCATCTCAACTCGTTCTTCAAATATTTCTCTATTTCTTTGATCGTTTGCACTTCCATCAGATACTGTAGCTACAGAGTCACTAAATTGTCCTATAGTATTTGTCCATCGTGACTGATAGCCTCTAGCAAAACCGACGAAGTACTTACCTTTAGTCAAGTGATCCAGTATTGCTGTTTCTTCTGCAATACGAATTGGATCTTGTGTTGCAGCTACATATCCGAGTGCACCCACATGTGCGTTTTTGACTTGGCTAGCCCAGTAAGAATTTAATATTCCCGGGTTCGGTCCAACTTCATAACCTTCAGAGTGAAAATGATGCTCAATAGTTGCTAAACCCCAGACACCCATTTCATCTGCGGCTTTTTGTATATCAGTCCATTCATGGACTATTTTATGATATAGATCACTATCATTACCGAGTGGTCTGTTTGCTTTTCTTCCCTCTTCTCCATCTGCTGGAAACATAGGGTATAATTGTAATATAACTTTAGGTAGGGCCATGTGGGACTCCAGTAATTAATATATTTTCTATTTATACCTTATAAAATAATTAATTTAGCTTGCCTACTACAAATAATAAGTTTTAATACTAACTATCACATAAGACTATAGCTAACAATAAAGATATATAGGATTAATCTATTGGATTTAAGAAATATTCGTTCATTTGTTGCTGTATATGAAGAAGGAAGCATTAATCGCGCCGCTATGCGTCTTAATTGTGCACAGCCCAGTTTAAGTCTGCAGTTGCGGAACTTAGAGGCGAGATTATCTATAGTTTTATTTGAAAGGCACGCTAGGGGGGTACGTCCAACTCCAGCTGCTATGCAATTTTATCAACATTGCATAAGTATACTAGGAGAAGTAAAAAATGCTGAACAGCATATGCGAAACTGGGCACAAGAAATTTCAGGAGCTCTAACAGTTGGACTAATTTCAACCGTAACTAAAAGTGTCCTACCGCAAGTTTTAACCGACTTTACAGAAAGTTTTCCTCATGTTGATATACGTATAGTTGAAGGCTATTCGGGGACTCTGACGGACTGGGTTATTTCAGGTGAACTAGATTTTGCTATAGTTAACGATCCACAAATCCAAGATGGACTATCATTAAAAGCACTTTCAACTGAAGAACTGGTTGTTACATCAGGGCCAAATAGTAATTTGACCCACTTAAAACCCATTAGTTTGCAGAATATTCCTCCTAGAAAATGGGTTATACCATCTGAGCAACACAGTTTAAGGGGTATTCTCAAGCGTTATAACCTAAGCGGGGATATAGCAGTTGATAGACTGTTAGAGATGGATGGATTATTTGGGGCACTCGAGTTTATACATAAATCTGATTGGACCGGTATTTTTCCTATATCCACTATAATTGATGAAATAGATACAGGTAGATTTACAATAAATCCTATTCTTAAACCATCTATGACAATAGATTTTTATTTAATAAATCAAAAACAAAGACCTTTGAATAAGGCATCCAATATGCTGGTAGACAATCTGCAATCAGCTCTACAAATAACAGCTGAAAGTTGGTCAAAGTCAGAACAAAATAGTTAACCTGATTATTAAGATCTTATTAAAAATAAAATCTAATAGTTTTTTTGAATTTAACTAGAGCACTTAATAGCTAATCAATTTGTAAAAATAATTATATAAGTCATTTTATATAAATAAAGGTGAGTTTTTTTATGCCGGACTTAAAACCAACGCAAAGAGTCTTAATCACAGCTGGGGGTTCTGGTATTGGAGAAGCTATTGCCGAAAGTTTTCTCAATAATGGGTCCAAAGTACATATTTGCGACATAAATGAGAAAATTCTTAATGGGTGCTTACAAAAACACATAGGTCTAAGAGGCAGTGTTGCAGACGTGGGTAACCCTGCAGATGTGGAAAACTTAGTTACCGAAGCCTTAAATTGGATGGGAGGTGTTGATGTACTAATAAATAATGCAGGCATTGGAGGTCCCAATAGTAATTTAGAAGACATATCATATAGAGATTGGGACAGAACCATATCGGTAAATCTGAATGGAATGTTTTATTGTATAAAAAATATAGCTAAAACCATGAAAAGCCAAAAAAGTGGTTGTATTATAAATATATCTACTGCATCCGCTAAAGTAGCACTGCCGGGACGATCTCCATATGTTGCATCTAAAGTTGGGGTTCTTGGACTTACACATACCGTCGCAAGGGAATATGGCCCATTTGGTATAAGATGTAATGCAATCTTACCAGGACTTATTAATAACGAACGGGGACGCGGAATACTATCAAACCATGCAAAAGAAAAAAATATTGACTTCGAAGAAGCTGAAAAAAACTTTCTTAAATATATTTCACTTCGAACTTGGATAGACCCGTCTGAAGTTGGAGAACTATCGGTATTTTTAGCGTCTCCAGCCGGACGCCATATAACAGGGCAACAAATAGGTATGGATGGAAACGTAGAATGGGAAATATAACTATAAAATAAATATTCTATGATAAAGACATTAAGTATAAATCAGAAAGATTTAGGTTTTATATCTTTCCTAGTACCACCAGCTAACGGTGAATAGTTCTTCTCATTATACCAAACTAAATAGTCATAAATACTTACAGGTTCAAATTTAGCAGGATTATCTTCACTTACACATGTATCTAACGGCTCAGCTATAGTGTCTGGACTTGGATTAAAAAATAGCGCCATTGAATAACGATCTTTTTTAGGAGGAATAACACGATGTGGTGACGCCAAAAAACGACCGTTGGTCCAACGATTTAAAAATTCACCTGTATTTATTATAACAGCATCCTCACCCATATGATCAGCATTAATCCAATTTCCAGCCCTGGTTCGTATTTCAAGACCTGGCACATCGGATAAAGGTAATAAAGTCATAAACCCATGATCTTGATGAGGGGATATTCCAAATTGGTTTTCTTCTGCCTCCATCACAGGATAGTGCGAGTTCCGTGTCGTCCATAATGGATCGTCAAACATAGAATCAAAAAAGTCAGCCGGTTTATCTAATGCTAAAGCATAGATAGGAAGCATGCGTCTTCCCAGTGAAGCTAATTCCTCATGACAACTTTTGATTGTCTCTTTAAACCCAGGAAGGTTTTCTGGCCATGGATTAGGGCCATGATACCGTAAACCTGCCACACGACCAGGATGATCTGCCGTTCTTTCGTTAACATAAATTATAACCTCGTTAAGATCGGCCTTAGTATTTTCATTGATTGGTGAGGTAACATAGACAACTGACTTAGGTGGCACATAACCATATGCATTATCAGGAGAACGAAGTTTTAATTTTTCTTCTTGAGGCAAAGCAAATACTTTAACTAATTGATCGTATCCACGGCGTATCAAATCCATGGGAACCCCATGATTTGTTACAAAATAGAAACCTATATTTTCCTGTGCATAACATAATTCAGCAGCAAGTTTTTCAGCAGCTCCTGCTTCGCCTTCAATATAAGGTCCTAGATCAAGTACTGGAATTCTTTCTTTTTTATTCGTAGAACCTATTTCTGCTCCTAGCTCAACGCTCATAGAATTCACCGTTCTATTCAATAGATATCTATGCCAACTACACCTTACCTATTTACTCAGCAGCTAGCGTCTTAGGTTTAATGTCAGTACGCTTACCCCCCGCAGAAGGTGGATAATTTTTATCAACATACCAACACATATAGTCATAAATACTTACAGGTTCAAATTTAGCAGGATTATCTTCACTTACACATGTATCTAACGGCTCAGCTATAGTGTCTGGACTTGGATTAAAAAATAGC
>Ga0114932_10002794_pt1 | contig 17903 bp, 13 predicted proteins | sample 2SBtaG_2_FD_87286 | JGI IMG/M metagenome (GOLD analysis project Ga0114932, IMG submission 87286) | Deep subsurface microbial communities from Kolumbo volcano to uncover new lineages of life (NeLLi) - 2SBTROV12_ACTIVE470 metaG | ecosystem: Environmental > Aquatic > Marine > Volcanic ... | reverse complement strand
CCCCCAGCGATCCTGGATCTGCTCGCTGATCTGCACCGCTTCGTTCGCCGAATCGAGCGCGTCGTCGAAGTGGCCGCGGCCCTGGTTGACCCGGGCGATGTTGCACAGCGATCGGGCGACAACGCGCCGATCTTCGGACCGACGGCGCAACGCCAGCGCCTTGAGAAAGTGCGCCAATGCCATGCGGTATGCGTTTTCTTCGCCGCGGACGAGGTGCGCGGTGCCGATCTCGTCCATGACGTCGGCGATCCAGCGATGTGCGCCGGCGATCCGCAGGTGCTTGAGCGCGCCTTCGAGGAAACGCAGGGCCATCTCGTAGCGGCCGGACGCGCGTGCGACCTGTGCGACGCGAAGTTGGGAGACTCCGCAGCGAATGTCATCTTCGAGGCAGCGCGCCATGCGGAGCGCTTCGATCAACACAGGTTCGGCTTCCGCGGGCCGGGAAAGGCGCAAGAGGCTGCCCCCGTAAGCGATTCGCAAGTCGGCACCGAGGTCGGCGTCGTCGGTGTCGGTCAGGTTCGCGCCGGCCGAATAGAGGGCGACCGCGCGCTGGATCTGGCCGACATTGCGGGCGCTGTTGCCCGCTTCGAGGTAGGTCTGGGCGGCCAATCGCAAGCGACCGCCGTGTTGGTAGAGGCGCGCGATTCGGGCGTTGTCACCGATCGGGTCGGTTCGCGGCCGGCAATTGAGCCACTGCGCCGCGAGTCGGGCGTAGCGACGGCGTTGATCGGGCTCGAGCAGGGCGGCGACCTTGGCGGCGTCCTCGGGATGCTCGAACGCGAACTGCAGCTCGCGCGACATCTTGCTGTTCTCGATGAAGACGATCACCTCGATGCTTTGCAGCTGCATCATCGCGCTCTTCAGGCGCGTGCGGTCGCGATCGCTCATCGCGTCTTCGGGGTCGGTGCGCGTTCCTCGCAGAACGGACAACACGCCGCCAAACCAGAAGACGGGGCCGAACACGGCCGCAGCATCGATGACCACCCTCAGCTCGGCAGGCAAACGCGCGATGCGGTCGGGCAGATCGGGCGCTTCGCTGGCGGCGACGGGATCAGGCTCGGGAATCAGGGATAGACCGCCGGGTTCGGTCGTGCCCGCCCATTTCCAGGTGCCGTCGGACAGCAGCAGGTCGCGCGCGGCGATCATGCCACGGACGAGATCGAGCAGGCGGCCGGGGTTGCCGTGGCAGCGGGTGACCAATTCGTCGACAAGCCGCGGAGGCACGCGCTGAACGTCGCGCAACAGCTGGGTTGCCAGGTCCTGCGTGTGGGAGGTGTCCAGCGGCGGCAAACGCAGGTCGAGCGCGTCGAGGCCGGTTGGAGACGGCTCGCGGGACTCGATGATCATCGCCACAGCGATCCCGCCGAGCGACTCATGCACGCCGCGCACGAACTGGAGGGCTTCGTCGAGCGAGCCGTCGACGGCGTTGAGCACGACAACAAAAGGACCACCGCGGCCGCGACTGCGCAGCAGGCTCCCGCAGAATTGAACGGCGACCTCAGGCGGTGCTTCGCGGACGCGACCGGTTTCGCGCAACAGCCCTTCGGGACTGGCGATGCCCAGCAGCGGCGCGACGATCCCCATGCACTCGGTTGCGTGTTTCTCGCCGACGAGCTCGACCAGGTTGTCGAACACGCGCTGCCACGGCGAAACGTCGTGGTGAACGCTCGCGCCACCGAGCAGCTCCAACAGCACGCGCCCGACGAGTGACGGTGGCCCACTGACGTCTTCAGCAACATCGACCTGCAACCAACCGACGCCCCGCTTGCTCGGGGCAATGGCGCGGTTGAGCTCGCGGATCAGCCGTGACTTGCCGATCCCGGGGCGGCCGTGAACCCAAGCGACGCGGACGTCGGCTGAGTTCAGCGCGTCCCGCACCGTGTTGTAGACCTGCTCGAGCATCTGGCGACGCCCGATGAACGGGATGGTCCGTCCGAGGATCGACGCGTCCCGGCCGCGACGTCCGCTGAACTCGGCCCATGTCTGGCGCAGTTTTCCGCGACCGAGCGCGCGCGCGTTCTTCGACACCGTGCCCAGGTTGGCTGATGAGCCCGCGGCGATGGGATCGTTTTTGGCTGTTGTCATGCGATGCGGAGCCTTTCCGTTGCTCTGCCGGTGATGATAGAAGCCGGCGCCCGGTCACGGCAAGCGACGACGCCGTAACCTCTGGAGAGCGCATGTCCACGGATTTGCTAGCGGTTCGCGATGTCCTTACGGCATTGGCGCAAGGTTGTGCGAGCGGAAGGGCCGCAAATGCCGCCAATACCCTCGCGATCGCGGCCGATGAAGCGGACGCCAACCGGCTCCTCGACGAGACCGATGCCGCCGCTCGTATGCTCGATGCCGGGTTTGCGCCCGCGATCCCCAATGAGTTGGATCACCGCGTCGCGCTGCGTCTTGCCGGGCGCGGGGGCGTGTTGGACAGGGAGGCGCTGCGCGGCATCGGCTCGATGTTGGCGGCCGCCGGCGATCTCCAGGCCGAAGCCGAGATGTGGCGTGAGCAGGCGCCGTCGCTGGCCGAACTCGCAGGTCGTTTGCCGCGGCTGGGGCTGCTCGCGAACCTGATCTGCGACGCGATCGACGAACGAGGCGAATTGCTGGATGAAGCCAGTGACGAGCTCGCCCGCTTGCGCGCCGAGGTCCGACGTCGAGCGGGAGGCTTGCGCCGCCGTATCGCCGAGATGGTGCGCGAAACGGACGAAGAAGGGTTGCTCCAGGACGACTACTACACAGTGCGCGACGGGCGGTTCGTGTTGCCGGTCAAAGCGAGTGACAAGCGCGTCCTGGGCGGCATCGTTCACGGCAGCTCGCAGACCGGCCAAACGGTCTACATCGAGCCGCAGGAGATGGTGGAAGCGAACAACGCCCTCGCCCTCGCCAGCGACGCGGTCAAGCGCGAAGAGCACCGAATCCTCGCCGAGTTCTCAGCATCCGTTGCCGCCCACGCCGACGCGATCGAGCGAACCTGCGCGATCGTCGCGGAGTTGGACCTGATCATCGCTCGCGCCCGACTTGCTCGCCGGCTCTCTGCGACCCGTCCTCAGCTCGGTTCAGTGCATGACGGTGTACGTTTGCGGGCGCTGCGCCACCCCAAGCTTGTCATCGACGGCGCTTCCGTTGTCGCCAACGACGTCGCGATCGAGGCGCCTGCGCAGTGGCTGATCGTCAGCGGGCCAAACGGGGGCGGAAAGACTGTTTTGCTGACCGCGGTCGGACTCGCGGTGGAGATGGCGCGGCGCGGTCTGCATGTCTGCGCGGCCGAGGGCAGCAAGGTGCCGTTCGTCACCCAGGTCGCCGTGGTGCTTGGCGACGCGCAGGATCTGGACGCCGGTCTTTCGACGTTCTCGGGTCACCTGCAGCGGGTGGCCGCCGCGCTCGAAGACGCCGCTTCCGGACGGTCGCTTGTGCTGCTCGACGAGCTCGCCAGCGGCACCGAACCCTTGGCAGGCAGCGCGCTAGCACGGTCCATCCTCGAGTCGTTCGCGGAGCTGCCCTGTGTCGGCCTGGTGTCGACCCACTTCGAGGCCCTCAAGCTGCTGCCACTTGCCGATGAACGCTACGCCAATGCGGCGCTTGCCCTCGACGCCGCGACACTCTCGCCGACATTCCGCCTGCGAATCGGCGCCGCCGGGTCGTCCAGTCCGCTCGCGCTCGCGGCCCGAATGGGGTTGCCGGATGCCATCGTGGACCGGGCGCGCACCTTGCTCGGCGCGGGGTCAGACGACACCGAGATGATGCTCGAGCGGCTCGAGAAGCTCACCGCGGAAGCCGAAAAGGTGCGAAGGGAAGCCACCGCTGAGGCCGCCCAGGCCGCCGAGGCCCGACGACGACTCGACGAGCAGCGACGGATGGAGCGAATCGCCATCAACCGCCGGATCGAGGAGGCAGCCAAGGAAGCGCTCGACGACATCCGCGCCGCCCGGGACGCCGCAAAGGCCGCCCGCAAGAGGATGCGCCGCAAGGTCTCGGTCGCCGAGATCGACGAGCAGAAAGAGGTGCTGCGAAAGCATGAAAAGAAGGTCCAATCGCGCGGTCGCACAGCCAAACCCAAGCCGGCCAAGGAGCGTCGCAAGGCGGTCAAGGTTGCCGATCTCAAGCCGGGCGATGCCGTCTTTCACAGCGTGCTCAACCGCCCCGTCGAGGTCATCAGCGTCGACGTCCGCCGCGGCAAAGTGCGCGTGAAGGCCGGCGTGATGGAGATGGGGGCGAGCGCCGATCAGCTCTTCGCGGTCAAACAAGCCGAAGCCAACAAGGCCGCCAAACCGAAGCGACGCAAGCCCGCCCCGACCCAGGTCGTGCAATCCGCGCCCGCGCCCAACCTCGCCGACGATTTCGACGACGACGAGACCGCGTCGTTCCGCACCTCGGACTGGACCTGCGACCTGCGTGGAATGCGCGTTGACGAGGCGATCCATGCTGTCGATTCGCACCTCGATCGCGCGGTCGTTTCAGGCGTCCGCGGCGTCTGCATCGTGCACGGACACGGCACCGGAGCGCTCCGAAAAGCGGTGACCGAACACCTCCGCAAACATCGGCAGGTCAAGCGATCACGGCTCGGCGATATCGGCGAAGGCGGGGCCGGCGCGACCATGGTCTGGATGGTTCAATAGCGGTAATCTCGGCTCATGCCGGGCCCCTTGATGAAGCTCGTCGGTGCCGTCGTGTACCGCGCCCGTGGCTGGGATTTTGAGCCGCTGCCGGCCTATTGGTCGCCCAAGCAGGTGATCATCGGCTTCCCACACACGTCGAACATGGACACCGTGATGGCGTTCGCGGGGTTCGCGCGGGTCGGCATCAAGGGCCACGTCATCGTCAAGAAGTCATGGTTCGTCGGCCCGATGGGACCGATCATGCGCGGCATGGGCGGAGTCGCGGTGGACCGTTCAGCGGCCACGGGCCTGGTTCAGCAGCTCGCGAACATCTTCGCGCAGCGGGATGAATTCCAGCTCGCCCTGGTCCCGGAAGGCACGCGCAAAGGCGTCAAGCGCATCAAGACCGGATTTTGGCACATCGCCAAGGCCGCGAATGTGCCCATCGTTTGTTGGTATCTCGACAACAAGGGCAAGAAGACGCGCTGGCTCGGAGTGATCGAACCAAGCGACGACCTGCAGGCCGATTTGCGGCAGATCAAACAGATCTACGCCGCTGCGGGTTTCGTGATCGAGGGGATTGCCGACGCCTGATCGACGCGGCGTTTACCCGGCCCGGCTTTGAAACGGGCTACGCGTGAATGCGATCGTCGCGGCGGGCCGGTTCGAGCACAGCTTTCACTTCGCGCGCGCCGAGGCGAACGACTTCGTGGCCGGTCGCCAGGTCGACGTAGGAGCGCTCGAGGCGGATGACACGTCCGCGGTATTGACGGCCGCGTGCGAAGACGACGTAGTAGCGACCAAAATCCATGACCTTCGGCAAGTTCATGATAGCTCCGTCAAGTAATACATCGCGAAATCGATGCCGGTTTGAGCGGAGTATCGGGGTTGCTGGGATCGCGTAAACTTTTCGACGCTTTTTCGACGGGTTTTTTGGATGCGCTTTTGCGACGCAGCCTTCAGAGCCGCGCGATTGCCGCGAAGCACTGACCCGAAGTCATCGCCGACGACGTGCCGGGCCAGCGGACCAGGCGTGTATTGAGGACTTTTCCGTCGGCGCGAACGGTCGCCGGACGGCCGGGAGTCACAGCCATGCGACGGACTTTTCCGGCCCGCCGCGCGATGAAGACGATGCGGCCGCGATCGACGCGCTCAACGATGCCGGCCCAGGTGATGCCGTCGTCGGGGCGTCCGTTGCCGTTGAGGTCGTGCGTGTTACGGAAGAAGACGAGATCGCCGGGCTGTGCGCCATGGGCACCCACGACCTGGCCGAGGCGGGTGGCGCGGCGATGCAGGCCTTTGGCGAATGGGCGAACGCGGATTGGAGAAAACGGGCCGCCGGCGCGCATGACGCGCGACATGAAGTTGGGTTTGTCGACCTTGCCCACCCTGTTGGCTGCCCACTGCAGACGGTGGCGACCGGCGTTTCGACCGATGACGGCTGGGGCACGAGGTGTGCGGTAAGCGGCGGTGGCGGGACCGGCGGGGCGGGAACGGCGCGGGACGGGTTTGCGTGCCACGGGAGCGCGTTTGGGCGGTTTCTTGGCGACCTGCCGCTTGGCCACGACCCGGCGATCGGTCGAACCGTCCCGTTTGGGGCTGCGGATCGGGCGTTTCTTCGCGACGGGGCGCGAATTGGCGCGGCGTACGGGTGTCTTAGAGCGGGTGGTTCGGCGGACGATCCGGCGGGTGCGTCGCTTCGTGGGGCGTTTGGCCCGGGTTCGCGCAACCGAGCGCCCGGTGCGATGACGGCGCGCTTTGCGGAGCTCAACGGCCGAGTAGGGGCGCGAGAAATCGCCGTCTTCGCCCGCATCGGCCAGGGAGACGCGATCGACCGCACGGTCCTGCAGGCCGGCGCCGCAACCAGCGACGAGGGTCAACACGAAAAAGGCGGCGATCGCGATGGCTGTGTCCTTGCACATGGCATTCAGGGTCGCAATGTCCGGCGTTCGGTCAAGTTTGTTGCTGCAGGATCGAGACCTTGGCCCGCGCATGGCGTGGCTCGAATGAAGGTTTCATCGCCGCGGTGGATTGAATACCCTCCGCCACAGTCCGTTGTGGGGTTCAACGCGGGACGTCGCGTATGCCCCGGGAGGACACGATGAAGAAGCGACCCACCAAATCGAACAGCACCATGGCCACAAAACGCGGACTGCGGCGCCCCCACCTCAAGATGGCGATCCTCGCGATCCTGGTCCTCGCGGCCTCGACGTTGAGCGGTTGCGTGGTGACTCAGAGCGCTCGAAGCGGTGTGCTCGAGGTCCGCTGGGAGGTCGCTGCCTGTGCGAGCAGCGGCGTCTCGTCGGTGCGCATCAAGGTGCGTCGCGGCGGCTTCCTCGAGGAAGACTCCGGGCCGCTGGTCTGCACCAAGGGGTTCCAGTCGTTCTCGGTTGAGCCCGGCACGTACGCCGTCGAGCTGACCGCCAAGGACACGTCCGGCGCGCTCATTTCGTCCGCCGACGCCGGCAACCTTGTCGTGGACCCAGGCAAAACGACGACAACCCCTGTGCTGCCGCTCGTCGCGACGCGTCGGAACACCAGCGGCGGGTCCGTCACCGTTGGGTGGACCGTGCTCGGGCAGCCGGCTAACACCGGATGCGCCAAGGCGGACATCAAGACGGTCACGATCTCGATGCTGAACCCGAGCAAGACGCAGGTCGTTGCCCACGCCAGCGTGCCCTGCAACGTCGGCCAGGCGACTGTGCTGAACGTGCCGGCGGGACAGACCTGGGTGCAGCTCGATGGGACCACGTCGCAGAACCTGACGTTCTACGGCAACCTCGCGCTGTTCGGCCCGGTGACGGTGCAGGCCGGCTTCGACACGAAGCTGACGAGCACCCTCGATATCGGGGACCTGCGCAGCAGCGTGGGTGTGCAGTGGCAGTTCGCCAACAACAACACGTGCGCGGGCAACAACGTCAGCCACGTGCTCATCGAAGTGGCAGACAGCAACAAGAAAGTGATCATCCCGGTCACCGCCAAGGACGCAAAGAAGCCGTGCGAGATCGACCTGAACACGCCGTACGCTCAGCGTGTGGTCGACCTGTTGTTCAGCGAACCCACCTGCAAGATTCCGCAGGGCGCCAAGGGTCTTGTGATCTGCGGCATCACCGGCACCTCGATCGGCGTGCGCGTGTCCGCCCTGGACGCGACGACGGGCCAAATCCTGTTCGGCGGCAGTATGGAAGTGCTCGACATCCCGGCGGGCACCCACACCGATCTGCAGACCCGCGTTTCACTCGCCCCCTGCAGCGCTCAGAACAAGTGCGCTTCGCCGTAGCGGCCGAGCCACTCCGATCCCGGCGCGGGTGTCCTCGATGGGCGCCCGCGTCGCGTTTTTTGGTCGCGCTCGCCACGACTTTTGCGCTGCCGGTCCAGACGAGCGCCCTGCCGGCCGCCGTGACGCCAACGGGTGACGGATTCGGCGGCAAATCTGCACGTCGCGTTGTGGTTCATGAGCCCCTGCGCAAGCGCGCCCGGCACCGCGAAATCGCAGCGAGCACCGTACTGTCCGGCGACGCTCTGCAGCGCGGTCGACGCAACCTCAGCAGCGCTATCGCGACATCCGCTGGCGTCGTCGCGCATCGATCGGGCGGGGTGGTTCACGACAGCTCCATCCGGCTGCGCGCCGCGACCGCCAAACAGGTGCGCTGGTCTCTCGAGGACTTGCCCCTGCAAGCCCCCGACGGTCAGCCCTTTTCAGCCGAGGACATCCCGATGACCGCGCTCTCCCGCGTGGAGATCTACCGCGGCGGTTCACCCGGGGTGCTCGGAGGTCAGGCGATTGGCGGCGCGGTTTCCATGCGGTTGCGACGGGTGCGAGCCTGGGGCGGGGCGGCGACGGTGGGCTTCGGCGAATTCGACACGCAGTGGCTCGATGGCGCGGTCGGCTGGGGCGGCGGCGACCCGGGTGGACTGGGCGGCGGGCTGCTGGCTGTTCGGCTGGCGCGCACCGACGGCAACTACCCCTATCGTTTCGACGCGGCCACGCTCTTTGACACCAGCGACGACGAAGACCGCGAGCGCCGCAACAACGCCATCACGCGTGCCAGCGCAATCATCGCCCAGCGCGCGGAAGTGGCCGGCTGGATGGTGCGCGGCCAATACCTCTTTCACCATCGCGACCAGCAGCTGCCCGGGATGGCGTTGTACGAAGCCAACGATGCACGCCACGAAGCAACCGGGCACGTCTTTGGGTTTTCCGCAGCGCGGCGCGGGTTCGTGGGCACCAACGATCGCCTGGTCATCGTTGCGGGCGGTCACGCGCGGTCCTCGGACGTGTTTGACCGCAAGGGCGAGCTGGGCGCGGCGCAAGCGCTCGAATTGGACACAACAGCGGCAACCCTGCGCGGCAGGTGGCACAGCTCGCCGTACGAGGACCTGCGCTGGATGGCCGGCGTGGGCGGCGAGTTCGGGCAGCTTTCGGGCGTCGATCGGTTGACCGCTCTCGAGCGACCGGACGTGGGGCAGCGACGCTTTGATGCCACGCTCGGCGCCGCTTTCGATGGTGTGGACGACTGGGTGGTGCACGCGCAGCTAGCCGGCGGGTGGATGGCCGTGGACCGCACAAACTACGCGCCCGAATCCGCCTATTGGACCGATGTCGAGAGCCCGAGCCGCGGCGTCCTGACCGGCTTGCTGAGCACGCGCTGGAAGCCGCTCGAGTCGGTTGACGTGACCGCGGCAGTGAGCGTTCGCGCCCGAAATCCCGACCTGCAGGAGCTGTACGGCAACGATGGCACCGTGGTCGGCAACGCGCTGCTGGTCAACGAGGCCGCGTGGGGTGGCGAGTTCGGTGTGTCGTGGGGTTGGCGGGGCAAGTCTGCAGCGCTCGGCCTGGCTGCGCGGGCGTTTCGACGCGACGCGGAGGACCTCATCACGCTGGTGCGCGTGTCGCCCGTTCGCGCCGTGTATCAAAACATCGGCGCTTCGACGACGTGGGGTGGCGAAGTATCCGGTGTTGCGCGAATCGGCGGATGGCTGCGCGCAAACGGAGCCTGGACCATGACCCGGGCGCGCGACAGCGGCGACGACCCGCGCTACGCCGGAAACCCCTTGCCGATGACACCGATCAGCAAATCGAGCGCCCGCCTCGAGCTGCAGCGCGGGTTGGGGCGCGAGGGCCGGCACCGTGTCGGGCTGTATGGGGCGATGCAGTGGCGTGCCGGACACTTCTCGGACCGCGCCGCGCTCATCGCGGTACCCGCCTCGACCTTGCTCGACGTCGGAATCTGGGCCAAACCGGGCGCGAAGGGCCTGCGTATCGGCCTGCGGTACAACAACGTGCTCGACGCCACCATCTACGACCTGCTCGGCTATCCCCTGCCCCGACGGGCGCTGATGTTCACCGTCGGCGTGGATGCCTGGGGGCGTCCGTCATGATCCGGCCGTGTTTACCCGAGTCCGCCGGGCCGGCGCTCCGTCTGCTGGTGCAGGTGCTTGTCCTGGGGCTTGTCGGTGCACTGCCGGCTTGTCTCGATGACACGTCGGCCGACGCCAAGCAGCTGCCCGCTGGACCCGCAGGAACGTGCGAGCCGGGCCGATTGCTCGCTGTTGTGGGGTCGGACTTTCAGTCGTCGGCGCTCAGCTTCGTGGATCTCGAGGCGATGAAGGCGACCAGCTCAGCGATCGTCCATTCCGGGTCGGTCGTGGGCGCAGGCGGTGGCGCGCTGTCGGGCGACGTCGTGTTGGGTTCCGCAGCGCCATGCCGGCCCGTCCTCGTGGATCGAGCGCGCGCGGTCCTGACATCCATCTTGCCGGGCGACGGCACCGCTCCCGCGATCGGTGTGCAGCGCAACGTATCGTCCGGTTTTTACGCCAACCCTCAAGACGCCGCCGCGTGGGGCGACAAGCTGGTCGTGACACGCGCACAGGCTCATCCAGACAGCCCCAAACTCGGCGGTGATGATGTGCTCATCGTCGATCTCGCGGACCCGGCAACGCGCGTTCGAGTGCCTCTCGGCCAACATTCCACGCTGCCTGCCGCTCCTGCCTTTGGCGGCAGCGTTGCGGTGGCGAACGACCTCGCGTTCATCCCCCTCGCCTCGGTCAGCAAGACGTTCGACAAGATGGGGAGCGGGCGCGTCGCGGTGGTCGACCTGCCTGCTGCCGCGGTCATCGCCACAATTGACCGACCGGCCAAGACACACATCGGCAACTGCACAACGGCGCGCCATTTCGCCGCCCAGGACCGCGTCGTCGTGGTGTGCAGCGGTTTGCTCAAGGCCAAGACGATGACCGAAGGCGTCGCCAGCGCGGGCGCGGTGCTCTGGCTGACGAAGGACGGGATCAAGGGCACGGCAACCCTCGATTCGACGACACGACCATTCGGCCCGATCGCGTGCGATGCCGACCGCTGCTGGACGATCGGCCTGGGCGACGGGGCAACCAACAAGGCCGACACGGTCTGGGAGCTCAAGAAGGACGGCGGCAGCGACGCGAAGAGCGCGGGCAAAGTGATCTACAAAGCCACCGGCCCGTTCATGACCCATTCGCTGTTCTTCGACGCCAAGCGCGAGCGCCTCTGGATCGCTGATGCGGGACAGAAGGGCGGCGACCTCGTTGTGCTGTCTTGCCCCCGGGCCAAGCCGTGCACCACGCTGGCGACCGTTTCGTCCAACCCCGGCGGATTGCCGGCGACCGCCATCGAAGGGCTATAGATGCGCCATCCCGCGACCGCCACAGCGTCCTCCGTCGCATTCTCCGTGTCATTCTCCGTGTCATTCTCCGTGTCATTCTCCGTGGCATTCTGGGCAGCCCTCGCGCTGACGGTGCCCGGGTGTGGCAAAAGCGCCGAAGAGAAGCCCCCACGCGCCGCAAATACCGAAGAGACCGCCGCAAATATCGAAGTTGTCGATGATCTCGGACGAAAACATAGGTTCGACAAATCGGTCGCCCGCGTCGTGTCCCTGTCCCCGGCGTTGACCGAGGTGCTGTTCGCCGTCGGTTGCGGGCAAACGCTCGTGATGCGCGACGGGTGGAGCAACTATCCGCGTGCAGCGATGAAGGTGCCGGCCATCAAGGGGCTCAAACCAAGCGCCGAAGCGGTCCTGGCCGCCCATCCGGACGTGGTCCTGTCGAATTTCCCGCCCGAGACCCTGCGGACGGCGCTGGCGTCGGCCAAGGTTCCCATCGTCGCGTTCAATCCGTCGACGTTCAGCGAGATCGCGAGCAGCTTTGAACGCATCGCCGCGATCTGCGGAAAACCGGAAAACGGCAAGGAGCTCGCGGGGGATTTCCTGGGCGAAGTCAAAGCCGTCGCGGCGCAGGTGGCCGGCCGAAAGCGCCCCCGCGTCTTCCTCGAGCTCGACGCGGGCGCCGATGGGCAGCCGTACACGCTCGGCAAGGGCGCATTTGGGCACGAACTTCTCGAGGCAGCCGGCGGCATCAACGCGTTTGCAGACGGGCGATCCGCGTGGTTCCAGGTCTCCGTCGAGGCGGTCATCGCGGCCAACCCGGACGTGATCCTGCTCGCCGATGCCTTGTCGACCGGCAACAAGCGCGACCCGGCATCGGTGGGCAAGCGACCTGGCTGGAACGCGATCGCCGCGGTTCGTTCCGAGCGGGTGCACGACGTGATGGCGGATTGGGTCAGCAGGCCGGGCCCGCGCCTCGTTCTCGGCTTGCGTCAGGTGGCTGCGGTGCTCCATCCCGACGCGTTCAAGGGCGCCAAGTGAACGCCGTACGACCGGACGCCAGCAAGCGGCTCATCGCGGTGTGGGTCGGCTGCATCGTCGTCGCCCTGCTCGGCTGCGTGATCGGGATGTTGACGGGTCCGTCGCAGCTGTCGGCGCTCGAAATGGCGACCGCGGTCCTCGATCCCAGCCATCCACACCACGTCTCGTCGTACGCGATCCTGGTCGATGTGCGGCTGCTGCGCGTTCTCGGGAGTTTCGCGGTCGGCGCGGCCTTGTCACTGGCCGGTGTGCTCTTGCAGGCAGCGACCCGCAACCCCATCGCTGATCCCTATCTCGTCGGAACCAGCGCCGGCGCAACGTTAGCTGCGGTCGCCATCGCGAGCATTGTCGCGGCGGTCTCGTCTGTGGTTTCGGTCGACCTGATGCCCGCGATCGGCTGGCTGCAACCCGGGGCGGCGTTCATCGGGGCGATGACAGCTGTCTCCATCGCGTTTTGGCTGGCACGCGTCGGCGGTCCGGCGAGCCCTGAGCGCGTGCTTCTCGCCGGGCTCGTGCTGACGGCGTTCGCAGGTGCGGCCACCTCTTTTCTGCTCTACCAGGCCTCCGACCTGCAGCTTCGCGCGGCGACGGGCTGGCTGATGGGCGGCGTTGTGGCGGGCGATGTTTGGCAAGTCATGCCTGCGATTGTCGTCGTCGCGGTGTCGCTGGTCTGGGGGATGCGCAAGGCCGTGCATCTCAACGCGCTCGGGGTCGGCGAAGAGGCTGCGCGTGGGGTCGGTGTCGATGATGACGCGATGCTTCGCCACGCGGTTTGGCTGTCGAGCGCGCTGGCTGCGGTCGCCGTGGCGCTGGCCGGGATCATCGGCTTTGTCGGGTTGCTCGTTCCGCACGGGCTGCGAGCCATCGTCGGCCGTGACCACCGCGCGCTCGTCCCGGGGTCCGTCCTTGTCGGCGGCGCATTCCTGGTCATCAGCGACGCGATCGCCCGCGTGATCGTCGCGCCCGCTGAGCTCCCTGTGGGCATTTTGACGGCCCTGACCGGGTGTCCGTTGCTGCTCGGGTTTCTGCGGCAGCGCCACCGGGTACGACACGAAAGCAACGCCGCCGCCGCGCGATCCGAAGCGGAAGGCGAGACGCGCGTTCAAGCCCACGTTGCCGAAGAATTCGCGTCAGGCCCACAACCGGTGCTGGCGGCGTCAGGCGTGTCGGTTCGTTACCCCGGGGCAAGCAGCGATGCGATCATCGACTGCTCGGTGAACTTCGCGGCCGGCGAGCTCGTCGCGCTGGTTGGCCCCAATGGCTCGGGCAAGAGCACGCTTCTCAGGGCGCTCGCCGGGGGGATTTCGCGGCATGGCCACGTGCTCGACGACGGCCAACCGCGCGCTGCTGACGCTGCACCAGACCCCCGATTTCTGGCCTGGCTTCCGCAGACGCTGCAACACGTAGCCGGAATGACCGTCGACGAGCTCGTTCTCCTCGGCCGCACGAGCTACCTCGCACAGACCCGGGCGGGGCGCCTCTTTGGGCATCCATCCGCCGCTGATGTGGCCGCCATCGAAGGCGCGATCGATCGGGTCGGCCTGCAAGACGACCGCGCGACACCGTTGATGAACCTGTCGGGAGGCCAACGCCAGCGGGCCTTCCTGGCGATGACATTGGCGCAGCAGGCGCGCGTGATGCTGCTCGACGAACCGACGACGGCGTTGGACTTGCCACGTGCCGCCGCCCTGCTCGACCGATTGCGGACCTGGTCGCGCGACGTCAACGGGCTGGCCGTCATCGCGATCCACGACTTGCCGCTCGCCCTCGCACGCGCCGACCGCGTCGTGGTTATGGCAGAGGGCCGCATCATCGGGGTCGCGGCACCCGGCACAGACGCGCTCCGCAAAGCGCTCGTGACGTCGTTTGGTCCCGCCGTGAACGAATTCATCGTCGCGCCTCGCGATCCGGTCCTACAGCCGGTCGAGGGTTCGCAAGCCAATGCCGAGACGCAAGCCGGCTGACCAGGCGAGCTGGTCGGACGACGGCAGCATGCCGGCCGCGAGATCGATCGTGCCGATGCCCGCGTATTCGCCGAGCCGAAAGAACTCGGGCGTGGTCGCGCCGACCGTAATCTCGAGCCCGCTGCGATGCTGGACCGCGCTGGACGAATCGCCCGACAGGTTGCCGCCGGCGTCGTCTTTCCACGTGCGCATCGGCGCGTGGTGGACGTGGGTAAAGAGGATGCCGCCCTGGAGCTCCCAACCGTCCGCGTTTTCGCCGGTCGTGAGCACCGGTCCGACGGCCAGCGCCGTGTAGAGGTGATCCGCGTCCAGGTGGCCAACGGCGTCCTGATCGTCGCTGCGCAACCAGCCGATGCGCCCGCTCATGACAATCCCGACGTGTTTGTGCGGTCGTGTGCGAGCGGTCAGGTCGACAACGCCGACGTCACCGCCGGCCGCACCGAGCCCCCAAGCCGCCCCCGTCAGCCGCCAATTGCCTTCGACCAGCTCGGGTTTCGCGCCGCTCGCCAGCCCCATAGCGGACCCGCCGGCGGTATCGTGCAACGGAGCGGCGCCCGCCACTGCAGAAAACCCAGCGACCGAGACGGCCACCACAAATATGTTCAATCCGAGTCGACGCACGACAACTCCTGTGCGGGTTTCGTTCCCGTTTGCTGATGCGCCAGCGATCCGCCGTACCGATACCGTCGACGCCTCCCATGCCAGGGACGGCGCCGCATTCTTGAGAGCCATGAACTTGAACACCGGCCCGCGCAGGAAGTGTCACCGAGCAGAAAAAGTGACCGGGAGCTTCTCGGCGAACTGCTTTTTGATTACACGTCGCCCATAGAGGTGACTCTGCGCATCAAGAGGAGCAACCGTGTCCGGACTTCGCATATTCGGGATTGTCATCGCCGTGGTCGGCGTCATCGCCGCCGCCTACCCGGGCTGGTTCGGGCCCCTCACAGGTGGGTCGGAGCCACCGGTGGACGTCTTCCAAGCCGTTGAACGTCGGGTTCGTGGGGGCATGTTGTTGGGCGTGGGCCTGGTCTTCATCGCCGTGCCCGCACTTCGGCCCTGGTCCGTGAGCATCCCGTCGGCCGTCTTCTACTTCATAACCGGCGCGCTTGCGGCGCGCCTGCTGGGCATCATCGTCGACGGTGCGGTGCCCAAGCAGTGGGCTTTGGTCGCGGTCGAGGCCGTCTTCATGGCGCTCGCCGCGCTTTGGTTGTGGCGCAGCGGATCCGGCTCTTGACCCCATTGCCGCTCATTCAGGGCGCACATTCGGCATGCCCGAGCGGCGCGAGCCGCCCGCGGGCAGAATTCGCCCCCGGGTCCGCCGCGGGGGCTGTTTTGAAGGGTATATGCCCCTGTAGTGCCCGTAGACGCCGCTGGAGCGGTTTTGGGTGGGGGGGTTGGCATATATAGCCTCGAGCTGCGATCGGCCCGTAGAGACGATTCTACGGGCCGGCGGTGTGCTACGACCTTTCCGGAAACAGCCGCTCCGTTTGGGAACGCGGCCTGTTTCGGATTTCAACCCCTGCACAAATTTCAGCTCCGCGACCAGACTCGGCGGCGGACAACACAATCCGAAGGGAGCACAAAATGACACGCACGTTACGGGTAGGCCTGGTGGGCGCGGATGCAGCCGGCCGCGGGTGGGGACCGGTGGCGCATCTTCCCGCGCTGCGCAGCCTTGATGGGATCGCGTTGGCGGCGGTTTGCGCCAGTCGCCCGGAGTCGGCGGCGGCGGCGTCCAAAGCCTACGGGGTGGCCGGCTACCACGATGTCGAGGAGCTGGCGGCTTCGTCGGATGTCGACATCATCAGCTGCGTTGTCCGCTTGCCGAACCATCGCGAGGTCGTCGAGGCGGCGCTTCGTGGTGGTAAACACGTGTATTGCGAGTGGCCTTTGGGCATTGACCTCGCGGAGACACGGGCGCTCGCCGAGCTTGCCCAGGCGCAGGGAGTCGTCACGGGGATCGGGCTGCAGGGACGTCACGCACCCGCGCTCAGCTACATCAAGCAGCTCCGCGACGACGGCTTTTTCGGCAGGTTGCTCACAGTGCGGATGAGCATGGTCAGTCGGTCTTCGATGGAACGACCATCGCGTGAGGCGCTGGCGCAAGAGCGGCGCAAGGGTGTGCGGCCGCTGCAGGTCCTCGGAGGGCACACGCTCGACGCCATGGCCTACTGTTTTGGGCCTCTATCGGCCGTATCTGGGCGTGTGAGCACCGGCCTGCCAACCGTGCGCTTGATCGACACGGGCGAAGAGGTGCCTGTCGACAACCCGGACACGATGCTCGCCCACGGGATGATCGCTGGCGGTGCTGCGTTCTCCGCCCATATCGCGACGGTGCCAAACCACGGCAGCGGGTGGCGGATGGCGGCACATGGCACGAAGGGCACGCGTTCACGCCAACGGCGACCTCTACATCGCAGACACGCACAACCACCGCATTCGCGTAGTGCATGGCGCCGCGAAGCCTCTCGACTGAATCATTCGCCCACAAAGGCTGCCGTTGCGGTCCAAAACGGCGGCTCGGCGCTCGAACCGATCCGACCGCTCCTACTTCTCTTCCGCGCAGCTGAGGTCGAGCCCGGTCCCGTCGGTCTCCTGACAGTGGTGTTTGTGACACGCGACGCATGTCGACGCTGTCGATGGCACGACATTGCGGTCGGCATCCAGCCGCTGCCAAGCCCAATCGCCGAGCGTGGGGGCCTCCGCCGCCGCGAGCTTCTGCATCGCCGTGAACCCCACCAACGTCGCGCACTTCTCGTCGTCGTATTCGAGCTTAACCAGCGTGGCGCCAACGGGATACGCGCCTTTCATCGCGCTGTAGATGGGCCACGCCGCCGAGTCCGCGAGCACGCGGATATATCGCAGCTCGTGTTCGTGACTGTGTCGGCAATCTCGGGCTTCGGCCCAGGAATCCAGCGCATCAGCAGGGAAAAGAGGAGTCGGAGGCTCGGGTTCGGGCGTACCGCAAGAGCCCAGCGTCACCAGAGAAGCGAACGCCGCGGCGATCCGAGTGCGATTGTATCGAGCCATGCTCGCAAGGGTGTGCGCAACGCTGCAGTTTGCAACCTCGCACCGATAGCTACGCAACGGCCACCGGTGCCCCGGACTCGGCACTACCCGCTGCGCAGGGGATTGCGCCAACGCAGCTTGTCGAAGCGTCCAAAGTCGTTGTCGGCAGTAAACAATTCCGCCCCGTGCTCGATCGCCAACGCCGCCAGGTGCGCGTCGGTCGTCAGCTTGCCCGCACGGCCGCAGTCGTGCAGCAGGCCCTTGACGACGCGCCAGTGGTCGCGTCTTGGTTGCACGACAACGGTCCCGGGGTGGGCCAACCACGCATCCACGACACCTGTGGCCGCCATCGCCGAGAGCGGCGACGGAAACAGGCGCGGGTGCGTGCTGATGCGTACGAAACCGAGCAGGACGACCCACGCCAGACCGACGCTCTCATCATCTGCAAGCGTCTCGGTCCACCAGGCGTGAGCGGGCCCGTGTTCGGGCGTGTCGCTGTTGACCGCATACAGCAGCAGATTGAGGTCGACCAGCTTCATGAGTCGTCGCCGATCGAGCCAACGCGTCGGTAATCGTCCAGCTCATCCGCGAGGGCCAATGCCTTGATGAGGGGCACACCCGGCGTGCCCATCGAGAACGCCGGAGAGACGGGGCGTGCGCTGGGG
>Ga0114932_10002792_pt1 | contig 17907 bp, 14 predicted proteins | sample 2SBtaG_2_FD_87286 | JGI IMG/M metagenome (GOLD analysis project Ga0114932, IMG submission 87286) | Deep subsurface microbial communities from Kolumbo volcano to uncover new lineages of life (NeLLi) - 2SBTROV12_ACTIVE470 metaG | ecosystem: Environmental > Aquatic > Marine > Volcanic ... | reverse complement strand
CCAGGTGCTGATGAACATCATCGATTTTGGGATGAACGTTCAGGAAGCCGGTGACGCGGCGAGGATCCGGCACATCGGGTCGGCCACCCCCACCGGCAGGCCCGCCGACACCAGGGGAGGCTTTGTTGCCCTGGAAACGGCCGTGTCCCCCGACGCCATCGGTGGCCTGCAGCAACTGGGACATCGTGTCGTGCGAGCCCCCGGGTCATTCGGTGGCTACCAGGCCATCCGCATTGACCACGAGAACGGTGTCTTGCACGGGGCGACCGAACCTCGCAAGGACGGGGCGGCCGTGGGGTACTAGGGCTTTGCCCACTCCATCCATTCGGCGACAATAACGTCGCCACACAACTCCTACACTCGACGCCGCTCATGACCCGCCTCTTGCCACCACTGGTGACCCTGGCCCTCCTGCCGGTCCTGCTGTCCGCCGGGGCCGACAGGTCCTCGGGGAACCTCGCCGCGACGGTGCACGATCGGAGTCCCATTTCACTGGATCTCTCGCCCGACAGAACCCTGGTTGCCACCGCCAATCACACCGCCGGGACAGTCTCGGTGGTGGAACTCGCCTCGGGACGCGTGCTGTTTGAAACCGCTTGCGGTCGTCGCCCCACCGACGTGGCCTGGTGGGATGCCAGGACCATTTTGGGCAGCCTGCAGGCCGACGACGCCGTCGCCGTTCTCCACTGGCAAGACAACCAACTGCAGTTGACCAGGACCATTCCGGTCGGAGACGAACCTCGCGGGCTGGCCATCGTCAGTGCGGACGCCGGGGCCGACCAGGACCGCAAGCTGCAGTCACCCCAGGCTCCGCCCAGGACCTTCGTCGCTCTCTCGGGCGACGATGCAATCGCTGAAATCAATGTGCCGGCCGGTTCTGTCACGCGACGGTTTCCCACCGGTGGCCAACCCGGCTGGCTGACCCCGACTCCCAATCGCCGGTGGCTGGTCAGCTGTGCCAACGTCCCCGGCGAGATCTGGATCCACGACATCGCCAGCGGGCGGAAGTTGAGCCGGCGTACCATTTTCGACGACGGCTTCAACCTCGGACGACCGGTCGTCCTGGACGACAGCCAGACGGTCATCCTGCCGACTCCGATCAACCGCAGCTTTCCGGTCAACGAGAACAACGTCCAGCGAGGCTGGGTGATCGACAATCGGTTGACCCGCATGCCGTTGCCCCGGGGGGAATACTGGCAACAAAAGCAGATGAACCTCGACGAACACGGTGCCGGATGTGGCGACCTGAATGCGATGGCCCTGAGTCCCGACAAGAAATGGCTGGTCGGGACCTGTGGTGGATCGCACGAGTTGGTCGTGCTCAACTTCGCTGATGTCACCTGGCCGTCTGCCGATCCCGGTGACTTCCTGCCCGAGGCGATGCGGGACAACCCGGCGCTCTTCCGTCGAGTTGAACTGGGAGGGCGGCCGCTGGATCCGGTTTTTCTGGACGATCGCCACGTGCTGATGGCCAACTACTTCGAGGACTCGTTGCAGATTGTCGACGTGGTCAGTTCGCGGAACGTACGAACCATCCCGCTGGGCCTGGCTCCCAAGCCCACCCTGGTGAGACGCGGTGAACAGATATTCCACGACGCCGATCGCTCGCGGGACGGCTGGTTCAGTTGCAACTCCTGTCACCCCGACGGCCACACCAACGGCCAGGCGTTTGACACGCTGAACGACGGCAACCACGACACCTACAAGCTGACCCCGTCGCTGCGAGGCGTGACACACACCGGCCCCTGGACCTGGCACGGTTGGCAACAGAGTTTGCCGGCCAGCGTTCGCAAGTCGCTCCGCGACACGCTCTCGACCGAGGACAAACCCACCGAAGAGGACATCCAGGCGCTACTTGCCTATCTCAAATCGCTCCAATTCCCAGCCAGCCCGCACCGGCAGGACGACGGACAACTCACCGCAGCGGCCGTCCGGGGAAAACAACTCTTCGAAACCACCGCTGGCTGCGTCGACTGCCACAGCGGCCGTTATTTCACCACCGCGGCGACCTACAAGGTCGGGCTGGAGTCTCCCCGGATGTTCTATCCCGAGTTCAACCCACCGAGCCTCCGGGGACTGCACGCCAAACGTCGCTTCCTGCACGACGGCCGTGCCCACAGCCTCGAAGACGTCCTGACCAAGCATCACCGTCCCGAGAAACTGACAGGCAAACCGCTCTCCAAGGCACAACTCAAAGACCTGATCGCCTACCTCAAGTCGATCTGATCCCAACATTCCGACCAGGCCAACACAACAGGACTCTCACCATGCGAATTCATGCCCTGCTCCTGATCGCGATCTTCACGACACCGCTCATCGGTGCCGACAAGAAAACCGACAAGCAATCTCCTTCCGAAGAACTCAAGGCCGAAGCGTTGGCCAAACGACCACGGGTGCCCGGTCGCCTGGCCGTCACGCTCCGTGACCGAAAAAAAACGTCCTCCGGGAAGATCCAGGAACGGACCCGTCGAGTGGAATGGAAAGCTGCCGAAACCGCGGTGATCATCTGCGACATGTGGAACGGCCATTACTGTCTCCTGGCCGCCCAGCGTGTTGACGCCATGGCTCCGAGAATGAACCGGGTCATCACCGCCGCGCGGGCTCACGGTGTCCTGGTCATTCACGCTCCCAGCGGCTGCATGGATGTCTACGAAAAAACGCCGCACCGCTGGCGAATGAAGCTGGCTCCTGTTTCCAAGACACCAATCCCACTCATGGGGTGGTGCTACCGGGACCCCCAGCGAGAACCCGAACTGCCCGTGGACGTCTCGAAGCAACCCTGCGACGATCCGGTGGTTGGCAAGGCGGTCCGACGATTCTCCAAGCAGCACGACGCCATCAAGATCACCGGTTTTGACGGCGTGAGCCACAACGGGCAGGAGATCTTCAACGTGCTCAAACGTGAAGGCATCCGCAACGTGGTGCTGATGGGCGTGCACACCAACATGTGCGTGCTGGGTCGCCCCTTTGGGATCCGCCAGATGGTGCGACTGGGATTCAACGTCGCACTGGCACGCGACCTGACCGACGCCATGTACGATCCCCGCGAAGCTCCGTTCGTCAGCCACACGAGAGGAACCGAACTGATCGTCGAGCACATCGAAACCTACTGGTGTGCGTCGCTGCTGGGACGTGACCTGACCCGTGTCGTCCCGGGTTCAGCCGACACGGAATCCAGCAAGAAGAAATGACTCGCGCGGAACTCACCATCGCCCGGATCCAGGACCGGGTGTAAACTGGGTGTGGCGGCCGTGCCAAAAAACAGGCCGGAGCGGATTGCCGTTCCCGGTCCAGCAGCCGCCAATGGACCCGTTTTTTTTCATCAGCACACGATCCCGTGACAGAATCGCAACCACAACCCGTCGATGTTCGATATGGCCACGAGTGCCAGTTGGCGTTGTCGGTCGATTCCGACAGGCTGGTTGCCCGTCGCGAGGCTCCCGATCAACTCGACAGCCCCGACAAATCGATCCGGGACGCACTCGCTGCTCCGTTGGATTTCCCACCCCTGGCCCAGGCCGTCATTCCCGGTGACCATATCGTCATCGCACTGGACAACGACACGCCGGCCGCCGACGTGATCCTCGCCGCAATCTGGGACGTGCTGTCCGGTCGCGACGTGGATCCCGGCGATGTGCTAGTGCTGCAACCCCGTAGTACCGGTCCGGGACAACCGACCGACCCGCGGAGCGGACTGCCCGTGGACATTCGCGACCAGATCCAGTGGCAGATCCACGATCCCGACCAGACCGAAGGTGGCCATTACCTGGCCACGTCATCCTCCGGCGAACGAGTTTACCTGGCAATCGAACTGATCGAGGCGGATCTGGTGATTCCGGTCGGACCGGTCGTCTTCGACTCGGTACTCGGCTACCGCGGCACGCACAGCGTTCTGTATCCCGGACTCTCCAATTCCGAGTCCATTGCACGCGCGGTGGGCCGCGGCCATCGAGAACTGGATCCCAACGACCAAAGACCACTCCGGCAACTGATCGATGATGTTGGCTGGTTACTGGGCGTTCAATTCTGCGTCCAGGTGGTTCCGGCCGGCGCCACGGGAGTGGCCGGAGTCTGGGCCGGATTGCCCGAATCGGTATTTCGAGAGGCCCGTGAGTCTCTTGAGGCGGCGTGGCGAGTCGAAATCGATGAACGCTCCGACATTGTCGTGGCTTCCATCGAATCCGATGGAGGTGGACACGGCTGGGAGCAGGTCGGCCGTGCGCTGGAGATGGCCCGCAACCTGGTCACCCGTGAAGGGCGGATCCTGTTGCTGACCGACCTCGACGAAACACCAGGCGACGGACTGAAGTTGTTGCAAAATGCCGACGCGCCCACCGAGGCCCTCTCGCCATTGAAATCCCTGGCCCCATCGGACTTGGTTTCCGCAACGCAGTGTGTCGAGGCAACCGACTGGGCACGGGTTTACCTGCTCAGCCAACTCGACAACGACCTGGTCGAAGACCTGTTCATCACGCCCCTGGAGAACCCCGACGAAGTCGGTCGATTGCTCTCGCAGCCGGGACAATGCCTGATCGTCGAGAACGCCCAGCACGCCTACGGGCGGGTCCGGGTGGTCGAGTGACCGTCTGGGCGGTTGATCCGCCCGACAGGCCCCGGATAGACTGGATGACTCATCCAACCAACATTCCAGGGAGCCACCCTCGCCAATCCTGGCGAGATCCGGCCCCCAAATCGTTTCCAACCGCAAACACTCACGATTCACGAAACACAGGAGACTCCAACGATGGCTCAAAAAACACGTCGTGACTTTCTTGAACAGTCCATGCTTTCGGCCGCAGCGGCGGCCGTGGCCGGTACGCCGACTTTTGTGGCGGCCGAGGAAACACAGTCCAAGAGTCCCAATGAGCGGCTGCAGGTGGCCTGTGTCGGTGTCCGTGGACGTGGACAAAGTCACCTCAGTGCCTTCTCACGCCGGAAAGACACCGAGGTCGTGGCCGTCGTCGATCCTGACGAGGCGATTGGTCGTCAGCGTGCCGAAAAGGTCGGCAACAGTTCCGGACGCAAACCACAGTATTTCTCGGACATGAGAAAGGCGTTCGAGGACAAGTCCATCGATATCGTCTCGATCGCCACGCCGAACCATTGGCACGCCCTGGCCGCCATCTGGGCCATCCAGGCCGGCAAGGACGTCTACGTCGAAAAACCGGTCAGCCACAACGTCAGCGAGGGCCGACGCATCGTGCAGGCCGCCCGCAAGTACGGAAAGATCGTCCAGACGGGCACCCAGTGCCGATCGATGGGCGGCACCGTCCAGGCGATCAATCACGTGCACCAGGGAAAAATCGGCGATGTCAGTGTCGCCCGCGGCCTGTGCTACAAGCGTCGTGGATCCATCGGAGCCCGCGGCAAGTACGATGTGCCGGCGAGCGTCAACTACGACCTGTGGCTGGGTCCCGCACCTGAAAAAACGCTCAGCCGTCCCCGTTTCCACTACGACTGGCACTGGCAATGGGACTACGGCAATGGCGACCTGGGCAACCAGGGCATCCACCAGATGGACATCGCCCGCTGGGGCCTGGGTGTCGACCACATCGGTCACTCCGTCTTCAGCTATGGTGGCCGACTGGGATACGTCGACGCCGGAGACACGGCCAATACCCAGGTCAGCATTCACGATTACGGTGCCAAGCGGTTGGTCTTCGAAGTGCGTGGCCTGCCGACCGATCGCCTGAAGGGTGCCGGCGTGGGCGTGATCTTCGAAGGTTCCGACGGCTATGTCGTGCTCTCCAGCTACAACGGTGGGGCCGCATTTGATCCGGATGGAAAGATGGTCAAGAAGTTCAGTGGCGGTGGCGACCACTTCGCGAACTTCATCTCGGCCGTCCGCAGTCGAAAACACACCGACCTCAACGCCGACATCCTGGACGGCCACCTTTCCAGTGCCCTGTGCCATCTCGGCAACGTCTCCTACCGTCTCGGCAGCGCCATCTCGGTGGCCGACATGCAGAAACGGCTCGACGGCGACGACGAGGGCACCGCGACCCTGGGTCGGGTCATCGGACACCTCGGCAAGAACAAGGTCGACCTCGCATCTCAACAACTGACCTCCGGACTCAAGCTCCAACTGGATCCGAAGAAGGAGATCTTTGTCAGCACGGAGGCCGCCAAGGCCAACCCGCACCTGAGCCGCGAGTACCGCAAGTCGTTCGTCGTGCCATCGGCCGCGAACGTCTAAACACCGACTGTCGAAAACGACCGGGACAGGCCCCCTTCAGCCGCACGCTGATGGGGGCCTGTCCTTTTTTTCTTCTTGAGCCGTCGTGTCTGTTCCTGCTACAAGTCCGCCGGCCGGGGGGCTCGAGGAACTGACCAATGCCCAGTGACAACATGCCTGCGAGCACCTCGCCCCGCGCGATTGCCTGGTGCCTGATCGCCCTGCTTCCGCTGGCCACGGCCGTTGGCTTTGATGCCGTCGGCACGCGTCCCCGGCCCATTGCAACCGGCTCCACCCCCCGACCCGGCCTCGCCTTCGACCAGTACCTGGTCAACCTCGGCTCGGTCCCCGCGCAGGCCGAACACCGGGCGTTCTTCGCGTTCACCAACACCGGTTCCTCACCGATCACCATCACCGCCCTGCGTCCGAGTTGCGGATGCCTGGACCCCCGGCTTCCCAAGACGACCTGGAAACCTGGCGAACGAGCCGTGTTCTCACTCAAGGTTCTCGCCACCCGCGAACCACCCGGCCCCAAGGAATACACGTGCCGCGTCGAATACGATGACGGCGAGCCTCACGACGTGTTGCTGCGATTGAAGGTGGATCTGCCCACGCAAAAGCTGGTCATCTCGCCCAAGGCACTGATCATCTACCAGAATACCCCCGACCCGGTCACCCGACCGATCACGCTCACGCGCCACCGGACCGGTCGACTCAATATCCTGGACGTCACGACCTCCTCGCCACTGGCCAGTGCGGCGATCGGACGTGAACAGGTCAACCAGCAGGGAGAACGCTCGTCGGAGGTGATGGTCACGATTGGGGCAGTCCCGCCGGGAAAGCATCAACTGTTCGTAAAAATCGCTACAGACGATCCCGAGTACCCCGAGGTCCGCGTTCCCGTGCTGGTGATGGGGCCCAAGGAGACCCGGTCAGCGGATAAGTCGGTTGCACCAGGCCCCCAGAAGAGGTGATAGCCGGCCGGAAAGTCGCGTCGTCCCCATCCGGGTGGTAGGATGGAGTACACGTTTCCAATTGTCCTCAGAACATCCACCACAACTCATCCCCGATGCTCCAGATCGACGGCAGCACACAGCAAGGCTTCTGCGACGGCATCTCCCGCCGCCGGATTCTAGAGGTCGGTAGCCTGGCAACCGCTGGCCTGGGACTGCCCGGGCTGCTGGCACGCCAGGCCGCGGCAGCACCACAGTCCGACGCGACGTTCGGCAAGGCCAAACGTGTCATCCTGTTGTTCATGTGGGGTGGTCCGGCGCACCAGGACACTTGGGACATGAAACCCGATGGGCCGATGGCCACGCGGGGTGAATTTCGCCCGATCGGGACCAATGTTCCCGGACTGCACATCACCGAACACCTGCCCCTGGTCTCGCGTCACGCCGACAAGCTGGCCGTCATCCGCTCGGTGGGACAGGAAGACAACAATCACTCGACCGGGGCCCACGCCGGACTGACCGGACGGAAGCACGAGTTGAAGCAGGAGTCCTTCAACGCCCGCCAGACCGACTTCCCTCACTTCGGTTCCGTGCTGAGCTACCTGCAACCCAACAACGGTGGCCTGCCGACCTTTGTGTCGCTGCCGGAGATGATCCACACGACCAACGGCGCCATCACGCCCGGGCAGGGTGGCGGCCTGCTGGGACGACAGTTCGATCCCTTCCGGATCAACGAACATCCGGACCGGCGAGATTTTTCGATCGAGAGCCTGAAGTTGCCCGACGGAGTCGGGCTCGGCCGGATGGCCGGACGTCGTGCCCTGCTTGCCGGAGTCGATCGCACCGCGAGCCTGGCCGACCGGGCCAACTCGAGCCAGTCGCTGGACCAGTTTTACCAGCGGGCTCTCGACATGGTGCTCTCGCCCCGAGCACGCCACGCCTTCGACCTGGCCAAGGTCTCCGAAGACCAACGGTGGCGGTATGGCTACCACGCCTTTGGACAAGGCGTGTTGATGGCCCGGCGACTGATCGAAGCGGGTGTCAAACTTGTCACAGTCTACTGGCACCGTGAACGCAAGACGATCGATTCGAGTTGGGACACGCACCTGCTGAACTTCACCGAACTCAAGCACCGTCTGCTGCCTTCGGCCGACCGCCCGATCGCCGCCCTGCTCGATGATCTCCAGGCCTCGGGACTGCTCGACGAGACCCTGGTTGTCTGGAACAGCGAATTCGGTCGAACTCCCCGGATCAACAAGAACGCCGGTCGCGATCACTGGGGACCATGCAACAGTGTGGTGATGGCCGGCGGGGGTGTGCCCGGCGGACAGGTCTTCGGAGCCACCGACGCCCAGGCCGCCTACCCGACCGCCGAGAAGGTGACCCAGGACGACATCGCCGCGACCATTTACCACCTGCTGGGCCTCGAAGGCGAGACCCGCGTTCGCGATCGGCTCGACCGACCGCACGCTATTGCCCTGGGTGAGCCGATTCACAAGCTGATCGGCGGCCACTGCCGGGTTGAGCCAACGCGGGACCCCGTGCCCCGAATACACGTGCCCCGAGTGGGACCATTGGAAACAATGCTCAAGGAAAACGGTAACCGTTTTCTTTGCCTGGAAGCGGGGAACCCCGACAGCGAAACACACTGGACGCTCCAGGGACTGGAACCAGCGACAGCCGACAACGCGATGGGCCATTCACTGGGCGACACCCCCGCGACGTTGACCTACAAGGGCATCTTCTGGAACCACTTCGACTACACCAGCGTGTTGATCCGCTGGTCAAAGCCAACGACGCTCCAGGGCGTCCAACTGGCCCTGGCGGGCAAACCAGTTCCGATCCCCAAGCCGCTCCTCGCCGCAAAACCGTCCACCATCTGGCAGGTCAATGTGCCACCGGGATTGGTGCCCACGATCCCCACCGGGCCAGGCAAACTTGTCATCTCACTGACCGCCCCGGATCGGCAACTCGCCGGATTCGCGGTGACCGGTGACCCGGTCCGTGACATGGTGCTCCAACGATTCGGACTCGCCTGACACGGCTTGCGGTGATCACTCCGACGGTGTTTCCGGGCCATTGCGTTAGACAAAAACACCCCGGACAATCGGCCAGTCCAACGATCGACTCACATCGACAGCCCTCGAGACACTCATGACGACTCCTCGCAGAGACAACAGCCAGTCCCATTTCACCAGGGCCCGCCAGTCGATTCCCGGCGGGGTCAACAGCCCGGCCAGGGCCTTCGGCGCCGTCGGTGGCGACCCGTTGATCATCGATCGTGGTGACGGGGCCTACCTGTGGGACATCGACGGCAACCAGCTCGTGGACTACGTCGGCAGCTGGGGCCCACACATCCTCGGACACCGTCATCCCGAGGTTGTCTCGGCCCTGGAAACAACGCTGGCCAAGGGAACCAGCTTCGGGGCACCGACGACCCTGGAAACCGAACTGGCCGAGGCGGTGATTGCGGCGGTGCCCTCTGTTGAGAAGGTCCGCATGGTCAACTCGGGGACCGAGGCCACCATGAGTGCCATCCGGCTCGCTCGCGGTCATACCGGACGAGACAAGGTCATCAAGTTTGCCGGCTGTTACCACGGTCACGTCGACAGCCTGCTGGTCCAAGCCGGATCGGGCGCATTGACTCACGGTGTGCCGTCCAGCCCCGGGGTCCCGGCCGGTTGTGCCGCCGATACCGTCGCGTTGCCCTTCAACGATGCCCAGGAACTGGCAACGACGTTGGAGAACATCGGCAGCGAGGTGGCCTGCGTGATCCTCGAACCGGTCGTCGGCAACATGGGTGTTGTCGCTCCCGTCGACGGGTTCCTGGAATCCTGTCGCCAGTTGTGCACCACGCACGGATGCCTGTTGATTTTCGATGAGGTGATGACAGGATTCCGGGTCGCCTTCGGTGGTGCCCAGTCGCTCTACAATGTCACCCCCGACATGACGACGATGGGCAAGATCGTCGGGGGAGGGATGCCCGTGGGAGCCTATGGTGGATCGGCCGAGATCATGAACTCGATCTCTCCCGACGGCCCCGTCTACCAGGCCGGGACCCTCTCGGGAAATCCCCTGGCAATGGCCTGTGGGCTGGCCACGCTGAAAGTGCTGCAGGACACCAATCCCTACGATCGGCTCGACGAGGTCACCTCACGGCTGGTGGACGGACTCGACCAGGCCGCTACCGACGCCGGACTCGACCACGTCGTCGCACGCGTCGGCAGCATGTTCACGCTGTTCTTCAACTCCGAACCGGTCACCAGCTACGACGTCTCGGCACGCAATGACACCGAGCGATTTGCCGCCTACCACCGCGGCATGCTGGACCACGGCATCTACCTGCCCTGCAGCCAGTTCGAGGCCAACTTCGTCTCGGCCGCTCACACCGACGAGGACATTGACGCAACCCTCACCGCAGCCCGTGCGGTCCTGTCGGATATCGCCGGCTAGAGCGAGCACTCGCCGCAGCCCACCACGTCACCGCCCCACGGCGTCCAGGAACGCCCTGGACTGCTTCATCACGTAGGCTTCGGCTCCGGCGAAACCAATCGCCCGGTACCCCTGCTCGGCAGCCCACTGAGCTTCTTCGGGACTCCTGGCTGGATAACCGGCCGCCACCCCGTGTTCCAGGCAGGCCGCCAGGATCCGCTCGGCCGCTGCCTGCACCTGCGGATGATCCCGATCCCCGGGATGCCCATAAGCCATCGCCAGGTCGCCGGTGCCCACCCACAACACGTCCAGTAACCCCGACGCAGCAATCGCCTCGATGTTCTCCACCCCCTCGATGTCCTCGACCAACGCCAGCAACACCACCGTGTCGTTGATCTCGCGGAAGTAATCCTCCGACGCCACGCGCCCCCACTTCATTCCCCGGGCCGGTCCAAAACCCCTGTTTCCTTCTGGCGTATACATCGCCGCTGTCCGCAACGCCTGGGCATCCTCGACGGTTCGACAATGCGGAATCAGGACACCTTGAACTCCGAGATCCAACGCGTGCATCACCGCCTCGGCGTCATTGTTTTTCAACACCCGCACGATCGGCACCGTTCCACCGGCAAAACATCCCTGGACCAGTCGATCGATCGAGGAAGGATCCATGGCGCCGTGTTCACCATCGAGCAACACGAAGTCGAATCCGGCGTAACCAAGAATCTCACACAGGCCCGGGTCGGTCAGGCGAACCGAGCTCGAATAGATCGTGCCGCCCGCATCAAGAAGACTCTTGACCGGGTTGGTGCGTACTGAGGTCATCTCGTGTTCTCCCTGTGCGGGGGTCGGTGGTTTTACCGCTTGCCCGCAAATGCCGCTGCCAACCACTCCTGGTTGGCCACGATCACCCGCAACATCGAAACCAACTCGCTCGCAACATCGGCCGAATCGGGCACAACGGCCGATTGATTCAATCTGCCCGAGCCAAGTTCCGCAAGCAAGTCCACCAGCCGATCGATCATCGACTGCCGGAAGCCTGCCAGTTGCTCGCCGTCAAGATCGTGCCGCAACAGGCCGACATGTTGGTCGGAGGATGAACGATCGCGTCTCAGCCGGGCCAGCGTGCTGCCCTGCGTGCGAAACAGCAATCCATCGACGAATGCCCGTCTCAGTCGACCTTCGGGGTCAAACTGGAAAACCGGGTCCTGGTCAAAATAGAGCGAGAGACTGCCATCGCGACGAAAGCCGGCGACGAGTACGGGGTGACCGTCCGCGGAAGAAAATTCGGCACGGCGGACCATCGCTGTGGCCTCGGCCATCAGGTCCTCGCGGTGCGACTCGTCGCGAGCCATCAGGTCCCAACGGCTTGTGACACCGCGGTGGAAACCGGGATCGTCTCACGAACCGGACCGTCCTCCTGGGACTCCTCGGCACCGCTGTCACGAACTCGATCAACCCCGCCCAACTCCGCCAACCGCGTCATCATCAATTCGGTGACCTCTTCGAGAACGCGACCCTTGGGACGTTGGTCGTAATACTCCGACAGATCAATCGGATCACCGTACCGCACTCGCACCTGGCCACGTGTCAGGAATGGAGCGACCATGCTCGGTCCACCGGGGACATTCTCGAGATACGCTGGAAACACAGGGACACGGGCTTTCAGCGCCAGCCAGCCGACACCAAGGTTGCCATCGAGAATTCCGTTGGCTTCGACATTGATACGTCCCTCGGGGAAAATTCCCACGAGGTGACCCTTTTGCAGTCTCCGCAGGGCTTCCCGCAGTGGACCGGTGTCCTTTCCGTCCCGGCTGACCGGAATCGACCGCATCGATCTGACGATCCAGTGGATCCCCGTCACGTGGTAGTACTCGCGGGCCATCATGAAGCTGATCGTGCGTACGTTCCGACGGCCAGGCCCCAGGTGATGGTTCATCCACAGTTGCATCGGATCCGTCGCACTGCTGTGATTGGCAATCACCAACGCGGCGGCATCACTGGGAAACGGACACGGCCTGTTGGACCGCCATCGCCACATCAGGCCGACAAACATCCGCTCCACGCAGTACAACATCCAGGCCAGGCCGTTGACGTCATAACGCCAGACCCGCCAGGCGATCACCACAACGGTCACCGCCGCGTAGGTGGCCAACAACAGGATCGCAGCTGTCTCGGACATCGGCGGGAGGGCTCATGGGACTGACCGAACGGCCAATCACGGGGCAACGCGGGAACTCTAAGAAAGAGAGGCTACCCGGAACAGCGAGATTCTCCAATAGAGATGACCCGAATCTCGAATCGAGACGGCTGATTCTACCCGCACAAGATCCAGCAACTCTGCTGGCGACTGGAGCCTGTTCCTGCCTCTGGACATAATCGGTCACGGCCCCATCCAGGACACACACCATGAAAATCGCGATTCTCCACGGCCCCCGAGACCTGAAGATCGAGGACCGACCGCTCGACACCGGAAACCTCGGCCCCCGCCAGATCTGGACCCGGACCCGGATCAGTGCCCTGAAAATTGGCACCGACCGGGGCAATTTCGAGGGAGCAGAACAGGTTCCCGGGGCCCCGGACTTTCCGCGGTGGGTCGGCGACAGCAACCTGGGCATTGTCGCTGGTGTCGGCAGCGAGGTGACCGAGTTCGCCGTCGGCGACCGGGTTGTTGCCAACCTCCCGCACCAATCCGACCTGGTGATCGATGCCGACGGGCCGGTGGTGAAAGTTCCCGAGGGGATCGCCGACGAGGACGCCGTCTACGCCTGGCTGTCGGCCCTGTCAGCCCTGTGCTACCGCAAGGCCGCCTTCCAGCCCGGTGAGAATGTCGCGGTTGTCGGACTGGGCGTTCTGGGCCTGGGCGCCGTGGCCCTGGGACCACTCTTCGGAGCCCGAACCGTTGCCATCGGCAACAGCCCCGTCCGACTCGACATGGCCGCCACCGTCGGAGCTCACGCCGGGTTGCTCTACAACGACCCCAATCTCGACAGTCAACTCGAAGAATTCACCAGGGGCGCGGGTGTCGACCTGGTGATCCTGACGGCCAATCCCTGGCCTGCACACCGGACAGCCCTGGAGATCGTCCGTCCCGGGGGACGGGTGGCGATCGTCGCACTGTCGGGTCGTGGCGAACCACCACTGGACTTCAACCCGCTGTCGATGGAACTCTTCTACAACAAGGGGATCTCCCTGGTCGCCGTCTCGCATGCCGCCGGCAACATGTACCCGGCTGGTAATCGCGACCGATTTGATCGCAAGTCCGCCGTCGCCTACGTGCTCGACCTGATGGCAGACGGCACACTGAAACCCGGTGACCTGGTCACGCACCGGATGCCCTACACCGAGATGGCGACCGCCTACGAGATGATCGACCGCCGGGAGAAATCGATGCTGGGAGTGATTTTCGAGTGGGATGCCGGCGAGGCCTGAGCCGCAATGGCTACTCGCTCAAGCTGACGCCAGTTCGTCTCGAACCGCCACGAACTGCTCGATCGCGTAATCGACGTCCGCCGGCGAATGGGCTGCCGAGAGCTGGACCCGAATGCGAGCGGCACCACGTGGGACCACCGGGAAGCTGAAGCCGATCACGTAGATCCCCCGCGCCAACAGCCGCTCGGCCATCGACTGAGCCAGCGTCGCATCACCGAGCATGATCGGCACGATCGGGTGCTCACCCGGAGGAACCTCGAATCCGTTGGATTCCATTCCATCGCGGAACCGCGATGCATTCTCGTGCAACCGGTCCAGCAGCGTGCTTGACCCCGACAACAACTCCAGTGCCTTCAGGGCCGCCGCCGCAATCATCGGGGCCAACGAGTTGGAGAACAGGTAGGGTCGAGACCGCTGTCGTAACATCTCGATGATCTCGGCCCGTCCACTGGTGTACCCCCCGCTGGCTCCACCCAACGCCTTGCCCAGTGTGCCGGTGACAATATCGATCCGCCCCAGGACATCGCGGTACTCGATCGAGCCCCGGCCGCCGCCACCGATCACGCCCACCGCATGAGAATCGTCGACCATGACCATCGCGTCGTACCGATCGGCCAGGTCACAAATCTCACCCAAGTTGGCAATGAAACCGTCCATCGAAAAAACACCGTCCGTGGCAATCAGCCGGTGCCGAGCCCCGGCCGTCTCCTGGAGCTTGGTCTCGAGATCCGCCATGTCGTTGTTCTGGTACACGTGCCGCTGGGCCTTACACAGGCGGACTCCGTCGATGATGCTGGCATGGTTCAGTGAATCACTGATCACCGCGTCCTCTGCATCGAGCAACGTCTCGAACAAGCCACCGTTGGCATCAAAACAGGATGAGTAGAGAATCGTGTCGTCGGTGTGCAGGAATTCGCTCAACCGTTCCTCAAGTTGCTTGTGCACTCCCTGGGTGCCGCAGATAAAACGGACGCTGGAGAGTCCAAATCCCCAGCGGTCCAGGGCGTCACGAGCAGCCGCGATCACGTCGGGATGATCCGAAAGACCCAGGTAATTGTTCGCACAGAAATTCAGCACCTCGCCATCGGCCACCTCGATCCGTGCCCGCTGCGGCGACTCGAGAACCCGCTCGGACTTGTACAGTCCCTGCTCGCGGATTCCGGCAATCTCGCCAACCAGGTGCTCACGGATCGAATTCACCATCGCTGTTTCCTCGCTCTTGCGGCTGGCACCGCCGCCACCTAGTTCACGCTCGCCCAGTCGAGTACCACCTTGCCACATTCGCCCGACTGCATCGCCCCAAAACCCTCTTCGTACTGGCTCCAGTCGAGCCGGTGGGTGATCACTCCGCCGATGTCCAGCCCGCTCTGCAACATCACCGTCATGTGATACCACGTCTCGTACATCTCGCGGCCGTAGATCCCCTTGATCGTCAGCATGTTGAAAATCACCGCGTGCCAGTCGATCGCGATCCGTTCCGATGGAATCCCCAGGATGGCAATCCGGCCGCCATGGCACATATTGGCGATCATTTCTTCCAGGGCGGCCGCCTGTCCTGACATCTCCAACCCCACGTCGAAGCCTTCCTTCATGCCCAGCTTGACCTGGGCATCGGCCACGGAGTCGGTCCGCACATCCACCGTGTGAGTCGCCCCCATGCGTCGGGCAAGTTCCAGTCGATACGGATTGACGTCCGTGACGACCACAAAACGGGCCCCGGCATGGCGAACCACCGCGGCGGCCATCACGCCGATCGGACCTGCACCGGTGATCAACACATCCTCACCCAATACCGAGTACGACAGTGCCGTGTGCACCGCGTTGCCGTACGGATCGAAAATCGCCTGCACGTCCCGGTCGATCGACTGGTCGTGGTACCAGACGTTGGTCTTGGGCAACGCGATGTACTCCGCAAATGCCCCCGGCCGATTGACCCCGATGCCCTGGGTGTCCTTGCAGAGATGACGTCGTCCGGCCAGGCAGTTGCGGCAATGCCCGCAGACCACGTGCCCCTCGCCACTCACGATGTCACCAGGACGAAAGTCCTTGACGTTGTCCCCCACCTCGACAATCGACCCGACAAACTCGTGCCCGATGACCATCGGCACCGGGACCGTCTTTTGAGCCCATTCGTCCCACTCGTAGATGTGCAGGTCCGTGCCACAGATCCCGGTTCGCTCCACCCGGATCAGCACATCATCGATCCCGAATTCGGGGATCGGAACCTCCTCGAGCCACAATCCTGGTTCGGACTTCGCCTTGACCAGCGCCTTCATCACTGCCGTCCCGCCATGGAGCTGACTTCTGTTCTTGAGGCGTGAGTGTACCCCAGTACCACGCAAATGGGCACCGGTCGACAAACCTCTAGGGGTTCTGTTCAGCGTCGGGCATGACGCTCTGTTGGAGGCCCAGGCGTCCGAGCCGGGTCGTCGGTGTCAGGGTCAGCACGACCTGTTCCAATCGCGGCGCCTGGGCCAGGCGCTCCAACCCCGTGTCACTGATCCGGGTTGTACTCAACGAGAGTTCCCGGAGCCTCGGCAAGCGGGCCAGTGCCGCCGCCGAAACGTCGGTGATGCGGGTGGCGGCCAGGCCCAGGACTTCCAGATTCTCGAGACCACCCAGCCTCGCCACGCCCTCATCTCCAACACGTGTGCGATCCAGGTGCAAGGTGGTCAACGACGTGAGTCTCCCGACAGCCGCCATTCCCACATTGCCAACCCGCGTGCCCGTCAGTTCCAGTCGCTCGAGATTCTCAAGCCGAAGCAGGTGACCCATCCCGGTGTCACCCACTCGAGTACCACACAGGCTCAACGACTTGAGGTGAGCCAGCCGTGCGAGCCCCCGATCGGAAATTCGAGAATAATTCAGGCTGAGATCCTTGAGCATCTCCAGGCGGGCAACCGATTTCAGCGTGTTGTCGGTGACCTGCGGCCCATCGAGGCCGAGCACCTCGAGGTGTTTCATGCCTCCCAACGCTCGACCACGGACTCGAGTGAATCCCACCCGCAAGCTGCGAAGCGAGGACAACGACGAGAGGGCATCCAGGCCCCGGTCACTGACCCGGGTCCGGGACACGTCGAGAGCCTCAAGCGTCTGGAGCGAAGAGAGGTGCTGCAGGCCGGCATCGGTGATCAGCGTGGCCGAGAGATCCAGGCGAGCCAATGACGGCATCCTGACCAGCAACGGCAGGTCCTCATCGGACACCTGCGAACCGGCGAGGTCCAGGGCCACAACAGGGGCACCCCCGGGTCCCTTCGACACCACCAGCCGACCACCGCGCTGTGCCAGCAGGCTGGTCACCTGCCGCCGGACATCCTGAACATCGTCATCGTCCGCGCGAGCCGGTTGAGCTTGGGTGACCACCGACAGGGCGACCACGATGCTGAGAATCACAATCCGCAAGTGAATCACGATCCTCCTCCCTCGACTCCGGGACCGTCCATGGCCCTGAGATTGTTGCGGGCGTCCTCGTAACCAGGATCCAGTTCGACGGCTCGCCGGAAATGCAAACGGGCACCGGATCTCCGCCCTTGCTTCAGCAACGCCCGGCCCAGCAGGTTGTGTGCTTGTGGAAACCCGGGGTTGATTCGCACCGCGGCTTCCAGGTGCTGGACCGCCTCGAAGATCCTCTGCTCTCGCAGACAGATCGAGCCGAGATTCATGCGAGCCTGCAGTTGGTTCGGATCGAGGTCGATCGCGTGCCGGTAGTGACGAGCGGCGGACTGTTCATCTCCCAGCGACAACGTGACGTTGCCCAGGTTGGTCACGGCCGCGGCATCAGCTGGATCGACCTGGTGAGCCAACCGGTAGGCCGCGGCCGCTTCCCGATATCTCTTCTGGTTGTCCCACGCATTCCCCAGGTCGATCAGGGCCGCCGCGGTCTTGTGCATCAAGTCAAACGGGTTGCCGTTTCGCTTG
>Ga0114932_10002790_pt1 | contig 17921 bp, 16 predicted proteins | sample 2SBtaG_2_FD_87286 | JGI IMG/M metagenome (GOLD analysis project Ga0114932, IMG submission 87286) | Deep subsurface microbial communities from Kolumbo volcano to uncover new lineages of life (NeLLi) - 2SBTROV12_ACTIVE470 metaG | ecosystem: Environmental > Aquatic > Marine > Volcanic ... | reverse complement strand
TAAAATATTTGTTTATAGTCGTTCTGGTTATTGTGGGGATCGAGTATTACAATCACGAATTTGATCGGATTGTAAAATATAGGATACAACATCCAGGTATCCCCGACTATTTAGCTATTGGATCAATTATCGGTTCGTTGACGGTGTATATAATGGCGTCCCAAATAAAATATAAATGGTATTATTTCCTAGTTGGGACCCTTGCGTTGTTTGGTTTGACCGGGCGAGGTCCTCTAATTGGTGTAGCAACGTGTTTGATTATATTTGTGTTGCTCTCTCTGTTGTCAACAACTCGCAAAAAGGATCTTGTTGGAGCAATGCTCATAATATTTATCTGCGCGATATCTTTGTGGCAGTTAGCTGATCGTCAAGGTTACACCGTTTCTAGATTTAGCTACAAAGCGCTGCAGTCAAGGTCATCTTCGGTAGAGTCAAGATATCGTCACTATGATAAATTTATAAGATACTATCCAGAGTCTCCGCTGCTAGGTCATGGTATTGGTTCATATCCCGTAATTACCGAAAGAGTTGATTCAAGACAGTACCCTCACAATATATTTATGGAAGTTGCATTCGAATATGGGCTGGTGGGTGCGTTGCTAGTATTACTCATAGTATGTACAACTATATTGGGACTGGGTAGGAGTATTATACATCCACGACTATTGCCATATGTAATGGTAAATATTTTTCTATTGTTACAAGCATTAAAGAGTAATGCCTTTGAAGATCTGAGGTATGTGGCAGCCTGGATGGGTTTATTGGTGGCTCAAAGCTCGATTACTCATAAAGGTGAATAGATGAAAGTATTACATATCAATAGTGACTATCCATATCAATTGTTGTATGAACGCTTATATCATGGAATCTCACAATGCGATATTGATCAAACGGTATTTGTTCCGTTAAGATATGCAGATAAAAATTATAAAAGTGATAAACGACACAGTGACATCCTGGAAGTTAAATATCGTATAGTGTTAAGGTGGTACCACAAGTATTTGTATTATTATAAGATACATCGCGTGACAAAATCTTTGGAGTACGCTATTGATGTTTCACAATATGACCTAATTCATGCTCATTATTTATTAACAGATGGGGGCATTGCATATAAGTTGTCACGAAAATATGGGATACCTTATATCATAACAATTAGGAACACAAACGTTAACCGATTGTTGCGATATAGGTATTATCTCCGTGGTCGTGGTAACAAAATATTAAATAATGCATCAACGGCCATTTGTTTAACCCCATCGTATCTCGATGTGCTAAAACAAAAATATAGACAATTGAAGGTGAAGCATAGGGATAATAATATGGAAATAGTACCTAACACAGTGAGCCAAGTATATCACGCTACCCCACCGACTTACCGCCTCCAAAAAACCAGTGATTTATACAAGGTATTATATGTAGGTGACCACAGTAAAAATAAACAGGTTCACCTAATAATCGATGCAGTATCCATAATGAACAAAAGGGGAATACCGGCCAAATTAACGTTAGTTGGAGGCGGGAGGGATTATCGAGACCGGATAAAAAAGTATATTAGCCAAAATGCTGGGGTTGTGACTCATATACCGTGGGTAACAGATACAAATACGTTGATATCGATATATGATAGGCATGATGTATCCGTTCTTGTTTCAAAGAAAGAAACATTTGGTGTGGTGCAGGTTGAGTCCATATTCCGAAATACACCCATCGTTTATAGAAAAGGTCAGGGTATCGATGGCTGGGATGTGTGTACTAGTTACGGTTTAGCATTCGAGGGGAGCACAGGCGACGAGTTAGCATCCGCATTGATAAACGCAAAAGAAAAGTATAAGTCAAGAAGAGGCCCGTCTCATGCCGACTTAGATGTATTCACTATCAATGCCGTTGCCCAAAGGCATGTTCAAATATATGAATCAGCTATTAGTAGCAAGTTTATGCCATCGTAGTGAGGTCTCTTAACCAGAAAAGGATATCAAAAGCGGCAAATCATAGGTTAAGATTCATATGAGCATTGTAATTGTAGATTATGGAGTTGGAAATCTAGAATCAATTCGCAATATGTTAAAGCGTATTGGTCATTCCTGCCAGATTACATCCGATATCGAGGATGTAAAGAATGCTTCAAAGTTAATATTACCTGGGGTTGGAGCCTTTCAACAAGCGATGACCAAGCTGGAACGACTGAATATGATACCGGCTTTAAATGAGGCGGTAATGGAGAAAAAGGTTCCAATTCTCGGGATATGTCTTGGGATGCAACTGTTTGCAACTCAAAGTGAAGAGGGCGGACTGGTAGAAGGTTTAAACTGGATAAATAGCACGGTAAAAAAGTTTAATTATCAAAGGCTAAATGCTTCAAACCTGAAGGTGCCAAACGTTGGGTGGAGATGGGTACATTCCTACAAGAATAAGTCAGTATTTAAAAATTGTAAGAGCGATCCAAAGTATTACTTTGTTCATTCATATTATATGGACTGTAATGATTCAGATGATGTACTAGCTCTTTCACATTATGGTCTCGAATTTACAGCAGCTGTTTATAAGGGAAATATTACAGGTGTCCAATTTCACCCGGAAAAAAGTCACAAGTATGGAATGAAAATATTGGATGAGTTCGCAAACGATGATGATTGAATGAACAGGATAATACCAGTACTATTGTTGGCCGGGAAGGGTGTCATTAAGACAAAAAGATTCTCAGCGAGAACCTACATTGGTGACCCAATAAACGCAGTGAGAATATTCAACGAGAAAGAAGTTGATGAAATAATTATTCTGGACATCGAAGCAACACCGCAAGGTCGAGATCCTGAATATGGATTAATACAGGAGATTGTCTCAGAGGCATTTATGCCTGTGTGTTATGGTGGTGGGATTAATTCAGTTGAACAAGCGTCTGCCTTGATACGATCCGGAGTTGAAAAGGTATCCTTAAATACTTCTGCACTAATTAACCCGAAGCTTATATGCGATCTAGCATATGAGCTTGGTTCTCAAAGCGTTGTAGGCTCAATTGATGTTAAAAAATCTTTATTTAGTAAGTATCAAGTAGTGACAAGGTGCGGAAGTCAAAAGCAGAGAGTCGATCTGATTGAATATGCCAAAAATCTCGAATCTGCTGGGGTGGGAGAAATAATGATTGGGTCGATAGACCGAGATGGAACGCAATCTGGATACGATTTACAGCTTGTCAAGAGTGTAAGCGATGCCGTAAGCGTACCAACGATTGCAGTAGGTGGAGCAAAGGAGTTGGCAGATTTTTCTGAGGTAATAAACCTAGCCGGTGCATCTGCAGCGGCAGCTGGAAGTGCTTTTGTTTATTATGGAAAATTCAATGCGGTTTTGATTAACTACCCTTCTCAGGCCGAACTGCAATCTGCTATCAGTAACCGATAATCGGTTTCAAAAAACAATGAATTTATGGATGGTGCTAGACAAAGAAAGACTAAAACATGCGTTATAGGTGTTTTTGATACCGAAGCAGATCCAGATATTTCATTCGATAGCGAAGGAGTCTGTAATTACTATTATGAATATCTAAATAGAGTTAAAGACCGGGTAGAAGAAAACCCATCTCCGCACTTGCTTCCAAAATTAGCGGAAAGAATCTCTGATCGCAATAATGGACCTGGACACAATTGCATTTTAGGAGTAAGTGGTGGAGTAGATAGTGCTTATTTAGCATTCTGTGCAGTTCGCTTGGGCTTGAAGCCATTACTAGTTCACTTGGATAATGGTTGGAATTCAGAGCTAGCTGTAAAAAATATCGAGCAGTTGGCATCCAAGCTAAATTTGGATCTTGTTACACATGTATTAGACTGGCATGAATTTAAAAATTTGCAGGTAGCGTTCTTAAGGGCATCGACTCCACATGGGGAGATACCAACAGATCATGCCATCCGAAGCACTCTTATCAAAACTTCTCAAAAGTATGGTATTAGAACTATCCTCTCCGGCACTAACGTTATCACCGAAGGAATTATGCCGCCAAGCTGGTCCTACGGTCATTTAGACTGGAAATATATACGAGGTGTTCATGATCAATATTCAAAAGGAAATCAATTAAGGTCCTACCCTCATATGAGTTTAGGGGACTATATGAGGGCATTAATCGTCCACAAGATTCGTTTTTTATCACTACTTAACTATATGAAATATGATAAGGATGAAGCTAAAGTTTTGCTGCAGGAGGAATTAGATTGGAAGGACTACGGAGGCAAGCATTTCGAATCAACCTACACGAAATATTATCAAGGCTATCTTCTACCCAAAAAGTTCAATATTGACAAGAGGAAAGCTCATTTGTCAGCTCTGATTTATTCAGGTCAAATCTCGAGAACTGAAGCACTGGCTGAACTAAGGAATCCACCGTATCCGGAATATGAAGCCGAAAGGGACGCTGAATATGTCAGGAAAAAATTGGGTTTGTCGGAAAAGGAATATGCTAGAATAATGAATGCTACCATAAAATCTCACAGGGATTACCCCAACAATGAAGAACTTCAATCTAGATTTAGAATGGGACTCGCCTTTTTAAGAAAAAACAGATTGTACGATAAATAGGTTCAGTATGATTATTGATTCCGGAGTAAAGAAGAAGCTACCTCTATCATCGGCAGTGATATTGGCTCCTCACACAGATGATGGTGAACTTGGTTGTGGAGCAACAATAGCGAGGATGATTCGGGAAGGGGTTCAGGTCTATTATGTAGCTTTTTCCATTTGTGAAGAGTCTGTACCTGCCGGATATCCGCGAGACATTCTCGGGCGAGAGGTCCAGTCAGCTACTCGCAAATTGGGTATTAAGTCTGAAAATCTCATGGTATATAAATATCCTGTTCGACACTTCAATTCTCACCGCCAACAAATCCTTGAGGATTTAGTCAGATTAAGAAAGCAATTGAATCCTGACTGGGTTTTTACCCCGTCGAGTCATGATATTCATCAGGATCATAAAGTTATTAACGCCGAGTCAGTTCGAGCATTCAAAAATACTGCTTCAATATTCGGTTATGATCTGCCATGGAATCAAACCATTTCTGATTCGACGGCACTGATCATGGTTACGGAAAGCGATGTACAGGCAAAGTGTGAAGCTTTTTCATGTTATAAAACTCAATCTTTTCGGCCATACGATAGTGCCTTAATCAATTCCTTGGCGGTGGTGAAAGGCGTGCAAGTCGAATCCAAATTAGCGGAAGCATTTGAAGTTCTGAGGTTGTTAATGTGAAAACACGTGCAGTCGGTCCTCAAGTCATATTTATCGGGGGGTCTGGTCGTAGTGGTACTTCGATAACTAGGCAGTATTTTGGTACCGCCAACGATGTGTTTGCCCTTTCTTTCGAATATAGGTTCATTGTAGATCCTGGCGGGATCGTGGATTTCCTCGTATCTGTAGAAAACCTTTGGAGCCCTTTTTATTATGATCATAAGGTGAAGGAATTGCTTCACTTTTTAAAATGGCTAGGCGGGAAGCAACTCTCATTTGAATCAGAATATTCGCGACATAAACCGTTGGGATATGAAGGTTGGGAATTGTGTCATTGGTTTCCGGAGTGGGATGCAAGTATAAGCAGGCTTGAAGCAACACTTTCCCAATTTCGATATGAGGCCAATTGGGTTGGATCTCCGGACAAGATCGCTTCCACTATGCGTTTCGGGAATACTTTTCCGTTGCTAGAAGGGTTGAAAGAATTTTGCTGGAATGTCATCGAGAGTGGCCTGCAAAAAGGCGACAAATCAGTCTTTGTAGAGGACAATACTTGGAATATTCTTTACGCGGATCAACTATATCGTCTATTCCCCAATTCAAGGTTTTTACACGTATTCAGGGATCCTCGAGATGTCGTTGCATCTATGCGAGTGCAAAGGTGGTGTCCAAGCGGTCTTCCTGAACTATGTACGTATTATTCTTCGATCATGGATAGATGGAATGAGATAAGTAAAAATATTCCTGAGAAATGGTATCGGGAGATCAGTTTAGAAGAAATGGTCCTAGATCCCGAAGTTGCCGAATCAATCAGTGAGTTTACAGGAATTAATTCGGAGTGTGACTCTAATATCTTGTCGGATCGTTCGTTCGGGAGATGGAAAAATGATTTTACCACGGCTGAAAAGGAATTACTGGGATCCCGACTTGCGGAGTACATTGTAAAATATGGGCAATCCTGATTTTAAAAACCAGATTAACAAAACTACTAGAGATATCTCGGTCATCCTCCCCGTACTGAACGAGGATAAATACCTTGATATGGTTCTGCGAGATCTGGTCGAGCAGGAGTATAGTCTAGGGGAGATAGAAGTTTTGATTATTGCCGGTAAATCGAATGATCGGACACCCCAAATTGTAGAAATATGGAAGACAAAATATCCCAATCGTCTTCGCGTCTTTAATAATAGCCAAAAGAATGTAGGCACTTCATTCAATATTGGTATCAAACATGCACGTTATCCATGGATTGCGATTTTCGGGGCACATTCGAGATATCCCAAAGACTATTTGTCTGTTTGTATGAAGGTGCTGAAAGAAATGCGAGCAGATGCATGTAGTGGTCGCACAGTCCTAGGGTCAATAACCGGATCAATGCAGGAAGAACTCTGCATGATGGTGCTAGAAAGTCCATTTGGGACATCTTCGTCATCGTTCAGAAATGCAAAGGAAGGTTTTTCTGTCACTATACCGCGCGCCGTATACAAGCGTGAAATTCTTGAGTCAGTTGGTGGATATGACGAGCAATTAGTCAGAAATCAAGACAATGACATCAATCAAAGGCTGGTGAAAGAAGGATATAAGCTTTTTTATTCACATGCTGTAGAGTCTGTCTACTACGGACCGACAACGTGCGCACAATTATTAAAAAAGGCAATCGTATCAGGAAGCTGGAATGCGGTTACTTTTAATCGCAATAAGCGGGCTATGCAGTGGTATCACTTTGTACCGGCAGGATTCACACTCGTATCATTTGTTGCGCTCGTTGCTGAAGTACTAATCTATGTAAAGCAGGGTGCCTGGATTCCGTTTTCATTATTGGTATTTGGGCCACATTTATTGGCCGGTACTTGTTTCAGTTGGAAAGGCTTTGACTGGACATTTCGGACCCTCAAGCAAAATATAATGATGCCCTTCTTATTTTTGGCGTATCACCTCTCTTACGGGATTGGAACTCTGAGAGGTTTTCTGATGCCAACAATTCGCTAAATATGATCTTGCCAGAGTCAGGACGCACTACAGTTTCTTTGATGAACAAGGAGCACATTCATGATGTAGTTACCTTACATAAAGAGGCTTATGCCGGTTTCACAAATGTGCTTTTCGGCGATAAGTACCTTTTCAATTTCATGGAATGGTTTGCCAGCAATGATCATTGTATTTCCCTCGTGTCGTTAAACGATAAACTGGAACCAACTGGTTATGTTGTTGGACTTCCATTGTCTGAGCGGGAAGCCCTTAAAAAAAGACAGCTTAAATGGGCATCTATAGGGCTTTTGAGGAGGCCCTACTTGATTCTTCATCCAACTCTAGTAAAGAAGGTATTCGCATTTGCTAAGTCCAAAGTATTTCCAATACCCACTATTCGGCTTGAGCCCCGGGCAGGCATTGTAGGCTTGGTTAGTATCGCAGTATCACCGTCCGAACAAGGTACTGGTGTCGGGAAGCACCTACTGGCATCGTTTGAAATAAATGCCAAGCAAAAGAGATTCGATATGATGCGGTTATACGTGGACTCAAATAATGCTCGAGCAAGAAATGCATACATCTCGATGAATTGGACTCTATTGGAGACGGACGTAGAAAGTGGATCGATTATGTTTACAAAAAAGTTGAAATAGATTCGATATAGAATCGAGCTAACTGACTGACAACCCACCTATCAAGATTTAATGCCGAGAATACTGGAATCGGTCCTAGCCTTCCTATCGTTGATTTGCCTTGGTCCGCTGCTTGCGATCGTCGCAATTGGAGTTAAGGTGACATCTCCTGGTCCCACATTGTTTAAGGGACCTCGATCAGGTAAAAATGGTCAGGAATTCGACATTTTGAAATTCCGGACAATGCATGAAACTGAAGAGAGCTATCAGGGCCCACATGTAACGGCTAGCGGGGACAAAAGAATTACGAAGTATGGCTTATTTCTTCGTAATTCTAAGCTAAACGAACTGCCTCAGCTCTATAACATTGCAAAAGGAGAAATGTCTTTCGTTGGGCCTCGACCTGAACATCCCTCATTCGTCGAGGCTTGGACTCAAAGCGAGCGAGATACGATTTTGAGTGTCCGTCCGGGTCTTACTTCATTGGCAACACTACGCTATCGAAATGAGGAAAGCCTGCTAAATGAGTCCAATTTGGTTAGTCAATACGACATAATTGCCAGAGACAAACGCGCGCTGGATATGGCATATGTCAGGAGGAAAAGTCTGATCGTCGATCTGGACATTGTTTTGCTGACGCTAATGGTTTTGCTGAGGATTAACAATTCTAACACCATTGGAAAAGCTCTTGATGGCCCTCTGAACACTTTAAAAGCACAGCTTACCTGGTTGGGAACTGACCTTGCCTTATCAGTAGCCTCATACTTTATACTAAATAGAAGCTTCGATTTTGGCCGCACTGAGATGCAGGGATATCTGCTGCTGGCGATACTAGTGGTTTTTTGTACGGCGCTAGTTGGAGGAGCACCTTGGTTTAAAAATGCAAGATGGTCAAGGGCTACGGCGCTCCAGTTCGTTTCTCACGGAATACTTGGAGCTAGTTTGTTCGGGGTAGCACTTTTAACCTACAATAACATTAGTGGAGCCAATAATTACCCATTGGATCTGGCCGTGCCAGCATTCTATCTGTTCTCTTGGTCGACTTGTAGAGTCTTTGTGAGAATCGGGTACGATGTATACAGGCAATTATACAGGAATACCGCTCCAACTCAAGTATTGATTATTGGCGCTGGGATTATCGGGGAGTCTATTAGCTGGATTCTGCAGGATCCGAGAGTGACTGACAGGCTCAAGCCGGTTGGATTCTTGGATGACGATGAAAAAAAATGGGGCTTGAGAATGAATGGCCTCTTAGTTGTGGGATCTGGATCAGATTTATCCCGGATCATTTCCGAGCGTCAGATAGACGTCATTTTGTTTGCTACTGACCGGCTAAGTCACGAATATGAGCAGCAGTTGGCGAATGAAGCACAGGAAAAAGGGGTGCTGGTATGGCACTGGAAATCACTTATTAGTTCAATGGTAAAATTGCGTGACAGTGGATCAATCAGGTCGGAATAGCTCAAATAACCAAGTAGGAGTAGTTTTACTTGCAGGAGGAAAGGGTACCCGGTTAGCACCGTATACAAAGGTTTTACCTAAGCCATTGATGCCAATTGGTGAGATGCCAATCCTGGAAATTCTGCTTAGACAACTTCACAGAGATGGGTTGAATGAAGTAACTCTTGCGGTAGGACATTTGGCTAGCCTCCTTAGAGCATTTTTCAGTGACGGGTCCAAATTTGGAATTAATTTGGAGTATTCATTGGAAGACAAGCCTCTTGGTACAATTGGTCCACTGACTTTGATTGATCGGCTAAAGCAATTCGACACGGTGCTTGTTGCAAATGGAGATCTGCTCACACAATTGAGTTTTTCTGAGTTAATTGAATCACATCAAAAATCTGGGTGTTTGGCTACAATTGCGGCTCATAAAAGAGAAGAAAGAATTGACTTCGGAGTTTTGGAGACTGAAGAAAGCGGACGGTTGATTGGCTTTAAGGAAAAGCCGACTTATGAATTCAAAGTGAGCATGGGTGTATACGTTTTCTCAACCTCCTTGATTGATCTAATTCCTAAGGGGGAATATTTTGATTTTCCTGACTTAATTGACCTCATGTTGAGAACCGATAAAAAAGTGAATGTTTACACTTTCGACGGCTACTGGGAGGATTTGGGGCGGCCGGATGACTATGAAAGAGCTGTTGCTGACTTTTCGGTTGAACGCTTTATCGGTTAGTATTTCGTAGCTCATCAAATAAATCGAAATCAGGAAATGATATCATTGGCAGAACCGGATCTTGACGATGCGGAATTGAATGCTGTTAAAGACGTGCTACAATCTGGCTGGCTGTCACAAGGGCAAAAAGTAGGTCAGTTTGAGAAAGATTTTGCAGAGCTGATCGGAGCCAAACATGGGATTGCGTGCTCCAGTGGGACGAGTGCGCTTCATTTGAGCTTAAAAGCGATCGGTGTAGGACCGGGAGACCGAGTAGTAATGCCTTCGTTAACTTTCGTAGCAGGAGCAAACTGTACCGCTCTACTCGGAGCTGAGCCGGTATTTGTAGACGTAGAATCTTTGCACACTCCAACTGTGAATCCAAAAGAGATTGAACGGGCGATCTCAAAATATTCTCCGAAAGCAGTAATAGCCATGCACTACGGTGGATGGGCTGCAGAAATGTCACAAATAAGTGATGTGTGTTCTCGTTCTGATGTGACGTTGGTGGAAGATGCTTGTCATGCTCCTGGAGTATCGTATCAGGGTCGACCTTTGGGCACCTTTGGAGCGGTTGGATGCTTTAGCTTTTTCTCAAACAAAAATATTGTCACAGGAGAAGGTGGCTGTATTGTAACCAATGATACAAACCTGGCCGAAAAGCTGCGACATCTGCGAAGTCATGGGATTGCTAAAAACACTTGGTCGCGGGAAGGGCACCTACATCAATATGATGTAGAGCAATGTGGTTTTAATTACAGGTTAGATGAAATACGAGCCGCAATGGGATCGGTACAGCTCAAAAAATTGGCTGCGAATCAGCTCAAGCGGATGGAATTAGTGAAGACTTATAAGGAACGATTGGACTCCCACCTGGAGATCCCATTCAAAAACAACGACGAGTCCGCGTTTCATTTATTTGTAGTATTGCTTCCTAAGGGCATCAAAAGAAGTCGTATTCAGCAACTTCTCACGGAAAACGATATTCAACACTCAGCTCATTACCCACCAAGTCATCTGCTTACGGCACATAGAGATTTTGAAAGTCTGGATCTGTCAATAACCGAGGAGTTTTCGGAGCGCTGTCTGACCCTGCCTCTACATCCACGGTTGTCTCTTTCAGATGTAGAAAAAGTCTGTGACGTTCTACTCGCTGGCATACAACACTGAGTGATTTAAATGAGTGATACAAATGTACATGACTCTGTTTCGACATTTGCAAAAAGTGCCCGTAGCCATGACAAGTGCATTGTTGCAGTAGTCGGACTGGGATTTGTGGGATGTGCCAATAGTGTTGCAATTGCACGTTCATTAAATAATGTGGTCATCGGATTAGATCGTGATAACAACTCTGGGCAGCAGAAAATAGATGATATTAATAGTGGAGTCTTTCCTATAAGCTCATCTGATACCTTCCTACTTGAAGAGTTTCAAGCAGTCTATTCAGCAGGTTCTTTATTGGCTTCGAGTGATCCTTCTGTTTTGTATCACGCCGACGTAGTGGTAATTGACATCAATCTCGATGCTGACCGGGAAGAGTTTATTCTGCATAACAAATTGGAGGTGGACATCAATATCTTTGGAGAAGCAATGGGTACCATTGGTACACACATTTCTCCGAATGCCCTTGTCGTGATTGAGACAACCGTCCCTCCAGGGACGATGGAGAATATTGTAGAGCCCGTACTAAATGATGCTTTCTCGAAGCGAGGTATTACGGTTCCTCCAAAACTTGTTCATTGTTATGAGCGAGTAATGCCGGGGGAAAATTATCTCGAATCCATTGTGTCGGCAGGAAGGGTCTATTCGACTTCTTCTGATTCGGATTCAGAGGCATTTGTTTCGTTTCTGTCCTCCTTTACTGACACGACATTGCATCCACCAGTCGAGCTTTCTTCTTGGACCGCATCAGAGATGGGGAAAGTGATGGAAAATACTTTCAGAGCAGCAAATATTGCGTTGATTGAGGAATGGACTGTCTTTGCGGAGGCGGCAGGAGTGAACCTACATGAAGTGATAGCTGCCATTCGACAACGCCCAACTCACAGGAACATAATGGCGCCGGGACTTGGCGTGGGTGGATATTGCCTTCCTAAAGATCCGTTGCTTGCCAGCTGGGCTTCTTCCAATTTCTTCGGTCTGGAAAGAATGAAGTGGGCTGAAAACGCTGTGCGAACCAATGAGCAAATGCCGGTTCATGCGTTTGAATTGATCAACGAGATGTCAAATCGTTCCCCTGAAAACAGAGTCGGAATAGTTGGAATATCGTATCTGGCAAACGTAGGAGATTTGCGCAATTCCTCCTCCTTATATCTGATGGACTTGTTGCGAGATCACAAATATGATGTCACTTGGTATGACCCATACATTCTTGAATCGGAAGCTCCAGTTAACCGAACTTCTTCATTTGAAGTACTCACCTCCGTTTCGGACATCTTAGTCTTTTCAACTCCGCACAGAGTATTTTTTAAATCCGAGATGATTGATCAATGGTCGGCGTATTTGGAGAGTGGCGGTCTAGTATTGGATTGCTGGGGATCTCTTCATGGTGCCTTGCCAAAATCATTTCGATTTTTAGATCGAATCAAAGTTTTAGGTAACGGACAGAATTCAGGAAATGAATAAAAAAATTGCGGTTCTTGGCGGTACGGGTTTCATAGGGCTAAATCTCGCAGAGCAGCTTATAAAAAGCCAAGCAGGGCTGGAAGAGATACTGCTCGTTGACAATTTTAGAAGAGGAAAAATTGATAATCGTGTTACTGAGCTGCTGGAAGATCCCAGAGTAAAGCTTGTTGAATCTGATCTCACACAGTCAGAATTCTACGAAGAAATACCTTGCGATTTCGATCAGGTATTTTTGTTAGCTGCCATGGTGGGTGTTGGAAATACGCGTAATTATCCCTGGCAAGTGTGCAAGGTCAATGCCAAAATAATACTGAATACAATTGATTGGATTCTGACCAATAAACGGGCGAGATTGATTTTTTCCTCAACTAGTGAGTGCTACGCAGGGTCTATTGAAAATGGTATAGGATCCATTCCTTCTGGTGAGTCCATTCCTCTTTCAATTCAGGACATTGGAGATGCGAGGTTTTCGTATGCAGCATCCAAAACCTTTGGGGAAAGTTGTGTTCATTCAGCCAGTCAGGAGGCCGGACTAGATGGAGTGGTAGTTAGATTCCACAATATTTATGGACCTCGGATGGGATTTCAACACGTGATTCCTCAAATAGTAGAGCGATTTGAAAAAAATGAAAGTCCATTCAAAATATATAACGGTCATCATACACGCGCCTTTTGTTTCGTTACAGACGCCGTTCGAGCATTGATTGAATTGGGATCAGCATCTTCTCTCCAGTACGGGACCTATCATATCGGAAATATGACTGAAGAAGTCAGTATCGATACGGCAGTCCGTCTTACCGGTGACCTAATGGGATATAAAGGGGAATTCATTGACGAAAAAGGTGATCCTGGCTCGGTAAGCCGAAGGTGTCCAGACACAGCGAGAATTGAGACTGAGCTCGGCATTCAACCAGAAGTTTCGCTTAGGCAAGGTCTGGACACGACAATAGCGTGGTATCAGCAATATTTTCGCAAAGACCTATGATTGACGAATTGGAATTATTTAATCGATGTACGAAGGATATTTTCAAATGAAAAAAGCTCTCATAACTGGTATTACCGGACAGGATGGTGCCTACCTGGCTGAACTTCTTCTCGAGAAAGGATATGAAGTTCACGGTATCAAGCGCCGTTCGAGTTCATTTAATACCGCCCGCATCGACCACCTGTATCAGGATCCTCATGAAAAGAACGCCAGGTTTTTTCTTCATTATGGCGACTTGACTGATTCTGGCAATTTGATCCGCATAGTTCAGGAAGTACAGCCAGACGAAGTGTACAATCTTGGTGCTCAGAGCCATGTACAGGTGAGTTTCGATTCTCCAGAATACACAGCGAATGCTGACGCGATTGGAGTTCTCCGGCTTTTGGAGGCCATTCGAATGTTGGGTCGAGCGAAAAGTACACGGTTTTATCAGGCTTCGACTTCTGAACTCTATGGAAAAGTTCAGGAAGTGCCTCAGAAAGAGACCACACCGTTTTATCCGCGGTCACCTTACGCTGTTGCAAAGCTCTATGGTTATTGGATCACAGTGAATTACCGCGAGGCCTATGGTATGTACGCGTGTAATGGCATTCTCTTTAACCATGAGAGTCCTATTCGAGGAGAGACATTTGTAACCCGGAAGATCACTCGGGCAGCAGCACGAATCAGCCTTGGAACTCAGGACAAGCTGTTTCTCGGTAACCTTGATGCTAAGCGTGACTGGGGCCATGCGAAAGATTATGTCAAAGGCATGTGGCTCATGATGCAACAGGATGAACCACAAGACTTCGTGTTGGCAACTGGTGTCATGACGACCGTCAGGGATTTTTGCCATAATGCTTTTGCTGCTGCTGGAGTCACGTTGCGATTCGAAGGGGAAGGAGAGCAGGAAGTTGGAATAGATGTGGCAACCGGGAAGACGGTGATAACAGTCGATCCCCGTTATTTCAGGCCTGCGGAAGTTGAGCAACTGCTGGGTGATCCCACAAAAGCTATTAACGAACTTGGTTGGACACTTGAATACGATCTTGCTGCAATGACAAACGAAATGGTTGAATCAGATCTTCAAATTGCCAAGGCCGAAATGAGATGATTTCGGGGGACTTTCCCCGTAGTTTTCGGCAAACGTATTCAGGAGTTAGCTAGCATGCACATCGCGATTATTGGGACGGGTTACGTCGGTCTTGTGACTGGTACCTGTTTTGCAGAGATGGGATTTGATGTTATTTGCGTAGACATCGATGAGAGCAAAGTAGAACAGCTTAAAAGAGGTATTCCAACCATTTACGAGACAGGCCTGGAGATGCTTCTGAAGAGAAACATCAAAGAGGGTCGCTTGGACTTCACTACAGATCTTTCAAAAGCTGCATTTGGTGCCGACGTGCTGTTCCTAGCACTTCCTACGCCTCCAGGAGGTGACGGAGCAGCAGATCTGTCGTACGTTAAAAAGGCAGCAGGTGATCTGGCAGATCTGTGGGCAAGTTCTAATGCTGCTGGTTACCGCGTGGTCGTAAACAAAAGCACTGTTCCTGTCGGAACCGCAGATGCGGTCCGTGAAATCATGGAGTCGCGAGGGCTCACGGCAGGAACGGATTTTGATGTGGTTTCAAATCCGGAGTTTTTGAGAGAAGGAGTAGCCATTGCAGATTTTATGAAGCCCGAGCGGGTGGTTGTGGGCACCCGCTCTGAAAAAGCTGCTGAAATTATGCAGACCATTTACGAACCGTTTGTGCGCCAGGGGAATCCTATTCTTGTGATGGATGAGCGATCTTCTGAAATGACTAAATATGCTGCGAACTCATTCCTGGCTACCAAGATTTCATTCATCAATGAAGTGGCTAACTTGTGCGAGGAAGTTGGGGCGAATGTGGATCAGGTTCGAAAAGGAATTGGACTAGATAGCCGGATTGGTAATCTCTTTTTGTACCCGGGAATCGGATTTGGCGGAAGCTGTTTCCCCAAAGATGTTCAGGCTCTCAAACGTACCGCAGATGAGCACGGGTATGATTTCAGAATCCTGGAAGCCGTGCTCAGTGTAAATGACCGTCAGCGCGTACAGATGGCTGATCGAATTGTGGCCAGTTTCGGCGGATCGCTGGAAGGCAAACGAATTGCGGTGTGGGGACTAGCTTTCAAGGCGCGTACAGATGATGTACGTGAATCCCCAGCCCATTATGTAATTGACAACCTTCTTAAGGCAGGAGCCGAGATACACGCATTCGACCCAGAGGCCATGGAAACCACGAAGGCAGTGTTTGGTGAATCCATCTCGTACGGAAGTGAGCCGTATGAAGTATTGGAAGGAGCAGACGCGTTGGCTGTGTTGACTGAATGGCATGAATTTCGTCGCCCGGATTTTGACCGCATCAAATCCATGCTGAACTATCCTGTCGTTTTTGATGGACGAAATCTGTTCAAGCCTCACAGAATGCGAAAGATGGGCTTTGAGTATACATCCGTCGGTCGACCGGAGTACGGAGATTAATTATTAATTATTTTTGCTGAAATGAGTAATCAAAAAGTACCCACCCTCGGCGTAATCGGGATGGGATATGTTGGCCTCCCTTTATCAGTCGTATTTGCGGAAGCAGGAGTGCGTGTCATCGGTTTTGACTTATCCGAGACAAAGATGTCCCAGTTGAATGCTGGGGAATCGTATATCGAAGACATTCCTTCAGATCGCTTGGAGCCGCTTGTTGATCAACGGCTGGTCTCTGGAACCACTGATTTTGACAAACTTCGGGAAGCTGACGCCATATCGATTTGCGTACCAACGCCGCTTGGGAAAACTCGTGACCCCGATATTTCATATATCGTAGCAGCGACAAAGGAAATTGCATCCAGACTTCAGCCCGGTCAATTGGTTATTTTGGAGAGCACGACCTATCCGGGCACCACTCGCGAAGTCATACTGCCTCTCTTGGAGGAAAGCGGATTAAAGGTAGGGCAAGATTTCTTTCTTGCATATAGTCCTGAGAGGGTTGATCCGGGTCGGGAAGATTACACGACAAAGAACACACCAAAGGTGTTGGGAGGTATTACGAGAGAGTGCATTGACAAGGCGGAATCGTTTTATGGAAAAGCCATTGACACCATTGTCTCTGTCTCAACCCCAGAGGCAGCTGAGATGGTCAAACTTTTGGAGAACACGTTTCGAGCAGTAAATATTGCCTTGGTCAATGAAGTACTCCTGATGTGCGAAAAACTTGGCGTGGACGCTTGGGAAGTTATTGATGCGGCAGCCACCAAGCCTTTTGGGTTCATGAAGTTCACTCCTGGTCCAGGCTTAGGAGGACATTGTATTCCCATCGATCCGCACTATCTGTCGTGGAAGCTAAAAACACTCAACTACACGGCCCGCTTTATTGAATTGGCAAGTGAAGTCAATACGGCCATGCCGGAACACTGGGCTCAGAAAGTTCAGGATACCTTGAACGATGACGGGAAATCGGTAAATGGCAGCAGCATACTGGTGATTGGTGTAGCGTACAAGAAGGATATTTCGGATGTGCGCGAAAGTCCTGCCATGGACGTTATTCAGTTATTGCAACGCAAGGGTGGAACGGTCACATACTATGACCACCATGTGCCTGAAATAATTAACGACGAGCTAAACTTGAGTTCAGAGCCCAGTTTGGAAGATGCTCTTGCTTCGTGCGACTGTGCGATCATCGTAACCGATCACAGCGATTATGACTGGGCGATAATTAAAGAGAAAGCGCCGGCTCTGGTTGATACCCGAAATGTGACGTAGGTCGGTGCTTAGTCTTCGGTTTTCCGTTCAGGCCACCCCACCCTCAAATCATTCCAATTCAGCAGCACATTCCACACTAGGGCGTGGTTGCCGTGGGTATTCCAGCGACGGACCGGGCGTGTGGCAAACAGGATGACGTGACCTTCGCCTACAGGGATGTCTAGCACCGCAGGAGCTCCTTGTAGTTCACCGGAGTTTTGGAGCATGCCGCTCAAGTTCAACTCGCTTTTTGCGAAGGAGACCACAGTACGTGGGACTTCTGCTTCGAACGTCGCGTCTTTCTTCCAATCAGGAGTGCGGTAGGAGCCGACGTTGGTGTTCACTCCGAATACCGGTGAAGTGCTGAAATAAGCCGGGATGTCTTTGTCCTGGTTGTAGCCATATATAATCGGACTGAGTGAGTCCGCAATCTGAGTGCGGACGAGCGACCCGCGGGCCTGGAGCGAGCGCGTCTGGCGAATGCTGACGCGCGGCGTAAGGCCGGCATCAATCGGAATAGAGGCAGATGTGCCTGAAGTGAGAAATACTCCGCCTTCTTCGATGAAGGCTTTGAGGTTGGCCAGGCCATCGTAGCCCATCCCACGGCG
>Ga0114932_10002789_pt1 | contig 17922 bp, 14 predicted proteins | sample 2SBtaG_2_FD_87286 | JGI IMG/M metagenome (GOLD analysis project Ga0114932, IMG submission 87286) | Deep subsurface microbial communities from Kolumbo volcano to uncover new lineages of life (NeLLi) - 2SBTROV12_ACTIVE470 metaG | ecosystem: Environmental > Aquatic > Marine > Volcanic ... | reverse complement strand
CGTTCAAGCACCTGACTACCCAACTGATGCTGAAATTATCACGCCAAAAGCGGATATTCAGAAAATCTACACCACGGGTAAAGGCTCAATAAAAATGCGTGCGGTTTACACTGAAGAGCAAGGAGAAGTGGTGATCACTGCTTTACCGCATCAGTGTTCGGGCGCTAAAGTATTAGAGCAAATTGCAGCGCAGATGACAGCGAAAAAGCTGCCTATGGTTGCAGACCTTCGCGATGAATCAGATCATGAAAACCCAACACGTATTGTGATTGTACCTCGTTCAAATCGAGTTAAAGTCGATCCTCTGATGGCGCACTTATTTGCAACCACAGATTTAGAGAAAAGCTATCGTGTTAACTTAAACATGATTGGCTTGGATGGCAGACCGCAAGTTAAAGATTTACGCTCAATCTTAGCGGAATGGCTTGTGTTCCGCCGTGAAACAGTACGTCGTCGTTTGCAGTATCGTTTAGATAAAGTGTTAGCTCGACTGCATATTTTAGAAGGTTTAATGATTGCCTTCTTAAACATCGATGAAGTCATTGAAATTATCCGTAATGAAGATAATCCAAAAGCAGAGTTGATGTCGCGCTTTGGATTATCAGACAAGCAAGCTGAAGCTATTCTTGATCTAAAGCTTCGTCATTTAGCGAAGTTAGAAGAGATGAAAATCAAAGGCGAGCAGGATGAACTTGCGGCAGAGCGTGACAAGCTAGAGCTTACGCTTGGCTCGGAGCGTCGTATGTCTACTTTGATGAAAAAAGAAATTCAAGAAGCCGCAGAGCTCTATGGCGATGAACGTCGCTCGCCAGTGGTTGAGCGTGGTGAATCAAAAGCGTTAAGTGAAAAAGACTTAATTCCTTCAGAAGCTGTGACTGTTGTACTCTCTGAAAAAGGTTGGGCGCGTGTTGCTAAAGGTCATGATATTGATGCGGAAGGCTTGAACTATCGATCAGGTGATGAATATAAAGCCTCGGCAAGGGGTAAGAGCAACCAACCAGCCGTATTCTTAGACAGTACTGGGCGCGCGTTTGCGACTGATGCCCACAGCTTACCGTCAGCCAGAAGTCAAGGTGAACCAATGACTGGTCGCTTTAGCTTAGCGGGCGGCGCGACATTTGAACATGTGGTGATGGGTGAAGAAGAAGAGCTTTACTTGATGGCAACTGATGGCGGTTATGGCTTCATTACTGGCTTTAATGACTTAGTCAGTAAGAATAAAAATGGTAAAGCGCTAGTAACTGTGCCAAAAGGAGCTGAGCTCATTGCACCTATCTCTGTGAATGATGTTGCAACCGATCGTTGTATGGCAATTTCAAATGAAGGTCGAATGCTTATTTTTCCACTTCGTGATTTGCCAAAACTGGCTAAAGGTAAAGGTAATAAGATCATTTCTATTCCAAGTGCGAAAGTACAAGCGCGTGAAGAATTTGTAAAAGTACTTGCGTGTGTGCCAGATGGAGCATCGGTTACATTACATGCTGGTAAGCGCAAACTAACCCTTAAGACAAGTGATTTAGAACATTACTATGGTGAACGTGGTCGTCGTGGTAATAAATTACCAAGAGGGCTTCAGCGTGTTGATGAATACGAAATTGAGTTTACCAAAGCGGAGCCTATTGAAGAGGTCTCTTCAGAAAGCTCAGAGTAAGCATTTAAGTTTTGAAAGCCCGCAATTGCGGGCTTTTTTAATGGCTAATCGTATTAGCTAATGATCTGAACTATAAAGATAAAATTTCATGTCGGGTAAAAGTCGTGGTTGAGTTGCTTTACCTTGTTCATAGTGATCTCGTTGGAAGCAAGGAAACAAGAAATAATGGTTTTAAAACAATTAAGAGTCAGTCGACACTTAACCCAAGAGCAGTTAGCTGAAATGTCTGGTCTCAATGTTTGTACAATTCAGTGAATTGAAAGTGGTCATAATGCCAGTTTGGAATCATTAAAATGCCTTGCCTCTGTTTTGGAAGTGAATGTAGATACATTGCAAAAAACGAGGTTAGATATGAAAACACAAGAAGAGTTATGGCAAGCTGCGCCACTGTGGGTTAGATGTTGGTTTGCTTTAAATTATCTCAATTTAACGCCGTCAAAATGTGCGACAGTTGGGGCATTATTTACTTACCACACAGGTAAGTGGTTATTTATTCTGTTTACTAGGCTTAATAAGTCAGCCAGCACTGGCGGGCGGGATCATTATGTTGAGAGTCGGGTATTTCTTCAATTTTTGTTTATGGCTAGGCAATAAGTACAGTATCTGGTGTGATGCTGAGCACACTTAACTAATTACGTGCTATCAGTTTCTAAAGTGAGTATAGACCAGTTGCTATTGGCGAAAAGCGACTCAAACTGATAAGTTTAATGCTCACTTAATACACAAGATAAAAACAAAAAATGAAAAAACTGACTCTCAGCGTAGCCTTATTACTCAGTGCTAATATTCACGCCCTAGATTTAGATAAATCGGTTCAACAAAGCTTACCTAAACTCAATCAGCTTTATTTACACCTGCACCAGAATCCAGAGTTGTCCTATCAAGAAGAGCAAACAGGCAAACGTTTGGCCAAAGAGCTAGAACTGCTTGGCTTTGACGTGACTAGCAACGTGGGTGGTTTTGGCGTGGTTGGTTTATATAAAAACGGCAACGGGCCAACAGTGATGATCCGCGCTGATACAGATGCCCTTCCTATTGTAGAGGAAACAGGTAAACCGTATGCGTCAAAAGTAAAAGTATTAGATAAGCATAATAATCAGATCGGCGTTATGCATGGCTGTGCTCACGATATTCACATGACTAGTATGATAGGCGCTGCTGAGCAGCTTATGAAGCATAAAGATCAATGGCAAGGGACGCTGATGATGGTTGCTCAGCCTGCTGAAGAGGTCGGTGGCGGTGCCAAAGCGATGATCAAAGAAGGTTTATTTAAGCAGTTTGCAAAACCTGACTATGTGTTGGGTTTACATACCAGTGCGTCGATCCCTGCTGGGCAAGTTGCAATCGCACCAGGGTATGCCTTAGCAAACGTAGATTCGGTGGATATTTCAGTCAAAGGTAAAGGCGGGCATGGCGCTTACCCACATGCCACTATCGACCCTGTGGTATTAGCATCTCGCATTGTTTTAGGTCTACAAACCATTACCAGCCGTGAGATTTCACCGCTTAAGCCGTCTGTTATCACAGTCGGTTCAATTCACGGTGGCTCAAAACACAATATTATTTCAAATGAAGTGAAGTTGCAGCTAACGTTACGCTCGTATGATCCTGCGGTTCGCGAGCAACAAATTGCGGCGATCAAGCGATTAACTGCTGGCATTGCGCAAAGTGCTGGGTTAGAAGAGTCGCTTTATCCTGAAGTGCTGGTACATGAATCTGAGTCTATTCCATCAACTTATAATAACCCTGAACTTGCAACTCGTATGACAAAGAGCATTAAACAGGAGTTAGGTGACTCGCAGGTTGTTAAAGCAGAGCCTGTTATGGCGGGCGAAGACTTTGGTTTATTTGGCCGTACCGAAGAAAACATTCCAATTACCATTTTCTGGCTAGGTGGGGTTGAGCCAAGCAGCTATCAAGCTGCAATGCAAAGTGGTGAGCCTCTACCTTCATTACACTCGAGCAAGTTTGCACCAGATTATGAACTTGCAGTCCATACGGGCGTAAGAGCCATGACAGCCAGTGCACTTGATCTGTTCAAGCAGTAGTTTGGTAATTTAGCTGTTACAGTCAAAACATAAAATAGCTGAAAGATTATCTGCAGCTATTTTATTAAAAAGGTGCTGGCGTTGTAAAAGTCATCATCTCTTCAGTGCGAGGGTGTGCAATTTGCAACATCTCAGCATGCAGCTGTAAACGGTTTGCTGCCGCCAGTGCTTCATCTTTTGCATATAACCTGTCACCTAAAATCACATGACCCAGTGATAGCATATGAACGCGTAGCTGATGTGAACGACCCGTGATAGGAGTGAGTTTCACACGTGTTGCATCTGCCTCATGCGCTAACACCTCATAATGAGTCAGTGATGGCTTACCACTTTCATGACACACCATTTGTTTAGGTCTATTAGGCCAATCACAGGTCAAGGGTAAATTAACAGAGCCTGTAGGCTGCGCTAATTTTCCATGAACACGAGCGATGTAATACTTGTTGGTTAATCTATCTTGAAATTGAATGCTTAAAAAACGATGCGCCTCTTTGTGCATAGCTAGACACAGCACGCCCGAGGTCGCCATATCTAAGCGGTGCACAATTCGTGCATTTGGGAAAACACGATTTACACGAGATATTGCACAATCTGCATGTTTGGGATCTTTACCAGGTACTGTTAACAGCCCACTAGGCTTGTTGATGACCAACATATCATCATCTTGATACAGAATATCTAAGTAAGGGTCTAGTGGGGGAGTATAGTTAAGTAGCACGGTGATATCTCATTTTAAGCAAGGTCGCTATTCTACCTTAAGCAAGCAGCAATAAGCGAGTTAACTTCACATACAAAAACAGACCCAAAAGGGTCTGTTTAACACTTTAACGTTTGTTCGCTTTACTAGACTTTAAACTGCTCAAGCATATCTTCTTGATGTGCGACTTTATCAAACTGCGATTGCATGGTTTGATCAACATTCTCGGCTTGAGAAAGCACAGTATCTGAGATAATACGAATTTCAGAAGCATTGTCATTGACGTCAGTGACTACTTGCCTTTGATCATGCAGCATGTTGGCGATTTGCATATTTAAATCAACAATATGTGCAATTGAGTCACGAATAGCATCAAGGGCATGTTTGGTTTCATCGGCTTTACCAACCGTCGTTTGTACCACTTGCTGACTTTGTTTCATCACTTGCACAGCACTCATTGCACCTGCTTGAAGTTGATCAATCATCGATTTGATCTCTGTGGTTGCTTCTTGTGTACGCTGTGCGAGCGTTCTTACCTCGTCAGCAACCACCGCAAAGCCACGACCTGATTCACCGGCACGGGCTGCTTCGATCGCTGCATTCAGTGCTAGTAGATTAGTCTGCTCTGCGATGCCATTGATCACAGATAGGATCTGTTCTATTCCACTGGTAGAGATTTCAAGCTCATTCACAACGTTTACAGCATCTGTGATTTGTTCTGAAAGTTGTGTGATTGAACTAGTGGTATCAGAGACGACTTTTTGACCATCTTGTGCTGCTGTATCAGTATTTTGAATCGCTGAAGCGGCTTCTTGAGCTGTGTTAGCTACACGTTGTTCAGTATCTGACATACTTGCAGTTGCTTCAACTAAAGCGCTTAACGCATTTACTTGACGCGAAATGTCCTGACGAGATTTATTTGCATCTTTAGAGGCTTGTTTGGCATCAGCTAAAATTTCACGGCCTAGGCTTTGAGTTTGTTCAATGATGCCCTGCAATCGTGCAGTAAATAAGTTGAAGTTTTCTGCCAGTTCGGCAAATTCAGGATCACTGTCAGTGTTTAGTCGCGCAGTAAGATCCGCATTACCTTTAGCAATGTTTGCCATTGCTTCATTAATATCTTCAAGTGGTTTTAGAAGAATATTTATCACGACAGAAAGCAGTACAACACCAATAATTACAAATAAAATAGTGAAGGTCAGAGAGTCACTGGTAAGATTATCAATAGCAGCAAATATTTTGTCTTTTTCTAGCGCCACCCCAACTAGCCAATCAAAGCCATCTACTTGTTGAAACACCAAAATGTGCTCTTTACCATTGAGCACTATGCTTTGCATGGTTTGTCTAAACTGGGTATTGCCTAAGAACTTAGAGGCTTTCTCACCATTTAATTTACTATTCGGGTGAGAAATAATGGTACCGTCTTTACTCACCATAAAGGCGAAGCCTGCGTCAAAAAGATTGAATGAGTTAATCATATTGCTAAGCTTAGCTAGACTCACATCAAAGAATATAGCGCCATGAAATTGACCTGACTTTTTAACAGGCGTACCAATTGATACGAGAATTTCTTTTGATACAGAATCTGCGTATGGGGCGGTAACAATAAGCTTGTTAGCATTTTTAGCATCCTGATACCAAGGACGCTTTCTTGGGTCCCATGTTGGACCTGGGTTCCAGCTTGGGTCGCTAGCAACATATTTGCCTGTGCGCTCTTCGCCATAGCCAATTAAAATAAATTCTTGCTGTAACTTGCTCTGGCCTAATAGAGGGGCTGCTTCGTCCAAACTCCCTACTTCGGCAACTAAGTCAGTGGTTAAGCTTGCAAGATCCGCACTACCTTGCATTTGTGCAGTAACCGTATTGCTGATCCCTTGAATGATTTCTGAGACACTTTGCTCAACTTGTGTTTCAAGATTATCTTTGAGGGAGAAATACTGTTTCACAGATAGCACAGTAAGTGCGAGTAATAGTACCAGCGAGGATATGACTATAATCTTGTGTTTAAACTTCACACATAGCTCCAGAGGCCCAAGGCCAGTCATGTTTTTTATTATTGTTTGGTAAACGCAATTTTGGTTGATTCGTTTGCTGACAACAAAATTGCCAACGCCGAATAGATGCTTACCCAATTATGAGATAAACCTTGATAAGTTTAGAGTTCAAATACATAAAACTCAACCTAACTCTATGAGTAATCTTAATGAAATAGGCACCTATTGTTTGCTGGTATTGATTAGGTAGACAGCAGCAAGCGCAAATGCACCTCCAAACGCAACACTTAATGGGATGGTTTCGTCAAAGTACCATACTGATAATCCCATAGCCGTAACGGGAACAACAAAGATGAAAGAGCTAGATCGACTTGGTCCAATCTTCTGATTAGCCAAAAAGAACACACTGGTGGCGATACTGACGACAATCACAGATAAAAACAACATATGTTGCCAATACAAGGCAGGATAATGTGAAATAGAGCTGAGAGGGGAATGTTCAACAGCGAAAATATAACTCAGTATACTTGCCCATAAATACATTAAAGCACTGAAAGTCATAAAGTCGGCAAATTGCGTTCCGCGTTGGCTGACTAAGGTTAAAAATGCCCAGCTTAATGCAGCGAGGATAAAAAATAAGTTACCAGAAGCAAATACTTGTTGATGGTCAAAGTGCCAAATCTCAATCATCATCATGCCACCAGTAAGGCCTAATAACATTCCTACTAGCTGCAAAGGCCTAAATTTTTGTTGATTAAAAATTGCTGCTAATGCAAAGGTCATAATGGGATTTATGGTAGTCACCAACATACCCCCTTTACCGGGTAAGCCATCATGTAAACCAAGAAAGAATAGTTGGTTATACCCAGCAAGTAGTAGTCCTGCAGGTAGAGACCATAACATTGCAGGCTGAGAAAAACGTAATTTTACCAGTTTCAACTTATGTACAAAAAAAAGAATGGGAAGCATACTGACTGTGGCTAATGCTAAGCGGTAAAAAACAGTGAGTTTTGCAGGTGCCATATCGGCAATAATTTTTCCTGAGATCCAACTCGCCCCCCAAAATAGCATAGCGGTGACAAGTGCAAGAACAACAGGCACATCATTCGAATTTTCTGACTGCTGCAAAGAGTGCATGGTATTCCTTTGGATGTTTGTTATTTTCACTTTAAAATTGGGCAAAAGTTATATCATATATTCTTAATAGAGACAGAAAAATATCTACAATGGTTTAAATATCGGAAGGTAAAACCTGCTAGTATCTAACCATTGGAGATTAAAGTTAATGCTAGCGGTTAAGCTGTTCACTTATGTCAGTAATTCCTTCCTCATAAATCTCAATCATGAATTGCTCTTGAGCTATAAGCTCTTGGAGTAAATTTCTCATTAAATAGAGGGTTTCTTCTAGGTTACCTTTTCCAACTGACTCTCGTGTATAAAAAATATCACTCAAACGAAATAATGTAGCTTCTATACTGACGGCTTGTAAATTATACAACGCAGCTAAAGAGGAAATGGTTTCAATTTGCATATTTGATGATATGCCAGATTGTTTGAGTGCATCCCAAGCTGCATTTCGTAACATTTCTTGCACCAAGCCATTTGGCATAAGTGTTAAAATAAAATTACGTTGTTCAGTGATTTCTACGGACAATGATGGAGAAGATATTGCTAACTCAACACGTTTTAAAATTTCCCTATGGTAAGGCTGCCATTGCTCTAATAGTACTTTGTTAGCGGTGAGCTCTGCTTTGATTAGTTGTAAAGCGCGCACTCTTTCTTGATCTTTTTTAACTTGCGAATGCATTTCACTTAAAAATAAAGCTAACAGTACACTAAATACGATTAACCCAGATTCAAATAAAACTTTGATGATATTTGCCCGTGCTTTTTTAGTTTGAAAAATCATCGCCCATCCCCAGAAGTTTGTTGTCAGTCTCATGTGATTGAGAATATTGTTAAAAGCATAATAAAGTTGTATCTGGATAGGGTAAACAGTAAAAGGTAAATTTACGATGAGAAATCATCAACTTTCTGCTTGTCCAACATATTCTTGAGCTTTTGAAGAGGCAGTAATACCTGTTTGAAAGTTTTGTAGGAAGTTTAAGCAGGGAAGAAATAGAGGCCAGCCATTGGCTGACCTCACTGATAATTTAGTGCGAGACCACAATTAAACGGATCGCATCGAGCTTCAATTGTGTTTTTTCAATGAACTCATCGAGCTGCGCTTTTTGCTTCTCGAATACCTGAATTTCTTCATCACGAATATTCGGATTGATGGCTTTTAGTGCAACAAGACGACCTTGCTCTTCGTTTAACGACGTTTGCATTTTTTCTTGTGCCGCAGCTTTTAGCGTAACTAACTCAGCACCGGCTAATTCATTTGCTTGATTAATGAGTGGGTGTATTGCAGCTTGTAACGCATTTGCCAATTTGCTTCCCGTTTGGCGACCAACTGCCGAAAGTTGGTTGTTGAATGCATCAAAAGCAACATTCTCAGCTAAGTTATTACCTGCTTTATCAAGCAATACGCGAATCGGTGTCGGTGGAAAGAAGCGACCCACTTGTAACGCTTTTGGTGCAGAGGCTTCAGCGACAAAAATTAACTCAACAAAGAAGGTCCCTGCTGGAAGCTTTTTGTTTTTCAGTAGTGCCACAGAAGCACAACCAAAGTCATCGTCACAGATCATATCCATGGTGCCTTGTACCATAGGGTGATCCCAACTGATGAATTGCGCATCTTCTTGTGAAAGAGAAGTTGCACGGTCAAACGTTACCGTAATGCCATCATCACGTAAACATGGGAAAGATGGGTTTAGCATGTGCTCAGTTGGTTTCAGGATAATGGTGTTTTCGCCTTTATCCTCTTGGTTGACACCAAACATATCAAATACATTAATCATGTAAGCTGGTAGCACAACATCATCATCAAGCTGTTCAATTTCAGCAGCTAAAGCATCTGATTTACCCTGACCACTCGAGTGCAGCTCCAATAAACGGTCACGACCTTGCTCCATTTGTTTACGCAGCTGTGCGTTTTGCTTTGCAGCTTGCTCTAAAAGTGGGTCTAGTCCTTCTTCGTCACAGTTATGCTCACTGATAAACTCTAATAAGTCATCGCTGAACTCTTTGTAAAGAAGCTGACCTGTTGTGCTGGTGGTTTCGAATGCATCTAGGCCTTCATGGTACCAACGCAATAACACTTCTTGCGCGGTATTTTCAAAGTAAGGCACATGAATGTTGATATCGAACTTCTGACCAATACGGTCAAGACGGCCAATACGCTGCTCTAGTAAGTCTGGATTGAGCGGTAAATCGAACAACACAATGTTATGTGAGAATTGGAAGTTACGGCCTTCAGAACCAATTTCAGAACATAATAACACTTGGGCGCTGTCGTATTCGTCGGCGAAGTAAGCGGCTGCACGGTCACGTTCAACAATGCTCATGCCTTCGTGGAAAACTGCCGACTTAATGGCCTCGCGTTCACGTAAAATTTGTTCAAGGCTAATTGCGGTTTGTGCTTCGGCACAGATCAACAACACTTTTTCGTGCTTAAGCTCTTGAAGTTTTGCAATCAACCACTCAACCCGTGGGTCAAAGCCTGCCCAGCTACTACCTGCGCCTTCAAACTCTTGGAAGATTTTTTCAGGGAATAGGGCGCGTAATGCAGACTTTTCAGGCGTTTGAATACCACCCATATTACCCATCACAGACATTGCGGTTTTGTATTGCTTAGGTAACTCAACCGGGTAGCTATATAATTTACGGCTTGGGTAACCATCAATACCACTGCGGCTATTACGGAATAAGATACGACCTGTACCGTGTCGGTCTAATAGCATCGACAAGATCTCTTGTTTTGCTGCGTCATCACCGCTTTGCGCTTTGGCTAGTAATTCAGTGATGTCAGTTTCTTTTAACAGAGTCTTTAAAGTCGTCTGATTCTTTTCATCTAATTCACCTAGCTGTAACAGCTGGTTAGCGGCATCAGCAACTTCTTTATAGTGGCTTTCCTCTTCAACAAAAGCATCGTAATCGTAGAAGCGATCTGGGTCTAACAGCTGTAGACGAGCAAAGTGGCTGTAGTGGCCAAGTTGATCTGGCGTTGCTGTAAGAAGAATTAAGCCTGGAATATCTTGGCTAAGCTCAGCAATACGCAAGTATTCTGTACTTGGCTTTTCTTTAGTTACCGTTAAGTGGTGCGCTTCATCGATGATCATTAGATCCCAATCAGCAAGGGTTGCTTGTTCAAACCAACGGCGTTTTTTAGTGATGAATTCAAGACTGACTAATACCAGTTGCTCAGTCTCGAATACATTTGGAGAGTCGGCAAAAGCTTCGTCACAACGTTCTTCATCGAAGATAGAGAAGTACAAGTTGAAACGACGCATCATTTCAACCAGCCATTGGTGTTGAAGGTTTTCAGGTACAACAATTAGCACTCGACTGGCACGGCCAGTTAAAATTTGCTGATGTAAAATCATGCCGGCTTCAATGGTTTTACCCAAACCAACTTCATCTGAAAGTAAAACACGTGGCGCGTGACGTTGGCCCACTTCATCAGCAATATATAACTGATGTGGAATGAGGCTAGCACGTTGACCAATTAAACCTTTTAAATGTGATTGTTGACGGGCGAACTGGTGCTGCCATGTGTTATAGCGCAACGTATAACGGTCGAATCTGTCAATTTGACCAGCGAATAAGCGATCTTGCGGCTTATTAAATTTAATAAAATGGTCTAAAAACGTTTCTTTTAACGTGGTTTTTTCTTCTGTATCAAGGCGAATACCGTGATAGCTCAGAATGCCATTTTGCTCTTCAACGTTTTCAACCTCTAGTTCCCACTCTTCGACACTTCGAATAACATCACCGGGATTAAAAATTACACGGGTAACCGGTGCTTCTTGTACTGAGTAAACGCGGTTTTCTCCACTGGCAGGGAATAAAATCGTAAGCTGTCGCCCCTCTAAAGCTACGATGGTACCTAATCCTAAATCTGATTCAGTATCACTGATCCAGCGCTGACCTAAGGAAAAATTCATGTTTGTCTCGACTTAGCAGAAAAAAGGCGGCTATGTTAACCGTAAGCAAGGGCCTATTCAATCTTGTTTCTCAGGCAATTTTATGCTTTTGGGGATTTAGTAGCGCGCAGATAAATGACTGCCTTTTAAGATAGTCGAAATCTTCTGATTTCGTGAAGAGAATTGAATGGTGGATTGATATTGGGTTTGAACAAAATTCATGACTTAAAGACAAACATCAGTCTATTTTTGTCATAAAACAGACTTTTATGACAGATAGGCTAAACTAACAGTGTGGCCATGAGTTTTTGATGGCAACGTCATCAAAAGTCATGACTGTCGCGGTATCAATGCAACGATAGGAAGATGCTATGGTAAAAGCTCAAGATGTCGATAAAAAAATGTACGTGCTCGACACTAACGTACTACTCCACGAACCCCTCGCATATCTCTCATTCCAAGAACACGATGTAGTCGTCCCCATGACGGTTTTAGAAGAGCTTGATCATATTAAGGATAGAAAACGTGATGTAAGCCGTGATGCACGTGTTGCCATTCGCGGTCTTGAAGATATTTTAAGAGATGCTTCCCCTGAGCAAATGTTAGAAGGGGTAAAGCTCCCTAACACAACTGGAGAGCACAACTGTGATAATTGTGGTCGCCTTGTGATTATCAATGACCATTTATTTCCAGATAATGTGTCTGGTTTGCCTGGAAATGAAAATGATCACAGGATTATTAATTGTGCAATTCATTTACAGCAGCAACATAAAAATACCAAGGTTGTGCTGGTTACTAAGGATATTAATATGCGCCTCAAAGCAAAGGGGGCAGGACTGAAGTTTGTAGAAGACTATCGAACAGACCAACTTATTGACGATATTAAGTTGCTCAGTACGGGCTTTAAAAAGTTCCAAGGCGACTTTTGGCAAAGTGTTGGCGAATGTAGCTCAGAGCAGAAAGGGCGCTATACGTTGCACCATATACCCAAAGAACGCATAGAAGACGTATTTTGCAATGAGTACATCGTTGATGAAACAGACCACTTTGCAGCCCGAGTAGTTGGATATGACAGTCAACATATCACTTTAAAAGATCTCGGCGTAGAGCGTCTTGTGCACCAACAAGCTTGGGGCGTTTCACCGAAAAATATTTATCAAGGCATGGCACTTGATGCCTTGTTAGACCCGGAAATAGAGTTGGTCATTCTGACAGGCCCAGCCGGGTGCGGTAAGACTCTCCTCGCTTTGGCCTGTGCGTTGGAGATGGTGATTGAGAAGAAGGTCTATGACAAAGTAATTGTTACTCGTAATACGCCTGAAATCGCAGAGAGCATTGGTTTTCTTCCCGGCACGGAAGAAGAGAAAATGGCGCCTTGGTTGGCAGCCATCACAGATACACTTGAGGTGCTCCACAAGAATGATGAAAGTCCTATTTCAAGCCGAAACTACATTATGGAAAAGGCCAATATTCAGTTTAAGTCAGTAAACTTTATGCGTGGCCGCAGTATTCAAAATGCCGTGGTTATTTTAGATGAAAGTCAAAACTTAACCGCTTCGCAGTTGAAAACCATCATTACCCGATGTGGTGAGGGTACAAAACTGATTTGTACCGGTAACTTGGCACAGATAGACAGTAATTATTTGACGCCAGTGACCTCGGGTTTGACCTACTTAGTTGAACGATTCAAACATTTTGAAGGCAGCGCCACCATCAATCTAAATGGTGTGGTGAGAAGTCGTCTAGCGTCATTTGCTGAAGAAAACCTCTAGTTTAAGTGAATATTTTTCTATTCAAATCAATGCTCACTTAGGTGGGCATTTTTTCGCTCTTGATTTTAGGGCGAGTTGACCTTTGCTGTTTATTTTTGCAGCAGTGAGTTGGGTATTTAGGCCAGGCAGGGGCTGCCCCGCAGAGGCTGCGTAGCAAGGGTTGCCCCGCATAGTTATTCTATGTAAGTCAGCCGATAACGCCGGATAAATGACCAACTCGCGCTGCTCGGAGAGTTCAGCCAAAGGCTTCCACTACTTTGTCATTCGCCACTCACATAACCTATTATGCGGGGCAACCTTTGCTTCGTAGCTTATTTCGTGTATTGAAAGCCTTTGATTTGAACAAAATTCATACCTCAAAGATAAACACGCCCTAATCAATCCTTTTATGTTTTTATTTCGTAGCTATATTTTGATACAGGCTGCTTAAATTTAAGCAGATAATTTAATAATAACGAAAACTGAGAGTCATCATGAAAACAATATTGATATTAATCGGGGCGTCTTTACTTAGCGCGTCATTTTCGAGTGTCGCAAACGTTAAGTTTAAGCTCGAAGTATTGTCTGAAAACCTGCATGTGCTTTATGGACGAGGCGGCAATATTGCCATTAGCACTGGAGAAGACGGCATTTACTTAGTAGACGATCAATTTGCCAAGCTCAGTGATGACATCAAAACACAAATTAGTCAGTTAAAACCTGGCGCGCCTGAGTTTGTGATTAATACACATCACCATGGTGATCATACTGGTGGAAATGAAAACTTTGCCAAAGCAGGTAGTCATGTCATTGCTCATCATAATGTTTATGACCGCTTGAAAGATAAGCATGGTGAAGGGTCTAAGTACCTGCCTATTTTAAGTTTCAGCCAAGATATGACGCTCCATTTTAATAATGAACATGCGCAGCTTTGGCACTATGCCAATGCTCACACAGATGGCGATGCAGTCATTTTTTACAAGAATGCCAATGCGGTGCATATGGGAGATATTTTCTTTAATTTAGAAAGTTTACCTTTTGTTGATGTCGACAGTGGTGGTTCGCTCGATGGCGTTATAAATGCTGTAGAACAAACTTTAGCGAGAATAGATAGCGATACTAAAGTGATCCCAGGTCACGGTCCTGTCACTGATAAATCGGCGCTCGAAGCGTATCGTGCATTATTGTTAAAAGCTAAAAGTGTCATGGTATCAGCAATGAGCGGCGGCAAGTCACTTGAAGAGGTACTTGCTGAAAAGCCGCTTAGCGCTATGAACTTAACTTATTCAAATTGGTTACCTGAGGAGCGAGTTACTACTTTGTTTTATAGAAGCTTGAGTGCATCTCATCATCAACATTAATCATCTGATTTTTACATCCATATCAGCGAAGAACATACTTCGCTGATTTTCAAATTAAACATGGTTATCTTCTCATCGTTACAACTAAACTGTATGTTCCTAAGTACGAATAAAAAATATTGCAAAAGCGTCTGGAGTCGATGTGACCATACCCAATGCAGAGCTGGTCTATAAAGCGGCGATTGATACAATTGTTAAATTATCGGATGATGAGTGTATCCCCTCAAATATTGAGCAGCTAGGTGCCAAAGCTGATGACATTCCGAGCTCAACTGAAAAAGCATTGAAAGATGCTTGTGGGTTAACTAACCCGATCCTGGTTAATGCAGAAGAAATTTCAGAAATCTTCCGCGCAGCAATGTAATAAAAAGAACGAATTTGCTTTTTAGATGTCAAAATTTTGGTATATTTGCCAAGGCTTTTTGGCTTTGGTATTGAATTTATCTGAGGATTTTTTATCCTTACGTTTTTATTTTCTCGCCGTTTAAAATTTAGGGCCAAACTATGTTTAGTAAAATTGTAAAACTTAAAGACTATCAATTACTCACATTAGGTTGGTTAGGCATGCTATGTATGGTTTGTTTAAACTGTACAGTACATAGCTTATTTATTGCTAAACAGCGAGTTGATATTGCTTCTTCTATTTTCTGGTCATTACAAGAGTTCGGTATTTGGTTGCTGATCACGCCGTTTATTTGTTTTGCACTACAGCGTAGTATGAAATTAAAGCAATTAATCTCATTGGGTTTTTTAGCGCTTACATGCGTGTTAACTGTAAACACGACCTTTGATGTTTTAATTGAGCAGGTTTCATGGCAAGAAAGCCTTTTCTATAATTGGCATAAACATGCCATTGCTTATTTGGCCATAGTGACATTAGTGCATTTAAAAGGTCGTTTTGTAGATGACTCGCAAGTGCAAATACATGGATCGGCTTCTTGCGCCTCAAATGCTGCCTTTACACAAGGTAAAGAGTTAAGTTCGAATTTACAAAGGTTACAAATAGAAGAGTTTGATATTGCGTTTGCCGATATTTACTTTGCCAAAGCCGCGGGCAATTATGTTGAGCTACATACCAAGCAAGGTATGTCGCTTGTACGCATAACCATGAAGGAGCTTGAAAGCAGCTTACCAGCTCAAACTTTCTATCGCTGCCACCGCTCTTATCTTGTCAATCTATCTCTTGGTTCAAAGCTGGTCAATGCGCGCTCAGGTCATGGCCTATTGGTGCTGAATAATAACATTGAAGTTCCTGTCAGCAAAAGTAACCGTTCAACGACTAAACTGCTGTTAGGCCTCTATAAATAAAGGATAGGGACGAATGGATGAATCACAATTTGTCCCAAATTTACTGAATTCGTCACATTGAGCTGGGTTAGGTAATATAGATTTTATATAGTTTTCATCATCAAAATTTGAGGAGAAAACAATATGAATAAGCCGTCACTTACTCTAGCTACTCGCTTGCTACACTGGTCAGTTGCATTCACTATGCTCGGTTTGATTAGTGTGGGTTATTACATGGTGAATTGGGAAGTATGGTCCTTGTATCCTATCCATAAAGCTTTAGGTGTTATCGCACTTTTACTTGTATTACCTCGTGCAATTTACCGTGTTAAAAAGGGCTTTTTACCTGCAGATGACAATGCATCAGAGGCGCTCAATAAATCAATTCATTGCGCCCATTGGGGTTTGTTAATCGGTACCTTGTTAATGCCGATAAGCGGTATGCTTTACTCAGGCTTTGGTGGGTACGGTATAGATGTATTTGGCCTGACTATAGTACCAAATAACTATACAGAGAATGGGGCCGTGCCTTTCAATGAGACTATTTTTGTTGTTGCTAAAGAAGCACACTCTTATATTGCTTACGCTTTAACAGCACTCATTGCATTACATGCCTTAGGTGCGATGAAACATCACATCTTTGATAAAGATGCGACGCTATTACGTATGCTAGGCCGTGCTTAGTTTATCTAGATATGGATTAGGTATGTGGTTGAAGTTATATCTTTTCTTCAACCACATGCACGATACTGTAGAGCCCTTGTTTTTCTGGAAAGGTTAAATTCTCATGCGCATCGACCATCTTCCAATCGGTCCGACAGGTGCCAGGATATTTTGGTGTTGTAAACTCAACAGAAATATCTATGATTTCACCAGACTCTACAGTGGGCAGGGGAATACTATCTAGTGAGTAACATAAATTAGGGTCTTGGGGCGTCATACGTTTTAAATGTTTTTCTTTCCAAGGCACAGTGCCAATATTTTGTACACGCCAAGTTTTTGTAAAACGCGTGTTAATTGGGATAGGAGAACCGTCTGGAATAGTTACGTCTTTAATAAACTTGGTTGCAAAACCTGTTTTTAGTTCTATTTTTTCATTCTTATTATCTGAGATATATGCATAAAAATAATATGGCAATGTTGTCAAACAGATCAAACTAACTAGCCATACTGCATAGTTAGGTAAAGTTTCAGGCTTTAATTTGTTCAAAATGGTGCTCAACCTAAAGGCGCTGAAATGATTGCTGTTAGGGGATACCTTTTTTTGCTCAACAGCTCTGTTGGCTTGTAACAACGCTGAGAACTCTTCTTCGTTTATCTCTAAAACGTCCATTAGCTTAATTTGTAAACTTTCACTGGGCGTTCGTTGACCATCGAGTACTTTATAAAAGTGAGAGCGACTGCATTCGCACAGGTTAACGATTTGTTTTATGGTCAGTCCTTTTGTCTCCGAGACAAGTTTTATCTGGCGTCTGAGTGGTGTCATTCTTATTCCTTATTGGGACTTTTTAGCACTTTAGGTTTTTTGTCTCTGAGACATTTTTGCCATTGTACATAAAAAGGGCAAGGCATAGAGTGTGTCTCAGAGTTTTTATAGTACAAGATATCTATAAAGCATAACAATAACGCCAGCTCCAATGCTTAGTAAGAGACTTTAGACAATGAAATGGTTAAAGCACTTTTGGTTATATCTAGCCAAACCTCGTCGTACGTGTGAAGAATGTACTCTGATATTTAAGCCAAAACAGAGTAATGATCGGCTTTGTGAAAAGTGCCAAGTGCGGAGAAATGAGGTAAAGCAATGAACTTTATTGAGTGTAGATGGATTATAAAACCTCTCGAAATTGTGGAAGTTGATTATACAGCTCTGATATTTATGTCAAAGTATAATAATGACCGCTTTTCCATCGCCAATTTTAAATGCTAAAACGATTTCAGGAGACACTTTTAAGCAAGTAGTCTTAAAGCCGAGCTAATTTATAGGATTTTTAGATTAATCTCAGTAATTACAAATGGTAAAGGAGAATAAAGTTGAAGTTCTCGTGAGGGATATCAATATATTCAACTATTTCAATAAGTGTTGTGAGCTTGAGGTGATATTCACTG
>Ga0114932_10002787_pt1 | contig 17928 bp, 16 predicted proteins | sample 2SBtaG_2_FD_87286 | JGI IMG/M metagenome (GOLD analysis project Ga0114932, IMG submission 87286) | Deep subsurface microbial communities from Kolumbo volcano to uncover new lineages of life (NeLLi) - 2SBTROV12_ACTIVE470 metaG | ecosystem: Environmental > Aquatic > Marine > Volcanic ... | reverse complement strand
GGATGGTCAGGACATGAGAGGAAAAGAACATCTTCATGATAAGTATCAGACTAAAGCGAATAAAATGGATGGTGCTGAATTTGATAAAAATGCAGAAAAAGCGTTAGAGTACGAAAAAACAAAAGATGAAAGAGGTAAGGGCAAAACGGTTGCTTATTTACTTTATAGAAAACCAGCTGATCTTCTAAATAAGTTATTTACAAATGATAAGCCCTTTTTCACACCAGCTAAAACTGCAATTGCTGCGGTGGTTGCATTTGCAGTTTTAGCTCCACCACTTGGAGCAATAGTAGCTGTTGCTTTATTAGCTAAAGCGGTAAAGAACAAGTTTTATGATGGAAGTAAGTTAGAAGAGCGGGTTAATGAAAAATTTTTTAATAAGCCTCCAGAAAAATTTGATTCACAACAATTAGAGCAAGTAACTGTTAAAGGATTATCTCAAGATGTAAAATCTCAATATTCTTCAGTAGATCAAGAGCAACAGAGAGGAGGGGAATTAGGTAGAGAGGCAAGTAGGGCTGCAGCACCTGATGATCGTGGGCAAAGTATACAAGAGGTGCGGGATCAGGCAAGAGAGCTAGGTGGTAGTATGCGTGATCAGGGAATAAGTTCATCGGGTAGGTCCTCAGATTCAGTAGGTGGATCTCATGTTGAAGCTGTTAGAAAAAGCCATAATGCCTCTGCTGCAAGGGCCAGATAACTTAAGTATTTTGCAGAGTTTTAATCAACATGTCTAAGATAGGTGAAGGTATACTTTAAAAAAGATAGTGAAATCAAATTTTATTCTTGTATCTGGGATATTTAAGTCATACTATATCCTTGAGGTTTGAACAAATAAGGGTGTAGTGGGATGCCGGTTACAGATTTAAATGATTTTAAAAGCCAATATTATTCGGTCATTAGTAAAATTGCACAAAAAGCAATAGAAAAAGGGGATTATAAGGGAGATGACTTATTCTTTGATGCTACTAGTGAGAAAGGTGAGTACAGTGGTGAGTACAGCGCAGAAGACTTAAGATTACAAGAATTACAAAGTTCAGCAAAAACTAAAGGTTTAGATGTATCTGGGTTTGAGTTTGATCTTGGAGATAAATTATTAACTGATAAAAATATAGAAATTTTTAAATTTTTATCAAATATTGATTCAGGAGAAGCTTATGGAAAAGGGGTCGATGATTTAGATATACCAGATGTATCTAAGGAAGAAATTCAAGCGCAAGGATTCGTTAGGTCTTTTGATAAGATGAAGGAAAAGGGGGATGAACCTATAGAGTTTAAAAAATATTATCAAAATGTACAAAAGCTTAGTATGCAATTAGCTTTGGTTGAAGTTGAAAATCCTGAACTAAGTCAAAGCTTAGAAAAATCTAATACTATATTTGATAGTTTTAGTAAAGTATATGGAAAAGCGCCTGATAAGGATGTATTAAAAATTGGTGAAATGCTTGGTAAAGCTGAAGAAGCATATGAATTGCAACAAGAATTAAAATTAAAATTAGCCAATCATATTGCTCAAAATAATATACCAGTTTTTGGTGAAAATGGAGAGATTTCAGAACAGTTTGATGATCTGAAAGTAAAAAATATTCTTAAAAATGAAAGCTTGAATGAAGGTATTTCAGATTATTTAAATAAAAGCTTTAAAGATTTAATTACAAAGCAAGATGAGATAGTTAAATTTGATAAAATGTTTAATGCTCTGGGAATAGATGGGGAAAATGTTGATAATTTTAAAGCATTAGTTGATGAAGCAAGAGTTGGGATTAACAAAAAAAGATTAGCTGAATCTATAACAGAACCTAAAAAAGGTGTGGAGAAAAGCACAGAGCACACTGCGAAACCACAGAAATCTGTAACAATGCCAAGAAGTACTGATAGTGGTGTCAAGCCAATAAAAGAGCAGAAGGCTAATGATTTGAAGGAACGGATAGCAAGAAATATATTGGCTGTGGCTAAAGTTAATCCTGAAAGGATTACAGATATAATGACAAATCCTAAGATGGCAAAAGCCAAAGAAGCAATTATGAAAAGGGCTGATAATACACTTAAGAGTTTAGGTGTTAATGAGAAAGATCTTACTACAATTGGTCCAACAAATGCGCTTAAAAATGTTAAAGATCAAGATTTGCAAGATCAAATCAAAATGCAATCCGAAGAATTAGTCGCTCAAGTTGGTAGGGTATCTTCAAGTTCTATGGATAGTCAAGATATGAGAGGTAGAGAAAATCTTCATGAAAAATATCAGGAAAAAGCAAATAACTTGGATAAAAGCACATATAATAAAAATGTGGTTGAGGCATTGAATTATGAAAAATCAAAGGATGATAGAGGTAAGGGCGAAACTCTTGCATACAATGCGTTTTACAGAAAACCTCTGCAATTGATTAATGCCTTAAGACCAGAAGATGATAAGCCTTTTTTTACTCCAGGTAAAACTGCAATCGCTGGTTTAGTAGTGATGGCTGTAGTACCAGCACCATTTGGGGTAATAATAGGTGCTGCTATGTTAGGTAAAGCAGCAAAGAATCAATTTTATGATGATAGTGTAGTACAGAATGTAATGCAAACATTTGGTGGTATGATAAAAGATTTTATTACTGGGAAATTAGGTATAGAAGTCCCAGAAAAAGAAGGGATTATTAGCTCAAAGGAGTTAGAAAAAGTTAATGTTAAAGATATATTACCTGAAAAGAGTCAAGATTTAGATAAGTCTGTGGTACAGGAAAGAGGGCCTGAAAAGAGTCAAGGTTTGGATAAGTCGGTAGTACAGGAAAGAGGGCCTGAAAAGGATCAAAATTTGGATAAGTTGGTGAAACAGGAAAGAGGGCCTGAAAAGGATCAAAATTTGGATAAACCAGTAGATAAAAGGGTTGAAGGCACTCAGGAGCAAAGTACTAAAAGGGTAGAAAATAGCGTTAAACCTGTTGATAAACCAAAAGATAAACTTCAGGAAATGATTGATTCAAATCCAGAGCTCAGAAAGGATTTTGAAAGAGTTGTTTCAACAGCAGTTAAGTCTAATCAAGAAAGAGAGGAAATTATAAAAGTGACAAAAGAAATTGCAGGGAAAGATGCATCAGGTAAACAAAGACCTATGGATGATTTAGATTTGATGAGTGCAAAAGGTAGGATAGAAACAAAAAAACATAAAGGGTCGTCAGGTATAGGGCTTTAAATAATTTTTGATGATTTATAAAAAACAATATATATATATTCTTAATATATAATAACGTAGAACGATAATTTATAGGAGTATTAAATGGTTGCATTAACAACACCGGAGGTAGATAAAGGTTGGAAGGCTAAAAGTTTTAACCTTATTTCTGTGGACGGAAATTATTATGACTTAGATAAAGTGAAAGGAGAAAAGGGATTGGTAGTCGCGTTTATTTGTAATCATTGTCCTTATGTTAAATCAATAGCTACAAAAATTGCAAAAGAGGCAGAAGAATTAAGTAAGTTGGGGATTGGTTTTGTTGCTATAAATTCAAATGATACAATTGCTTATCCAGTAGATTCATATGAAAATATGAAAGTTTTCGCTAAGGAAAGTGGCTTTAAATTTCCTTATTTACTTGATAATACTCAAGAAGTTGCAAAAATGTATGATGCAGTTTGCACACCAGATTTTTTTGGATTTAATTCTAATTTGGAGCTTCAATATCGTGGAAGATTAGATTCTGCTAAGAAAGATATTGTTCCAGATGCTAAAAGAGAATTATATATTGCTATGAAAGAAATCTCAGAAACTAGTGAATTTAAAGGTGAACAAATATCTAGCATTGGATGTTCTGTTAAATGGAAATAAAATTCTAAATGCACAAGCCGTATATTATACTAGTTTGTCCTCAACTTGCAGAAAATATTGGTGCTGTTGCGAGGTCAATGTCAAATTTTGGTTTAGAGCATTTAAGAGTTGTGTCACCAAGAGATGGATGGCCACCTTCTAATAAAGCATGTGAACTAGCTGCAAAAGGAAATTACATACTAGATAAAGCGAAAATTTATAATGATTTAAATTGTGCAATTGCTGATCTAAATTTTGTTATTGCAGCAACGGCTCGTCCTAGGTATATGGTTAAAAAAATTGGACCTCCTAAAAAGATTATAGAGTATTGTAGTCAAAAATTTGATGAAGATATTAAAATTGGTATTTTATTTGGCAGAGAAAATAATGGTCTTACAAATGAAGAATTAGGATTAGCTGATGTTATTTCTGTTATACCCACAAGTGAACAAAACCCTTCATTAAACTTAGCTCAGGCTGTTTCTATTTTTGCTTATGAGTTTTTTTCACAAGATGATATGAAAATTGATAGAAATCATGAAATTTGCAGTAAAGAGGAGTTTAATAGTTTATTTAAACTGTTAATTACCTCATTAGAATGTAATGATTATTTTAAAGAAAAAAATATCAAAAATACGCAAATTCAAAATATTAGGAATATGTTTATCAAAGCTGAATTAAGTTCTCAGGAAATTAGAACCTTAATAGGTATTATCAAAAATCTTAATAAATAAAATTATATTTATAGCTAAATTAAATGGAAGAAAAATTATTTGCTAAGCTTTTGCTTGAGCATAAAAATGATTTGGCTGAAATTAGAAGTATAGCGTTGAAATTTATCAAACATGCTTCAGGTCATGTGAAAAATGAGAATGTTTTAGAAGTTAAACTTGTTAAAACAATTAATAAAGAAAAGTTTATTGAATTATTTATCAAAATGAGCTCGTTAATAATGAAGCTTATACCACTTGAACAACAGGTTTATGGTAGTAATATGGTAAATAAAAATGATTTAAAGCGTCTTAAAAATCAACATGAAAAAGAATTAGATATAAGCAAAGAAGACCTATTGTTGATTAAAGATTTTTTAAAAAATTTTGAAAATAAATAAAGACAAAAATGGTAGATATTATATTATGATGAATTTGTAAGTTATTACTAATCTACATTGTTCAATCAACTTCCTTTTGGTAAAATTTTGGTTTTATTAAAATAAATGTTTATAACTAAGCCTATGCCAATCATGATTGAAAGGTAATTGGATCCTCCGTATGAAAGTAAAGGCAAAGGAACTCCTACTACTGGTAAAAGTCCAGATATCATTCCAATATTAATTACGATATGAAAAAATAATAATGAGGCAAATCCTAAAATGAATACCCTATAAAATTGTGAAAAACATTGTATGGAAATTATATACATTATTGCAATAATTAACGAATACGTTACTAATAACAAGGAGCATAGTATAAAACCACCTTCTTCAGCTATTAACCCAAATATGAAGTCAGTATGGTTTTCGGGTAAGAAATCTAGCTGATTTTGAGAACCTTTTAGAAAACCTTTTCCAAAAAGTCCACCTGAACCTATACTTATAATGGATTGAATAATATTATATCCTGCACCTAAAGTATCGCTGCTTGGGTCTAAAAAAGTAAGTATTCTGGCTTTTTGATAATCATGCAAAAATCTCCAAATAATTGGTAGGCTTAAAATTGTAGATAATCCTAAGCATATAAATAATTGTATTTTGACTCCAGAAATAAATAATATAGTTAAGGATGTTAAAATAATAATTAATGATGTTCCTAAATTAGGCTGTTTTAATATCAACAATGTAGGTAATAAAATTATAACTACCGGAAATAACAAATGTCTGTATTTCTTTATATTATTTATATGACAATTATGGAAAAACCTTGATAATGCTAAAATGACAGCAATTTTCATGAATTCTGAAGGTTGAATATTAATAAATCCTAAATTAATCCATCTTTTAGCTCCCATAGCTTTATATCCTAAAAGATCAGTTATAACCAAGCTTAATAAGACTAATATATAAATATAATATGAATTACTAAAGATAAATCTAATACTAATTATTGAAAATACAAAAGCAACTGAGAGCGAAATTAACGTAATACTAATTTGTTTGCTAACTAAATTATCTACTACTCCTCCTGCAATTGAAAACATTGCAAATAGATTCACACATACCAACACTATTATTAGTGTTATGAATAATTTTATTAATAATAATTCTTTTTTTACAGAATGTATGTTTTTTATCATTAATTAATTATCTTCTTGAGCAATTTTTTTTGCTTGATCATCAGCAACTAACGCATCAATAAATTGATCTAATTTTGCTTCTTGTAGAACTTCCTCTAAATTATAACTAGTTAGATTTATTCTATGGTCTGTTATTCTATTTTGGGGAAAATTATAAGTTCTGATTCTTTCTGACCTATCGCCACTTCCAATTTGTACTCTTCTTAAATCTGACATTTCTTTATTACTTTTTTCTCTTTCAATGTCATATAGCTTGGATTTTAGAATTTTTAAAGCTTTTGCTTTATTTTGGTGTTGAGATTTTTCTGATTGAACTATAACTAAGCCAGTAGGGATATGAGTCACTCTTATTGCACTATCTGTTGTATTGACATGCTGACCACCAGCACCACTAGATCTATATGTGTCAATTCTTAGATCTTTTTCATTAATTTTAAGATCAATGTCCTCAGCTTCAGGTAAGACTGCTACAGTGGCTGCAGAGGTATGAATTCTTCCACTTGATTCTGTTGTAGGTACTCTCTGAACTCTATGTACCCCAGATTCATATTTTAATTTTTTATATACACCTTTGCCGCTAATTGATGCCATAGCTTCTTTGCAGCCCTCTAATACCAATCCAGAGATTGATAATACTTCAAATTGCCAATTTTGAGCTTCAGCGTATTTTTGATACATTTTAAATAGTGTACCAGCAAATAGTGCTGCTTCATCTCCACCTGTTCCAGCTCTAATTTCAATTATTGCACCCTTTTCATCAGCTATATCCTTAGGGAGTAGCATAATCTTTAATTTCTCTTTTATAATTTCCAGATTTACCTTAGATTCTTTTTTTTGATCATGAGCTAAATCTTTTAATTCCTTTTCTTGACTGTTTAGTAATATATCTTCAGCTTCCTCTAACAGTTTTAAATTTTGCAAATACTCAATTGCAGAGAAGTTGATTTCAGTTAAATCAAAATGCTCCTTTGCAATTTTAGCAAAATCCTGCGAAGAAATCTTAGAGGGATCAGACAACTTATCACTTAAATTATTATATTTAGTGATTATTTTCTTTAGCCTGTCTTCAAATGCCATATATATAGACTATTAAATTTAGTTCAATTTAACAGGTTCAATGTAATCTATCAAGTATTCAAGAAGATAATGACTTTAATAATGCTAAAATATTTTTCCTAACTTCTGAGTTTGATATTTTTTTATATGAATTAATTAAATTTTCAACTTCTTTAGGCTTTATATCATTTCCAAATGTAGTTTGATTTACATCTGACGCATAGTCGATCTCACTTTTATCGGATGACTTGTAATCTCCTATTTCATCAAAAAAATATGTGATATCAGTTTCTAAAAAGTTGGCAAAATCATAAAGCTTGCTTGCACTTACCCTATTAACACCTTTTTCATATTTTTGTACTTGTTGAAAGGTAAGATTTACTGATCCCGCAAGATCATCTTGGCTTATTCCTCTCTCAAGCCTTTTTTGTTTTAACTTTTTACCAACATGCAAATCAACATGATGGATATTTATTGTATTAGAATCGACCATAAGTATATAACCCTCCCACTTAGTTCAACTTTTATGTAATTTAGAACGCAAACCTGTTAGTATTAATATGTAAAATCATTAAAAATATATAATTTTAGACTACTCCTAATTTTACATATATCTATTATCGTAATAATTTTTATTTAAAAATAATACATATTGGTATATATATAATAAATGTTTAGTTTTATCAAGTATAGTGTAGTAAATAAATGGTAATGAGATTTCCAATATCAAGAGAAGGTATGAATAAACTTGAGCTTGAGCTTAAGAATTTAAAGAATGTTGAGAGAGTTAATGTGATTAAGTCCATCGCAGAAGCAAGGGAACACGGTGATTTGTCAGAAAATGCAGAATATCATGCTGCAAGAGAAAAACAAGGTTTCATAGAAGCAAAAATATTTGAGCTAGAAGATAAAATTTCTAGAGCAGAGATTATTAATGTTGAACAAGTTAGGGGTGATGAAATAAAATATGGAGCATCAATAAAGTTATTTGATGAAGATAAGGATAATGAAATTTTTTATAAAATTGTTAGTGAATATGAAGCGGATGTATCAAAAGGTCTGATTTCAATTACATCTCCCTTAGCCAAAGCTTTGATAGGGAAAAAAGTCAATGAGTCTTTAGAATTCAACACGCCTAAAGGTACAAAATACTATCAAATAATATCTGTGGATTACGTTTAGCATTTGTAGCTCAGCTGGATAGAGCACTATCTTCCGAAGGTATAGGTCGTGGGTTCGAATCCCTCCAAATGCACCATTTTGTTAGATGTTTAGCAATGGTATATTTGCAAATACGTTATTTTTTCTTTTTTATAATCGGACTATTTAAACCGGACTATTTAAACTACTTGTGATTTTTTCCAATAAACTATTTTGTTTTAGTCTGCAAAAAAGATGCTCAAAATCTACATGTTTTAAATTTTGATCTTGATTGAAGCAACTATACACATAAGTAATTTCTTTAGTTTTTGGGTTTACGTGTTTTTGTAAGCATTGAGCACAAATTTCCTTCATCATACATTGCATTGGAGAATTAATTGATGCAAAGGATTTTATATTTGGGTCAAAAAGATTTTTCAAATCGTTCTGTATTGCATATGAAACTGCTTTCATCATTGAATCAGAACCTATTGTAAGCATTCTATTAAAATCTTTCAATTTTAAGCCGTCACTAAAGTTGATGTCATAATTTTCCAAAGCTTTTACAATATTACCATGAAAAGATTGTTTGATTATATTTGATAATTTTAATTCTGATTCATCGCAACACCAAATAACCTGATTTGCAGCTTTTTCAATTTCCTTAGGTTTGAATATGTCCTTTTCTCTTTTATAACCTGCAAAATATAAAACATGGCATCCATTATCTATTAATGCTTTACCTATAGAAAACAGTACTGCATTACCTAATCCTCCGCCAATTAATATTACTTTTTCATTTTTAGGTATATATGTTGGTGATCCGGTTGGACCCATCAGGCTAACAATTTCTCCAGGCTTTAAATCTTGGCAAAAATTTGAAGAACCACCCATTTCAAGAACTATCAATGAAACTATACCTAAAGTTTTATCAACTGAAGCACCAGTAAGCGCTAATGGCTCAATGGCTTTTAAATAACCATTACTGATTTTTGCATTTGATTCATAATTTTGCAGTCTATAAAATTGTCCAGGTTTAAATTCACTTGCAGCTAATGGAGATTGAACAAAAATTTCAACAACAGTTTTGGTTAATCTATTTACTTTGATAACTTTTGAAATCAGCTGGTTATTTAATTTTTCAAAAAATTTACTATTTTGAAGTACATTTTTTTTATCATATCTTAAAACTTCTTTAGCGATTGATTTATAACTATTTTTTGCACTTGCCATAGCTTTCACAACACTACCAGAATATTTTGGGTGTGAATCACCTAATACGCTTATACTAAAATTATCTTCTATATTTGTAATAAAAGTTGAATTTTTTTCTTCTTTAGTCATAGAAAAATACCGGCCATTTAATTTAAAATGTTCTGGATCCTCCCTTGCTAAAGTTGTATTTGGTGATGTACCTGTGGCAATCAATATTGTTTTGGCTTCAATAGTTTTATTATTACATATAATTTTTTTGCAGTGATTATATTTGTCTAAAATAATTTCTATTGGACATGTGTTATCTACAACCTCTATCCCCTCTTCAAATGCTTTTGCAACTTCTTCATGATTTAATTTATATGCGGGAGATTCCTCAAATTTTTTTCGATATATAATTTTTACTCCTCCCCATTTCTTTAGTAACGCAAGCTTTTCTTTAGGGTTAGCTCTTAATTCTTTTGCATGTTTTATAAATTTTAAGGTAACTTCAAGTTCTTCGCCATTTAAAGTTTTTAAAAAAGTATTTCCTAATTTTTCGTATTGAGTTAAAAATTTTTCTACCATTACAGGGTAATAAGCAAGGCTTTCTGTTGCCGTATCTATTGATGTTAATCCCCCACCAATAACAATAATAGGAAGCCTTATTTGTAAATTTGCTATGCTATTTTTTCTTGAAGCTCCAAGTGTTTGTAATGTCATTAAAAAATCAGAGGCACTTCTAGCTCCTTTGCATAAAATATTTGGAATATCTGGAATATTTGGCTTTCCTGCTCCAATTGCCAATGCAACATGGCTAAATCCAAGTTTCTTTGCAGATTTATAATTGATTGTACTACCAAATCTTACGCTGCCATACATTTTAAAGTTTTCTCTACGCTCTAACATTAATCTTAAAACGGTCAGGTAATTTTTATTCCATCTTACAGTAATTCCATATTCTGCTACTCCACCAAAGCCATAAGCTTTTCTTTCACTAAGCTTTTCCTCTATTTCTGAAATATTTTTTATTGGTTTGAAGTTTGTTCTACTACCATTTTGCATTATGCCGGAAAATTCACTTTGAATTGGCTCAATTTTCAATCCATCTATTCCAACAACTGTAAATCCTTCATTTATTAAGTAATGGGAGAGAGTAAATCCTGCAGGTCCCATTCCTACAATGAGAATTTTATTATTATTAAATTCTTTAGGTAAATACCCTTCCGATTTAAGAGGATTCCATTTTGTTAGTAAACTGTATACTTCAAATCCGTAATCAAGTTTTAAAACATCATCTAGAATTTTAGTTTCAATTAAAGGAATATCAACTGGTTCCTGCTTTTGATAAATACATGATTTCATACAATCGTTGCATATTCTGTGTCCAGTTGCTGCTATCATTGGATTATCAATAATTGCTGTAGCAAAGGCGCCTATAATGACTCCTTCTTTTTTGAGGAAATTCATTTCTGAAATTTTTTCTTTAAGCGGGCAGCCCTTTAATTCAACTCCAAGGGGATTTTTTGTGATATTGTTTGTTGCTTTATCGATCAATCCTTTTGAGCAAGAGTCTTTATCTTGTTTATGACAATATAAACAGTAATTAGCATTAACAATGGCAGTATTTTGATTTATTGTAGGGTCTGTTAGGTCAAAACCATTCCTAACTCTTAATTTATCTTCATTGAAGCATTTTGTTGTATTACTAGATTCTAAAGATTCAACTAATTTATCAAAATGTAATTTTTTAGGTATTTTAAATAAAATACCATTACTATATTTTATCTTCCCTTCTTTGCTATACAATGCCCATGCCACATATATTTTAGCTGCTTCTAACAACTTTTTATTATTATCTGATAGCCATTTTAAAATATTAATTGCTATTGATAGCTCATCATCAAAATCAATATGGATTTTATTTAGAACTGAAATAGCTTCCGGTACTTTTTTTTCATCGTAATCTTCAAATTTAACCTTCCTCTGTATAAATTTTCTCCTACATTCAAATAGAGCGGATGCTTTTTTATGATATTCAGGATTTTTATTTTCATTTTGCTTTAAATTGAAAAGGTTGATAATAAAGCTTTCCAAGTAGGGAGCTAAATTAATTATCAATTCAGATGATATTTGATTATTTTTTCTACCAGCAATTAAATCATGTTTAAGAGTAATATTTTTTGTATTCAAAAAATCTATAAACTTCTCATCAATTTTTTTTAATCCAAATGTTGAGTATAAGTCCTCAAATGTAATATTAAAGTTTAGTTTAATCATTTCAAATATCTTATCATAAGATTTAATGTAATAGCCAAAATATAAATAAATTTTTCTTGATAGTTGTTATTAATAATGCTTAGATTGTCAAAGCTGGATGTGTTCTGAAATTTAATGCAAAATAAAACTGTAATATCATTAATAAATATAGTATTTGTTCTTTGGATTGTACTAATTTTTCCTGTTAATTCAAACTCAGATTCAAGAATAAAAGATATTGTTAACTTTGAGGGTGTTAGGGACAATGTTTTAGTTGGTTATGGTTTGGTAACAGGGTTGAATGGAACAGGGGATAATTTAAAAAACTCAACATTTACTCAAAAAGGATTAGTAAACTTGCTTGAGAAGTTGGGAATTAATACAAGAGGAGAAAATATAAAAACGAAAAATATTGCTGCAGTTATGGTAACGGCAACTCTTCCCGGTTTTTCAAGGGCTGGTAATAAAATATCAATCAACTTAAGTACATTAGGAGACGCTAAGAGTATTAAAGGTGGTACATTGCTTGCAACTCCTTTGATGGGTATAGATGGCAAAATTTATGCTGTTGCTCAAGGTCAAGTAGGGATTGGCAAACTATCTGATACAAGGCAAGATAATTTCAAACCCATTTTAACATCAGGGTATATTATTAATGGAGCATCTGTTGAAAGGGAGATTGAGTTTGATCTTAATTCTTTAACAAAGGTTAATATATCATTAAATAATCCTGATCTTACAACAGCAAGGTCAATTGCCAATGCGATCAATTCATACTTAAGTGACACTCTTTCATCAGCAAGAGACCCAGGTACAGTTATATTACAAATTCCTGATGGATACCAAAATAATGTGGTAGGTTTGTTGGCAGATATAGAGAATATAACAATATCGCCAGACACAACAGCCAAAATCATAATTGATGAAGCTACTGGTACAGTGGTTATTGGTAGGCATGTAAAAATTAGTAAGGTTGCTGTTGCACAGAAAAATCTAATTGTAAAAATATCACCAGTGAAGGAGTTTGAAATTGAGGCAGATATTCTTTCAAGTAGTGATAATGAAGAACCAGCACCGCCTGGAACTGCCTTAAAGGTACTAGAGCCAACTGCTAGCCTTGCTGATTTAGTATCAGGATTGAATTCATTAGGCGTTAAAACACAAGATTTGATTACTATATTAAAGTCAATTCGTGATGCAGGTGCATTGCAAGGAGAAATAGAAATAAAATAGTGGAATATGAGCAGTGACTATAATAGCGAAATAATTAACAAAACAAAGTCTGTTCAAGAATTTAAACAGCCTAATTCACATGCAAAAAATAATTTTAATATTGAAAATAAGAAATTTAATAAGGCTTTAAGCGAATTTAATGCGACCTTATTGTCTAATATGTTGGAGCCAATGCATGATAATATTAAGCCTGATCCATTAACTGGTGGTGGTTTTGCTGAAGAAACCTTGAATCATTTTTTAATTAATGAGTACGCCAGAGAAATAACCAAAGATGGTAATTATAAAATTGATCCAAATTTAAATGAAAAATTATTAAAGGGGTATCAAAATCATGGATGATAAGCAACTTGAAGAACAAGAGAGTGGGCCTGAGCATAAAAAAAATAACGATGATTTTTTTGAGCATGAATTAATCATTAAAGCATTGGATAGGTTAAGTAAAATTGTTAAGCGAGAAGAGGAGTTTATTGAAAGTAAACAATATGATAAGGCAGTAGAATTAATTCCAGATAAAATAGAGTTAGTGAACTTTTTTGCCAAAAATAAAGATAAAATTCTTAGTAATTTTGATCCTTCTAAAGAAGAAGATATGCAAAAAAAAGAAGAAATGAAAAATTTGGTACAAAATTTGCTTGATACTTCTGGTAAGAACATGAACAAGATTAAAAAAGCACAATATTTGAGTTCAAAGGTTATGGAAATATTAAAAGAATCAGTTCAAAAAAATGAAGTGAAAAATAAAAATTATTCTAACAGTGGTAAGTCAGTTGTTAAAAATAAGGTTAACAAACATGTCATGCTAAGTAAGGAGGCTTAATTCAATGAGTAAGATATTAGACACTACAGCAGCCGCCATTAGGAATCAGGAAAGATTAGTTGGGCTAGCTCAGCAAAATATTGTTAATGCTAACGATCCCAATTACATTAAGCAAAAGGCAAATTTAGTATCAAATCCAAATATTGGGGCAGAAATTGAAAGTATAACTCTGGAAGTGAGTGAGGGTCTGCTAAAGGATCAATATGCTAAAAATTCAGAATTTCATTCTAGTTTGCTAACTCAAAAATCATTGCAAGAAATAACAAATAATGTATATAGCCTAAAACTTGACGGAAAAAATAGTGTAGCTGGAGCGCTAAATGATGTTTTTGGAAATGTAAATGAATTACGGTTAGCAAGTAATGATTCTAATAAAATGAATGAAGCAGTAAGTTCGGTTGACAATTTTGCAAAAAAAGTTTCTAAGCAATCAGAGCAGCTTCAGACATTAAGACAGGAACAAGATAAGCAAATTTCTAAATCAGTTGATAAATTAAATGGTCATATAGTAGCTGCAAGAAATTTGAGTGAAAAATTACCCTTGTTAAAAGGTGATGGTATACAAGGTAGCGATACGAAATATAACGATGCAAAAAATAAGATTTTTAATGAGATAAGAGAAATATCAAAATTGATTGATGTTAATCAATACTTTAATAAGGATGGAGAATTAGTTTTGGAAACAAAATCTGGTATACCGCTTATTAAGGGTGATATTAAATATAAAGTGGAATTTTCTCATACAGATGGATTGGATAATTATTTAAATAAGGATTTTGTATTTCCTGCTCTTTCTGTTATTGACGAAGCTTTGCAAGATGATTCTCCTGCGTATAGGAGTGATTTGGTGACAAGTGCTGTTACCGATGAAATTATTCATTATTTGAGAGGTGGAGAATTACAAGCAAGATTTGAACTAAGAGATAAAATTATACCAGATATAATCAACAGATTGGATATATATACAGATACGGTAGTAAAAGAAATGAATGCTGTTTATGCAGATGCTACGCCTGAGTCTGGTTTTCAATCAGTTGCAAGTAATAATCAGCTTAAAAATACTGATGCAATATCTGTTAATGGAAAGTTTAAAATAGCGTTGTTTAATCCTAACAATGGTTCATCGATTAAAGATAGTGCAGGTAACTTACAAACGATAGAGGTTGATTTAGGCGGTATTTCTACACTACAAAACTTAATAGACAAAATTAATGGCGCTTCATCAAGTGATGGTCATAAGGTTACGGCTACATTGGATAGTGCTGGCCATTTGGAGTTAAAATCAAATGAAACGAATATTAATTTTGCCATTATTAATGAAAGCAGTGAATTTGGTGCTAATAATGTTGGAATTAATCAATTTTTTGGATTTAATAATATTTTTACCCATGAAGATAAAAAATTCTATGATGAAAAATCTTCTGCTAATAGCGCTATATCGCTAAAAGTATTAGATAGTATTACAAAAGATAGTAAGATATATACAGCAAAAGTGCGATTTGAAAATGGAGATTATAGTATTGGAAAGAATAATAAGGGAACTTTGGAAGAATTAGCAAAAATTCAAAATAGGGAATTCAATTTTAAAGGAACTAATTCTATTTCAAAATCCACCTCAACTTTTTTAAATTATGCAAATGGTATAGTTGATGCTCTTAATATAAAACATCAAGCTGTCGAAAAACAAACTGAGAGAAATAAAATTGAATTAGAGGCAATAGATGAGCAGATTGCATCAAAATCTGGTGTTAATACTGATCAAGAGTTATTGCACATCACACAACTTGACAGAATGCATAAATATGTATTGAAGACTTTTCAAATTATGGAAGAGTATTGGAAAACACTATTAGCTCAATTTTAAGGGAGGTATAATAATATGACAGTAAATTTTGTAAGTACAGCGGCAATAAATCAGCGTACAGAAAGGAATATCAATGATGTATTAACACAGAGGAATGAAGCCGGGAGGCAAATTCAAACTGAGAAAAAATTTGAAAATATTTATGATGCTTCTGCCTCTGAAGCAAATGATATGGTTAATATTCAAGAATCTATCGATGTTCAAAAAAAGGAAGTAGAAATATTACAAAAAGGTTTTCGTAGAGCTAATGAAATGTCAGATAGCTTAGCTGATATGGGAAAATATTTAAAAAGCGAATTAGCTGATTGGCAAAAATCTGCAAGTGGAGCTATGAGTGATGATTTTACTCAGGAAAGACAAGTAGATTTTGCAGAACGATTACTTAAAGGAATGGAGGGTTTTTTAAATAAAAAATCAATATATGATGGAACCTATTTATTTTCCGGCGAAAATATGGACACTAAGCCTGTAAGTTTATCAGGAAATGTGGATGCTGATAAATATTATTTGGGGAGCAAGCATAACATATCGTTTGCATACGGTGATAACCAAATTAAATTAGATTTTAATGCTGGAGATAGCTCTGTTAGAAAGATTGTTGAGTTATTTGTAGGGGTAAAAAATAACAGTGCTGGCAACAAGGATGATGTGTTTGTTAAATTTGATGAATGTGTAGAAAATCTTGTTGGTGCAAAAGAAAGGGTAGACTCGAAAAGTAAGGAATTGAAACAATTTAGTGATATACAAACAGTTAATCTAGAGCAAAGTGCAAAGAGTTATAATGATATTGCTAAAATTGATGAACATGTGGGATATATGAAATTATCACAAATTTCAAAACGACTTTCTGAAATTTACTCTAGCATAGGAGCATTATCCAAGGGTTTAGTTGATTATTTGTAATAATAAAAAGGGAGGGGGTGTATGCTGAAGAAAAAAGGAGTAGAAAAAAATGATATTTTGATTTTTCAAAATAAATTTGGTTCTGTTGAAGTAAATGCAAAGTATAAAATTTTTTTTCCTAAGGGTTTAATTGGTATTGCAGATTCAAAAATATTTTGTTTAGCCGATGCAAATAAAGATAAGTACAAATCATTTAAATTATTGCAATCTGCAGAAAGTGAACAGTTGTGTTTTTTAACATTGCCAATATCTTTGAACAATAATATCATTAAAGAGCAAGATTTATTGGACGCAGCAAATACCTTAGGAATTAATAAAGATAAGGTTGCTATCATATTACTCTGTTCAACTAAAACTATTGATAATAGGTTGAAACTAGTTGTGAATGCTAGAGCTCCAATTTTTATCAATTTATTTAGCCAAGATGCATTTCAGTATGTGTTGCACAATTCAAATTACAGCTTAGCGCACACACTATAACAATTTTGTTTAAAGCTTTCAATTTTCTCATTATTGATTATAATGGACTTTATATAATATTCTTTATTTAGTTTATGAATATAGTTTTGAAGTCGTTTTGTGTGATATTTCTGTTATTAAATATTAATAATTGTGCAGTGATTGGTATTGCAACTACTGCAACCACAGGTGCGATGATTGCAGATGAAAGATCAGTTGGTAATATTATAGATGACAAGGTAATTGCCACAAAAATTAGACATCAATATGTAAAAAATAATGTAGATAATTCATTAAAAGGAATTTCATTAGAAATATATGAGGGTAGGGTACTGTTAATTGGGTATACAACGGATATTGAATATAAGGAAGAAGCAGAAAAATTGGCATGGATGGTACGAGGAGTTAAAGAGGTTATCAATGATGTAGTTATTTCTAAAGAAAATGAAGCAAGTTTACCTAAAGATATGTGGATCTCTACTAAATTAAGAACTAAGTTTTTGGTCAATAAGGATATCCATTCAGTAAATTATAAAATGATGGTCTATAATAAAGTGATATATCTTCTAGGCGTTGCAGAAACACAAAAAGAATTAGAGACTGCGCTAACTATAGCAGGAGAAATTAAAGGTGTGGATAAAGTTAAAAACTATATATTAGTCAAATCCGATATAAGAAGAAGAAATTAACGATTCAATTTTAGGAATTGCCAAAAAATAGATAAAATTATTTTACTTGCAATCCGCCTATTTATAATTCTATATTCTTTTTATTTTTTTTCGTAATTTCCAATTTAAGAAAAAACTTGATAATTTAATTTATTTATGTGAGCATATTTGCGGATATAATTTTTGGGAATGAATTATCATGGAAGCTAATAATAGACTTACGAGAAAACAAAAAGAGGCGATAGGTATATTG
>Ga0114932_10002786_pt1 | contig 17933 bp, 17 predicted proteins | sample 2SBtaG_2_FD_87286 | JGI IMG/M metagenome (GOLD analysis project Ga0114932, IMG submission 87286) | Deep subsurface microbial communities from Kolumbo volcano to uncover new lineages of life (NeLLi) - 2SBTROV12_ACTIVE470 metaG | ecosystem: Environmental > Aquatic > Marine > Volcanic ... | reverse complement strand
GAGAGATCTAGGTTTGCAATAAAAATTACCGATTCAGAAAATTACCTTCAGGCAGACGGTGTTCTTTTTGTAAGTGTCATTGACGATGACTTGGTTAGATGTGATGTTTACAACAGGGATGGAAGCATTGGAGAGGTTTCGTTGAATGGGTTCAGGATTGCCTCTGCTTACTGTTATTCAAACCGCAAAAGGCTTGCATGGAAATGGACTTCTCTAAGCTTGGATAAATGGATATCATCACAAGTAAGCGAGAAGTGGGAAATAGAGAATATTTTCTCTGAAGATGGATTATTTTCTGTAAGCTTGAAACAAGAAGGTCTTGATGATTTTCATTGTGAAAGAATTAGTGTTGAGGGTTTGGAAGGGTGGTCTGTTTTTGGTGTTGGTAATCCTCATTTTGTCATCTCCCTGGATCAAGAATACCAATTGGAAGAATCTCATTACAAGGATATCTTCAATAAGGTTTCTTCAAATGAGAATTTTCCATTTGGTGCAAATGTTCATTTTTTAAAGAGGGTTAACCAGTTGGGTGATTATTCCATTCAGACATACGAAAGAGGGGTAGGAAAAACTTTATCCTGCGGATCTGGAACTCTCGCATGTTCTATATGTGTAAACAAGGAAATAGACAAAGGTATAGAACATATAAAAACAGAATCCGAAGGGGGCCTTTTGGAGATTGCGTTTGGTGAGGATTTTGTTATCTGTAAGGGTCCAGCAAAAAGAACCTTGACTGGTTTTTTTGAAAGTTCCTAAGCGTAGTATTCCATAATATAACCAAGATTTAATTCTTCAGTTATTGGAATTTCTGAAAATTCTGGATATCTTTCATATTTTGAAGTCCATTTATCTTGATTGACAACAAGCCATCTTGGGGCTCCTCTGCCAATGACCTCTGAAACTTTTTCTTTAAAGAAGGTTTTTTTCATTGATCCAGGTTTTAAAGATAGAACATCTCCAGGTTTGCATGCATAGGAAGGCTTGTCCGCTTTTCTTCCATTGATGTAGAAATGGCCATGGACGACAAGCTGCCTTGCCTCTCTTTGGGTTCTTGCAAAGCCACTTTTTAATGCAATGGTATCAAGTCTTGACTCAAGTAACTTCATGAGCATTTCTTCAGAAGATCCTTTTTTGTTTTTTGACTCTCTGACATAACTAGCAAACTTTCTTTCTTTTAAGTTGTAGATAGCTCTAAGTCTTTGTTTTTCAAGGAGCCTTATTTTGTAATCACTAGATTTTCTTCTCCTCATATTTGTTCCATGCTGTCCCGGAGGATGTTTTCTTCTGGCAAGTGGGTCACGATGTGTCCCAACAACATTCATTCCTAGTTTCCTAGAAAGAGCAACCTTTTTTTGTTTAATTGACATATTACAAGCGTCTATTATAGCTTATTAGCTTTTAAAAATCGAAGAGAGCCTGATGATTCCCCAGATTACTAGAGAAAAACATAATCCTGAAACTAGGCCAACTAAAGCAGCATGAATCCAGTTTTTATCAATTCTTTTCATGTTTTATTTTTAAAATTTTATGTATATGAAAGGCTTTCCTTTTATTGAAAATCTTTGCAAACATCCATCCCTTGAAAGTATTTCTATAATTTCCTTGCTTTTTGCAAGATTCGTATTTTTTTGAATCTTCTTTTGTATGAGCGTGATTATTCTCTGTTCAGCACACACTATATTTCCTGAATTTCTAAAATCAAGAAGTACATTTTTATATTCATTTTTTTTCTTTTTTGATATATCGGAAACTTTTGCTTGAGATTGTTTCTCAGGCCCCTTGAGAATGTTTAAAAAATTTTCAAATAAATTTTTCATGACCTTTAGTCTATTTCAATTTTGTTGATTCTTTTTTGATGTCTCTCTCCTTCAAAGTCAGTTGAAAGAAATAATTTAACTAAATTTAGTGCATCATCCCTGTTTACCATTCTTTCTCCCAGGCATAAGACATTTGCGTCATTGTGTTTTCTTGTCATTATTACAGATTCTTTGTCATGAACTCGTGCGGCTCTTATTTTTTGATGTCTATTTGCAGCCATTGACATGCCTACCCCGCTCCCGCAGACTAATATTCCGTATTTTGCTTTTCCTTTCTTAATGCTTTCGCAAAGCTTATGTGCAAAATCTGGATAATCAACAGATCCTTCCTTTGTTGGAGTTAGGTCTATAAATGAAAAATATTCATTTAATTTTTCAATAATGTATAAAGAAAGGTTTTTCCCAGCATGATCACATGAGATAGCTATTTTCAAGTTCTCATCCATAATATTTCTTCTCCTTCAAATACGATATTTTCTTTTCTCAACCCTGAGGCTGATTTAAAGTTTTTTTCTATAATCATTTCTTTATCTTTGGAACAAAGAATATAAAGATTTGGCAATAGAGACCCTTCGTTTTCCCAGAATCTTGACATTTCAGATAAAAATTCTTCATCATGGTTATTCCTTTTGTACCCAAGTTTTTTTGATATTAAAGACAATTTTGTTTCTTTTGGGGTTCTGTATAGGTTTATGAAAATTCCATCAAAAGTAAATGATTCGGCTATTTTTGAAATATTTTCATTCAGGACAAAACTTTTGTAATCTTCTGAAAACATTTGGTACCTTTGCAAGTTCCAATTTCCGATTTTTTCATAAATGCCTTTCCAGTCTTTGTTAGTTCTTTCCCAATGACTTATAGCAAGGAGGAGGGAATTTAGCAATAGTCCTTTTGAAATGGTTCCATCTTCAAATTTTGCTAAGATTTTTTCAATGTTTTTGTAGGTTCCATCTTCTAGAACTGGTTTATTTAGCGATATTTCAGAAATTGTTTTTCCATTAAAATTTATTGGTTTTTTAGCTGTTAGAAAGAAGGTGTGGAGGTTGTAGGTCATCTTGTCTTTATTCGCAGAAAAAAGATTAATATTCGATTCTCTGAATTCGGAAAAAATTCTACAGAAAGGATCTCCGCATACTGCAAGTCTTCTTATCCTTTTCCTCTGAAAAGTATCAATTATGTCAGATCCAAAAAGATTCATTTTAGTTTTTCATAATCTCCATTAGTATATTTATCAAAGAAGGGTCAGCTATGTTTTTTAAATAGGTGTTAATTGATTCATTTATCTCAATTTTTCCCTTCCTCCTTCTGTGAGGTCTGTCATGCTGCAAGGCAACATAGGTGTCAGCAATTCTAAGTATCCTGCTTGAGAGAGGGATCTTGGAGCCTTTTAGGCCGTCTGGATAGCCCGAACCATCCCAGGCTTCATGTGAGCTTCTGATTATTTTAGAAACTTTTGGCAAGCTTGTGATTTCTTCTGTTGCTTTTTCGCCTATCAATGTATGGTTTTTGATTATTTCCGTATCTTCTTTTGAAAGTTTTTCTTTTTTCATATAGATTTTTTCATCTTGCGCAAGAATCCCAATGTCAGAAAGGAATGCTGATATTTTCATGTCAAACAATTCCTCTTGACTCATCCCGATTGCTTCTCCTAGTTTGACAGCGAGAAGCGCAACTTTGCTAGGATGTGCTGCTAGGAATGGTATTTTTTCTCCTATCAAGTTGGAAAAAACAACTGATATTGCTAGAAGGTATGCTTGAGATTCGAATTCTGATAATTCTTGTCCTGAATCTTTAATTTCGTTTATTTTTTCATTTGCAGAATTTTGTATATTTTTCTTTCCTTTGAACTTTATAAATTTATCAACCAGTTGGGGTTGAAATCTTGTTTCTCTTGACTGCTTGAGTATTTTATTTATTTCTTCTCCTGTTCTTTTTGGCCTGTAAGGCCTTTCTCTACTTAAGGTATCATTCAAATCACAAATAGAAAGGATTTGCTTGGCCGTTGTGAATTCGCCAAGCATTAGCTGATCCGGGTAGCCTGTCCCATTCCAGCTTTCATGATGATGTCTAATTAAATTTGCAACTTCTTTCATTGAAGGTATATCTTTTACTATCTTGTATCCAATTACCGAATGGCCTTCGATCTTTTTTCTTTCCAGTGGAAGGAGGGGGCCTTTTTTGTAAAGTATTGAATGTGGCAATGTGGTCTCTCCGATGTCGTGTAAAAGGGCAGCATAATAAAGGTTTCTTTGTGTTTTTAGTGTTAGTCCAAACTCATCCGAGAAGCTGATTGAAAAATTTGCAACCCCTTGTGCATGAGAACTTGTGTGTCCTTCGATTTCATCCAGTATCTTTGAAAGGCATTTTATTAATTGTGAAAGTATATTAAATCTTTTCATTTTTTAACCCTTACACAGTTTTTCCCTTCAGATTTTGCAACATACAAACATTCATCAGCAACAGATATTATTTCATTTAGAGTATTTCCACTTTCAGGATATGTTGCAACTCCTATTGAGACTGTGAAGTTGATTTTTTCATCATCATTTACTGGAATTGATATATTTTGAATTTCTTTCAATAGTTTTTCAGCTGCTTTTTCTGTATTTTTGGAGTCAGACTCGAGTAAAAGGAGCATGAATTCTTCACCACCGTAGCGTCCTGACAAATCTCCTGCTCTTGATCTTTTTTGAATGTATTCGGCAAGGTTTTTCAAAACCTCATCACCAATTTGATGTCCATAAGTGTCATTAATTTCTTTGAAATTATCAACATCAAGCATCATTATGCTAAAGGTTCCTTCATATCTTTTTGATCTTTCAAGTTCAATGTTTCCTAGCTCAAAAAATCTCCTTCTGTTGAGGAGGTTTGTTAAGCTGTCTGTTTGTGCTAGAAGTCTTAACTCTTCTTGTAAGTTTTTATTTTCCAGTATCCTTGAAAAATCTTTTGCTGCAACTTCGAAGAAGGTGTTGTCACGATTGTTAAATGATGATGAAGCTGATTTCATTAAAGCCAAAAATCCTACCCTTGAGTTTCTTTCAAAAAGATGTGTAATGATCATGCTTTTGGGTCGAATGTCTTCGACAACTGCCTTTGGCTCTTTCGGAAACTGGAATAAACCTTCGGGAAAATTTGTTTTTGAAACTTTTGCTATATCTTCCCAATTAAAAGGACTTAAGGAATTGCGATTCTTTTTTTTCTTGAATATGTTCAAAAGAGCGTCTAGCAGCTCTGGGTCATGTGTATTTGATTGAGATATTAATGTTTCAGCTGTTTTTTTAGAAAATCTCAGAAAGTGATCTGGATTTTTTTCTAGTTTAATTTCTTTGTTCTTGTTGGAATAAAACATTATTGCGTAGTCGGCATCCAGTGCTTCATATAATTTTTCTAAAAATATTTCAGCTAAATCTTCTGGTGAATTTGTCATTTCTGAAATGTTTTTAAGCAAGGAGAGTTCAGCAACCTGCCTTTCAAAATGCTCTCTAAAAACAGAATGATATCTTTTTAAGGTTTCATTAAATATTATTTCAAGTTTTTCTTTTTTAAGGTGAATGTCAAAAGCCTCTTTTTCCTCTTTGGAAAGTAAGTTTTTGAAAGTTTTTACACATTTCCAAAATGCTTTGTCAATATTTGAAGGATCTATGTCTTTCTCAATCCAGTAATCAAAGTTTTTTTTAATTAGTATTGTTACCTGGTTATCCTTCATTGAGAGGATTGTTCTGTCAAAAGATGAAAAAACACCAAAAATAAAATCTCCCAATAATTGCCTGATGGATTCAGTTGAGTTTTCAGGAAATAAATCTGAGAATTCTTTTGGAGGCTTGCTTGTAAACTCAATTAGATATTTTCTTAAAATCGTTCTAAGAAAATCATATTTATATTCAATATTTTTTTTCACTTGTAATAATTTTATAGGTTGTAATGCTCTTATTAGGATAGAATTGCTTTTATTCTGACGCGGGGTGGAGCAGTGGTAGCTTGTCGGGCTCATAACCCGAAGGTCGCAGGTTCGAATCCTGCCCCCGCACCCAGGTTTTGGCAGCGTAGCTCAGCTGGTTAGAGCGTCCGGCTCATACCCGGGAGGTCCTCGGTTCAAGTCCGAGCGCTGCTATTTGCCTAAAGAGTATGGATAAGTTGTTAAAAAAAATCAAAGATAACATTCTTGAAAAAAAATTAATAAATAGCGGTGATAAGGTTTTAATTGCATGGTCTGGAGGGCCCGATTCAACAGCTTTGCTTTCTATCTTGAAGAATCTGAGAGATGATTTGGATTTTCACATAGAGGCTTTTTATTTCAATCATGATTCAAGAGAGGATTCTTCCCAAGAACAAGCATTTGTTGAACTTTTTTCTGAAAAGCATTTAATTAAACTTCATATCTCAAAGTCAAGAAAAAAAACTATTGGCCAAGGTCCTGAGGACACATGGAGGAAAGAAAGGTATTCTGCAATTGAAAAAATTATTCAAAAAGACAAGTTTGACAAGGTTGCAACAGGTCACACCCTTGATGACAATTTGGAAACCTTGTTGATTAGGTTAGGTAGAGGTTCTGGACTAGAAGGCATCAAGGGCATCCCGCTTAGGAGGGATTACTTCATAAGGCCTCTTTTGAACGTGACTAGAGAATACTTGATGACCTATTTGGAAAAAAATGATCTTGAGTGGTACAAAGATCCTTCAAATGAGAATAACTTGATCAGAGCTTCTTTGAGGAAGGAGGTCATTCCAGCGTTGAAAAAAACCTGGGATAGGTATTGGCCAGCAGGTCCTGAAAAAAGTTTATCAATCTTGGCTGAGGAAAACCAGTCTTTAAACGTCCTTTCAAATGATTTGTTGAGAATTTATTTAAATGAGAAAGGTTTGAACAGGGAAGTTTTTAATCTTCCGCCAGCAATTTCGCTGAGAGTTATAAAAAACTGGCTGTATTCAATTGGCGTAAATCCTCCTGGCGGAGCATTGGAAAGAGTTTTGAATGAAGGGAGAAATAAAAAGAAGACATTTATTGAAGGTCCTTCGTGGTTCAGAATCGAAATTACGAATGATAATATTGTTTATGTTGGAGAGTGATTTTTTGTTTAGAATATATTTTCTTCTTTTATGAAAAAGAAAAAAAAGAACAATCATCAACCTTCCCCAAGGTCACTTTTGATATTGGCGTTCCTCTTTTTTGGGACAATGATTTTTTTTAGCCTTTTTGAAACTTCAGAAGAAACAACCCAAAGTCAATTTTTTTCCTATCTTGAAGAAGGTTCTGTAGAAGATGTTTCCATAGATACAAGTTCAAATTCTGTAAACTATAAAATCTTTGATGACGATAAGGATTATTTTTCAAGAGTTATATTGAGTGATTCTTTGCTTGAGGAAATTAATTCAAATGTATCTGAGGTAAAAGTTAAACCCAAGAGCTGGGGAGAAAGTGTTAATCCTTTTGTATGGTTTGCACTTTCAATAGGCATAACCGTATTGATTTTTATTCTCTTGATTCGAAAAATGGGAGGAGGTGGAGACCCGACTTCTTTCGGTCAGTCAAAAGCGAAATCAATTACCAGTGAAAAAACTAAAACAAAATTCAGCGATGTTGCTGGGTTAGAAGAGCCAAAAAATGAATTACAAGAGATTGTTTCTTTCTTGAAAAACCCAGCACCATTTAAAAAATTAGGTGCAAAACCAACTAAAGGTGTTTTGCTTACAGGGCCTCCGGGATGCGGTAAAACATTGTTAGCAAAAGCTGTTGCTGGAGAGGCGAAGGTCCCTTTCTTTCTTTCAAGTGGTAGCGAATTTGTAGAACTTTTTGTTGGGGTGGGGGCATCAAGAGTTAGAAGTTTGTTTGAGAAAGCAAAAGCTGCTGGTAGTGCTCTTATTTTTCTTGATGAAATAGATGCTGTTGGAAGGCAAAGAGGTGCTGGGATGGGTGGTGGTCATGATGAGAGAGAACAGACTTTGAATCAAATCTTGATAGAGATGGATGGATTTGAATCGCATAATAATATAGTTGTTATAGCAGCAACAAATAGGCCAGATATTTTAGACCCTGCGTTAATAAGGTCTGGACGTTTTGACAGAAAGATAAAGGTAAATTTGCCAACTGTAAAATCAAGAGAAGAGATATTAAAAGTTCATTCTGTTGGAAAGCCTTTTGAAAAAAGTATAAGCCTTAAGCACATAGCACAAAGGACTCCTGGTTTTTCCGGAGCCGATCTCGAGAATCTTCTAAACGAGTCTGCTTTGTTAGCTGCGAGAGGTAAGGCTAAAAAAATAAAACAAGAACATTTGGCCGAAGCTGTTGAGAGGGTTGCGATGGGTCCTCAGCGTAAATCTTTGATCATCTCAGAAAAAGAAAAGAAAACTGTTGCTTGGCATGAATCGGGTCATGCTATTGTTTCTTATCTTTTTGGCTCAACGGTTCACAAAATTACGATTATTCCAAGATCTGAAGCTCTTGGTTATGTTTGGAATACTGACTCTGAAGAAGATACAGACAAAGCCTTACAAACAAAAAAAGACCTTTTAGATGAGATGGCTATTTGTTTGGCAGGTAGAGCTGCTGAAAAGATTACTTTTAAGGAAATTACAAACGGTGCTAGTTCTGACATAAAGAGAGTTACTAGCATTGCTAGGTCTATGGTTCGAAATTGGGGCATGAGCGAAAAGATAGGCCCGGTTGACTATGAGTATGATCAAGCTCCATTTTTGGGAAGAGGTTTTTCAATGCAGAAAAACCATTCAGATGCAACTGAAGAAGAGATAGATCGACAAGTTCTTTCTTTGATTAACTGCTCACAAGATAAAGCTGAAAGTTTGCTTTTGAAGCATAAAGATGCTTTAGACAGTCTTGCAAATATATTATTGGAAAAAGAATCAATAGACAGGGAAGATTTTGAGAAATTGATGAAGGGTTTAAAGGTTCAAAGTAGGCAAAAAAATAAAAAAAGTGATTAGAATTCTTTGATGCTATTTAAGGAAAAATTGGAAGTTAAAAATTGATGGCTGATAATTTTCAGGCAACCGTCCAATTTTCAGGAGTTCTTTTGTTTTTCTTTGGGGCTGTAGGCTTTGGTGTTATTTCCCTTTTCATGAATCAGATTACTGGGGGAAGGTTTCCTTCTCCATCTAAATTAAGCACTTACGAATGTGGTAATGATCCTCATCTAGATGCTGACATTCCTTTTAATTTTAGATTTGCTGTCATTGCTGTAATTTTCCTTTTATTTGAAATTGAATTGGTTTTCTTTTTGCCTTGGGCTGTAAGTTTTAGAAATTTGCTTTTTACAACAGGTTGGCCAGCTTTTTTTGAAATGATAACGTTTTTTTCCATACTGGTAATAGCGTTTGTTTATGTTTGGAGAAAAGGTGGTTTGGAGTGGGATAGAACCTAGGAGGATAGATTATGAGTCAAGAACCTTATATGTTAGCTAAGTTGGATGATTTGCTTGGATGGTGCAGGAAGAATAGTTTATGGCCTATGACTTTTGGTCTTGCTTGTTGTGCTATCGAGATGATGTCAATTGGTGATACTAAATACGATGTTGACAGGATGGGTGTTGTTTTCAGGGCGAGTCCTAGACAGTCTGACGTGATGATTGTTTCTGGCACCGTCACTTACAAAATGGCTCCTTTGCTCAAGCGACTTTATGATCAGATGCCTGAGCCTAAATATGTTATTTCAATGGGTTCTTGTGCAAACTCTGGAGGAATTTACAAAGATGCTTATTCTGTTGTTAATGGTGTTGACCAGGTTGTTCCAGTAGATGTTTATGTTCCTGGTTGTCCACCTCGTCCAGAAGCCTTGATATATGCAATAACAAAATTACAAGAAAAAATAGAAAAGGAGAAACTAATTTCAGATCGTGTTGCATGATAAAAAATTATTTCTAAAAAAACTAGAAAGTTTTTTTGACGAATATGGGGAACTAAGAGGTCAACTAATTTTTATTGTTGACAGGTCGAAGGTTCTTGAATGTTTGTCATTGTTAAAGAACGATAAAGATTTGGATTTTGATATGCTACATGATTTAACTTGCAATCAAAAAAAGAAAGGTTTGGAGTTGATTTACCAAATGCACAGTACTAAAAATTCATATTGGATTACTATAAAATCTTTAATTCCTTCTGAATCTCTGATTGCACCTTCTGTAACACCTCTTTTCGCTGCTGCAGATTGGCATGAAAGAGAGGCTTTTGATATGTTTGGTTTAAAGTTTAATGATCATCCTGACCTTAGGAGAATATTACTTCCTGATGATTGGGAGGGCTTTCCTTTAAACAAAGAATATCCACTTGGTGGCTTCAAGGATATTAAACCTATTTGGGCTTATGAAGAGGCAGAGGATTTACAAAATTTACCAGAGAGAGATCTTTTAGATTCTCCAATAATGAAACCAGAAAAAAAGAAAAAGAAACTAAAGATTATTAAAGAAGATGAGTGAAGCTAAAGATTTTTTGACAACAAAGACAGGTACTCTTTTGGAGCAGGAGTCAGAAGATAGATTTTGGCTCAACATGGGTCCGCAGCATCCTTCAACACATGGTGTTTTCAGAATTTTATTGGAAACAGAAGGAGAGGTGGTAAAGAATGTGAAGCCGATCATTGGATATCTACATCGAGGAGTTGAGAAGATATCAGAAAACAGAGAGTGGATGGGAGCTCTTCCACTAACTGACAGGATGGATTATCTTGGTGCTATGTCAAACAATATGGCATTAACTCTCCCAGTCGAAAAATTGATGGAGATAGATGTTCCAAGAAGAGCACAATGGTTGAGGGTTTTGGCTCTAGAGACAAATAGGCTTGCTAGCCATTTGTTGTTTTATGGAACACTTGGTTTGGACCTTGGTGCACTTACTCCTTTCTTTTTTGCTTTTAGGCAAAGGGAAATTGCTCAGTATTTGTTGGAGCTTCTTTCTGGGCAGAGGATTACTTTTAATTACATAAGATATGGCGGCGTTAGAGGAGATATCACACCACAGATAGAAAGAGAATTTAGAAATTTTATTTCAGGATTCAAGCCAGCTTTTAAAGAGATGTGGGATCTTGTAGAGGGAAATGAAATATTTCGTTCAAGGGTTATTGGTGTGGGTAAATCTGATAGTGATTTGCTTATAAGATATGGTGTTACCGGACCAATACTTAGAGCAACGGGTGTTAAGAGAGATTTGAGAAAAGATATCCCTTACGCTGCTTATGACGAATTTGATTTTAATGTTGTGACACATGACAAAGGAGATACTTATTCGAGATGGATTTGTAGATATCATGAAATGGGAGAGTCTCTCAAGATAATTGAGCAATGTTTGGACGGCATGCCTGATGGGCCCTATATTAAAAAAATGCCATTCTTTTTCAAGCCTCCACAAGGTGAAATTTATTCTGCAATAGATACTCCTCGTGGAGATTTGGGTGTTTATATTGTTTCTGATGGAAGCAGATTTCCTTACAGGATAAGATACAGAGCTCCATCTTTTTGCAATCTTTCAGTTTTGCCAGAACTCTTGTACGGGCAGCTTATTGGGGATGTCATAGCTATCCTTGGGTCATTTGATCCTGTATTTGGTGAGGTTGACAGATGAAGATCTTGAATTGGAGAGTTAGAAATGTCCCTGTTGGGAAGATTACTGTTCTTCTTTTTGGGATTGCTTTTTTTCTCTTCATTGCCTGGCAAGCTTGGGCTTTTACAGATTACTGGTCATTTGAGCCTGTTTTTGATTCAATCAGAAATGCTTTTTTAGATTTAAGGAAGAATTTTGGTGGACCTGGCCAGATGCCAATGGGTTTATACAACACCATAATCCTCACTTTAAAGTTGTTAGGTGTATTGGTCGTTTTGCTTTTAGTTGGAGCATATTCGACTTATGTGGAAAGAAAAATATTGGCTTTTATGCAAGATAGACTTGGTCCAACTCGTGTTGGTCCAAGAGGAATCCTTCAGCCAATTGCAGATGGTCTAAAACTACTTCAAAAAGAATGCATTGTTCCCTTGGGTGCTGATGCAAACTTTCATTATTTAGCACCTGTTATATGTTTTATACCCGCACTTATGGGTGCAGTTCTTATTCCTTTTGGAAAAGGCATGATTCCTGTTGATTTAAACGTTGGGATTCTTTATTTTTTTGCCTTAGGTGCATTTGGTGAGTTGGGTATATTTTTAGCTGCATGGGGTTCTAATAATAAGTATTCAGCAATTGCTGGATTCAGAGCTGTTGCGCAATTGGTTAGTTATGAAATTCCAATGGCTTTTGCAATAATGTCCGTTGTTCTTCTTTCTGGCAGTTTGAAGATTAGTGATATTATTAATGCTCAAGTTGATGGACTTACTGCACATGGGGGTTTAGGTTTTCCCATCTGGTTTATAGTTCCTCAGTTTTTGGGTTTTCTCATTTTCTTTTTAAGCGCTGTTGCTGAAACAAACCGTACCCCTTTTGACCTTGCTGAGGCAGAGTCTGAATTGGTTAGTGGTTTTCATACAGAATATACAGGCTTAAGATGGGCTTTCTTCTTCCTTGCTGAATATGTAAATATATTTATTGGAGCTGCAATAATTGCCACAATGTATTTGGGTGGATATGCTGGACCAGAGCTTCCATTCTTGGGAATCACTCTTTCGTCTGTTTTCTGGTTCTGCTTCAAGGTCTTTTTGATTTTCTTCATTATTGTTTGGTTGCGTGGAACCCTCCCACGACTAAGGGTTGACCAGTTAATGATGACTTGCTGGAAACGATTGATTCCCATCTCTATGGCAAACTTCTTACTTACGGGTATCTTTGTTTTTGCAAATACGGTAAGGCTGACTCCCCAATTATGGACAGTTCATTTGGAGAATAGCGCTTACACATCGATTGCGGCCCTGGTTGGAATATTAGTGCTTATGTTTGGCTTGGCTTGGTATTTTGCAAGAGACTTGATGAAGCCCTTAAAGGAGAGAGAAACATGAATGTTCAGCTAGAGACAATCACAAACATTTCAATGATTTTTGCCATTGTGATGTTTATCATTTTGATGTTGTTCGCTTTTGTTGTTATAAGGTCTAGTGCAACTGGAATCAAAGGTGGCTTGAGGTTGGTTTTGGAGAAGTTTTTAAGAAACTTTGAGCAAAATGATACTCTTGAATATCCAGGGAATGATCGGGTGATGAGTCATAGGTGGAGAGGTAGATTTGTTCAAATGATTGACGAAAAAGGAAGAATGCGTTGTGATGCTTGTCAGCTCTGTGCTCAAGCTTGTCCAGACAACCTTATAGAAGTGCTTCCTGAAGGAAAAGGAAGGGACAAAAGGCCAAGAGTCTATACTTTGAATTATGCCGCTTGTCACAATTGTGGTTTTTGTGTTGATATTTGTCCGAGTGATGCAATAAGATTTTCTAGGGATTTTGAGACTGCAACTTACGACAGAACAGATGCGTTTAGTCATAACGACAATGAATCTCTCGTTTTCAACCTAGAAGATCTTGTTGCTTTTGAATCATCAGTTTATCCTGAGCTTTTTGATGCAAGTTCTCCTGGAGATGTTGCTGATAGCTTGGGTTACTTTAAACAAAAAAATATTTTCCAAGCAGATACTTATGAAGGTTATGAGCCAATGGACGAAGATGCATTGAAGATTGTTGAAGAAACTGTTCATGAAAATGAAGAAAAGGATTATGAGATACCAGAAATAGATGAATAATTTTGATTTGACTCCTTATGTTCCATGGATATGGTTTAGCTTTTTTGGGCTTTTTACTTTGATTATGGCTATTGGTGTTGTTTTTCATAGAAAAATTGTTTATAACGCTGTTTTTTTGGCAATGAGTTTGCTTGGAACTGCTGCTCTTTATATAACCCTAAATGCTGATTTCTTGGGGATAGTTCAAATATTGCTTTACTTGGGAGGGATCATTGTTTTAGTTCTTTTCTCAATTTTGTTAACCAGGGGTGAGGAGAGAGGTTCCGAGTATGTAAACAGAAACAAACAGAACATTTGGGCTTTTACCTCCATCTTAGGTTTGTCAATATGGATAGGCACTCAGTTCTGGAAGGTTCAATGGCCTGATGCTAATAGGAATTTGGCTGCAAATCACTGGGAAAGATATTCTGAAATTGCATCAATAAAAACATTACCACAAATTTTAAACAGGACTGTTCCTGTAGAAGCTATTGGAGATGGCTTAATGAAGCCTTATTTGTTGATCTTCGAATTAGCAAGTATTGTTCTTCTTATTGCCATGGTTGGTGTTGTCATATATATGAAACCAGAGAAGGTTGATGGAGATGTTTAATTTCTTTTTCTTTTTAAACGAAGTTTTTTCTGGGGAAAAATGTACTCTTGAAAATTTAGGAAATTGTCATTTCTATGGTCCTGCAGTCCCAGTTAATGCTTATCTGTTTTTAGCAATGATACTTTTCGGACTTGGTGCTTATGGGGTTGTTACAAGAAGGCACCTGATAAGTATTTTGATGTGTATGGAAATTATGCTCAATGCTGTTAATTTAATGCTCGTTGCTTTTAGTAGACAGTGGGGCCTTTCTTCAATGAGGCCTCCATTTGTTTCTACCGGCGATGAATTGTGGGTGTATGTTCCTGTAGGGCAAATATTTGTAATATTTTCTTTAACCATTGCAGTTGCAGAAGCCGCAATTGGTTTGGCTCTTGTTTATCATATTTACAAATCTTTAGGAACGACACAGGCGGATGATTTTGATTTATTGAAAGGATGAACTATTTAATTTTAATTCCACTATTGCCATTGTTGGCATTTGCTTTAATAGCACCTTTGACCAGAATATGGAAAAGAAAGGCTGCATTTATTGCAACAGGGGCAATTATTGGATCGTCAATTTTGTCTTTGTTACTTTTTTTCCAATCTCTTGCTTCCGGGGGGCCTTTAAAAGATGGTGATTTTTGGACAGCTAATCATCATCCTGTAAACCTTACCTGGACATTGCCGAACTGGCTTCCTTTGGGTGGAGGAAATTTTGTTGACCTGAGTCTTTCTGCTGACGGTTTTACGTTAATGATGCTTCTTGTTGTTACCTTGGTCAGTACAGCAGTTCACATATATTCCTTCGGATATATGGATTATGGCGGCAAATATTATCAGCATGAGGAAAAAAACCTTCCTAGGTATTATGGCTATTTATCAATTTTTACGGCAGCAATGTTGGTAATGGTTTTGGCAAACAATTTACTTTTGGCCTTTGTTGGTTGGGAGTTGATGGGGTTGGCAAGTTATCTATTGATAGGTTTTTGGTTTGACAAAGAAAGTGCTGCAGTTGCTGCCAAGAAGGCTTTTCTTACAACAAAGGTTGGAGACCTCTCCTTGTTTCTTGGAGTTTTAACTTTATACGGCTTAACTGGAACTTTCAATATTCCAAAAATTTTAGAATTTGCTTCAACCCATGATACAAATGGCATATTGTCTGTTGCAGCATTGCTTATTTTTGGTGGTGCTATGGGTAAAAGTGCACAGTTTTTTCTGCATGTTTGGTTGCCTGATGCAATGGAGGGTCCAACTCCAGCGTCTTCTCTTATTCATGCGGCAACAATGGTTGCAGCTGGTGTTTATTTAATTGCAAGACTGCAACCAATTTACACAGGGGAAGTAACATCTTCAATTGTTTCACATATAGGTGCTTTTACAGCTCTTTTTGCAGCATCGATTGCTATAGCTCGCTGGGATATAAAAAGGGTTTTAGCTTATTCGACTATAAGCCAATTAGGGTTTATGGTTGCTGGAATTGGAACAGGAAGTGTCGCCGCTGGTATATTTCATCTTTTTACTCATGCCTTTTTTAAAGCGTTGTTGTTCCAGGCTGCTGGTTCTGTGATTCATGGTGTTCATACAAATGACATGAGAGAGATGGGTAATTTGAAAAAATACATGCCGAAAACTTTTATGGTTTTCTTAATTGGGACTTTGGCTCTTGCTGGAATTCCTCCATTTTCAGGATTTTTCAGCAAAGATGAAATTCTTTTGTCTGCATATAACTATGGCCAACATGGGGATGGATGGCTTCCTTATGCGATGCTTTCAATTGCCGCTTTCTTTACGGCTTTCTATATGTTTAGGGTTATTTACTTAACATTCTTTGGCAAATATAGAGGACATGGTCACCCCCATGAATCTCCTTCAGTGATGACGACACCTATGATCTTTTTGGCAGCAATGTGTCTCATACCCTCTTTTGTAGGGGTTCCTGGAAAACATGGTTCTTGGGCAGCATTATTCATTGACCCCCATCCACATCATGGACTCAATTGGCAAGTGGCAATAGTTTCAACAGTATTGGCTATTGTTGCTATGCTGTTGGCAAAAAAGATATTTTTGAAAAAATCAGAGATGAAAAAGATTGAATTTGGATTCTTTGAAAAAGAAAATCCGGTTTTATGGAGAGCCTTGTCAAAAAGGCTATATGTAGACGAAGTTCTTCAGTGGTCCTTTGTGAAGCCCGGATCATATTTGGCAGATCGAGTTGCTTGGTTTGACAAGAGCGTCATTGATGGAATAGTTAATAGGGTGGCTGGATTTGGAGAAAGCCTTTCTTCAATTTCAGGATTTATTGACAAATATATTGTTGACGGAATTGTTAATCTTTTTGGAAGTTTAACAAAAGCTGGACATAGGTTAGTAAAAATGTATCAGACTGGTTTTGTTTCTGGTTATCTTTTCATGATATTGATTATGTTGGCTTTAATTTTATTGACCCAAGGTTATTGGGTGTCTTAGAGGAGAAAGATTATGTCTTTATTAAATTTAACACTATTTTCATTTTGGAGTCAACCTTTAAATATTTTGATTTTCCTTCCTTTGCTTGGTGCCCTTATTGCATCATTCACTAAAGGTGAGAAAAAATTAAGAATGGTGATGATAGGAACGAGTGCTGTTACGTTTCTTTACTCTCTACAGGTTTGGCGCTTGTTTTCTTTGGAACCTGCACAGAAATTTATTGCTGAGTTGGGGGAGTCTTTTGCCGATCCTTTTGGTTTTAAATTAGGATACTTGGCACCTTGGTTCCCTGAAATTGGCATGGGCAATGGCCCGGGTGTTTCTTGGTATCTTGGTATTGATGGAATATCTTTATCCTTGATAGTTTTAACTACTTTTGTCTCTATATCTGCTGCTATATCAAGCAATTCAATAAAAGAAAGGTTACAACTTTATGTAATACTTTTCCTTCTTTTAGAAACCTCTCTTCTCGGTGTTTTGGTTGCCAGGGACTTCTTTATGTTCTTTGTGTTTTGGGAATTGATGTTATTGCCAATGTATTTCTTGATTGGTATTTGGGGTGGTAAAAATAGAATTTATGCAGCTATAAAACTTTTCTTATACACTTTAGCGGGCTCTGTGGCTGTTTTGATAGGGATACTTATAATGTTTTGGGCATCTCCAGTAAGATCTTTTGGAATATCTGAATTAACTACCTTTTTTGCCAATAATGTTCCTGTTACTGGCCCTGGCTTAGTTACTCAAACTTCTTTGTTTTTATTGTTTTTTATTGGTTTTGGAATAAAGGTTCCAATAGTTCCATTTCATACCTGGCTTCCTGATGCACACGTTCAGGCACCAACTCCAATTTCAATGATGCTAGCCGCTGTTTTGTTGAAGATGGGAACTTATGGTTTTATAAGGATTTTGTTACCTGCAACAAATGGAGCTATACATGACACAAATGGAATAGCTGTTCCAATTATGGCGATTGTTGGTGTGGTTAGCATGATTTATGCAGCCTTGGCCGCAATGGCTCAAAAAGACTGGAAGAGTATGGTCGCATATTCTTCTATTTCGCATATGGGATATCTTATTTTTGCTTTTTCTACAGCAAGTGAAATTGGTTTGTCTGCAGGAATGTTCATCATGATAAGCCATGGTTTAATTAGCGCTTGCATGTTCCATTTGGTTGGTGTTGTTTATGAGCGTACTCATAATAGAGATTTGTTGGCTTATGGTGGTCTTGGAAGCATTGTTCCTACCTACTTCACAATATGGATTTTTGTTGGTATGGCGAACCTTGGCCTTCCCGGTCTTTCGGGATTTTGGGGAGAATTTATGGCATTCGTTGCTGCTTTCAGCAAATTTGACTGGATTGTTTCTTCAGGTATTTTTGAAGGGATGAATTTCTTTAGAGTTTTAGCAGGTTTTGGAG
>Ga0114932_10002785_pt1 | contig 17943 bp, 15 predicted proteins | sample 2SBtaG_2_FD_87286 | JGI IMG/M metagenome (GOLD analysis project Ga0114932, IMG submission 87286) | Deep subsurface microbial communities from Kolumbo volcano to uncover new lineages of life (NeLLi) - 2SBTROV12_ACTIVE470 metaG | ecosystem: Environmental > Aquatic > Marine > Volcanic ... | reverse complement strand
CGTCGGCGACAGCCTCTGGGTCCGTGGGGGCACGAGCTACCTGCGCGACCACTGGCGCGTGGGGCTCGAGGGGGTGCTGCGCACGCCGCTCTCCGCCTTCTTCGTCGCCGATGGCAACACGCCTGTCGAAGCGATGCTGAGCGGCGGGTGGAGGGCGCTCCGCATCGGCGTCGGAGCGGGCGTTCTACCGGGGGTCGGCAGCCCCGCCTGGCGGTTGGTCGTCGGCGCTGGGACCGGCTGACAGCCACCGTTCGGCGGTGGCGCGCTGCCCGGTGGTGAGGCCGACAGGCCAGGCGAGGGCGGCCTCGAGCAGGACCGGATCCTCCAGAGCGAGTCCCGCGGACCAGAGCACGAAGGGCTGGCGGTTGCCGGTGTCGAGCACGGCTCGGGGCGTGACGGTCACCATCGTCTCGGCTCGGGACAGCACCGCGGAGCGCCCCTCGAGGCGCGCGAGGAAGGGCGCCGCGGCGGGGTGGTCGGCCACGCGCTCCAGCTCGGTTGTGGGCAGGCCGGAGAGCGCCGCGAGCCACCCCAGGCGTGCCCGTGCGAGGGCGGCCTCGTCTTCGGGCAAGGGCCCCCGCAGGGCGACCTCCAGGTGCTTGATGGCGTCGTCGAGGTCGCCCTCGAGCCACTCCAGCCACCCCTGCCGCGCGACGGCCCGTGCGTTCCCGTCCTCGAGCAAGGCAGCCTGGACCCACGCGTCCTGGGCGGCACGGTAGCGTCCTCCGGCGAGGTGCACGTCGCCCTCGGCCAGCCACTGCTCCACGGCGCTGGGTTCCGATGACGGCGGGGTGGGCACAGGGGTGCTGCACGCCAGCATCAGCGGGAGCGCGAGATCCACGCGGTAGCCTCCTCGCGGGTGTAGTGGCTCTGCACCTCCCACTGTGCGCCCCAGGTTCCGCCGATGCGGACCGCTCCGCCGCCGAGGCAGACCGCCCCCGCGAAGCTGACCCATCGTCCGCGCCGGGTGGCGCTGGGCTCGCCGTCGGCTTCCTGCACCAACCAGACGCCCGTGGCCAGCCCGCCGAGCCCGAACGTGAGGAGGGGCACCCCGACGGCGAGCGCGCGGCGGCGGTCGGCGCTGAGCGCCTCGAAGGTCGCGGTGTCGCCGACGAGGTAGGCGAAGCTGTGGGTGTCGACGATCCGACCGTCTGGCACGACGACGGCCCAGCCGGGGTTGGGCTCCAGCTCGCTCGCCTCCAGGTCGACGATCGAGAGCTCGGCGCCGAGTGCCAGGGCGACGAGCGCGATCACAGGCCCTCCACCCACGCTCGGAGGTCCGCCAGCTCTTCCGTGAACGGCGCCTGCACCGCAGGGAAGCGGAAGCCGGTCTTCGGATCGAGGTCGAAGGCGGTCACCCGGAAGCTGATCGCAAAGCGCTCGCGCTTCCACTGGGCGAAGCAGGTGAGCTTCACGAAGCGCTCCACGTGGGCAGCGAAGGCCTTGGCGTCGCCTCGGTAGTGCGCCTCGAAGCGTGGCCAGAGGGTGCGGAACATCTCGAGCGGGTCCTGCGCCTTCTGCACGAACGCGTAGAGCAGCTGGTCGAGGATCTCGAAGGGCATCAGATCGGCTTCGTCGGTCTGCTGGTGCTCCGGCGGTCGAAGTTCCGCAGTGGGCGCCTGGACGTTCACGGCGTCGAGCGCGTCGTAGCCGTGGAAGGACCTGGCCCAGCGGAGCCAGAGCGTGACGAGCGACTTGGGCACGTCGGCGATCGGCGCGACGCCTCCCGAGGTGTCGCCATCCATCGTGGTGTAGCCGACGGCCGCCTCGGACTTGTTGGAGGTGGACAACAACAGGGCGCGACGTCGGTTGGCCAGCATCCAGATGAAGCTGCCTCGCAGCCGCGCCTGAACGTTCTGCAGGGTGAGGTCGTCGACCGGGTCGTCCCAGCTCAGTGCGGTGCCGGAGGCCTCTTCACAGAGCTGCCGGTGCAGGGAGAAGGCCTCCTGGAGATCGACCTCGTGGTGGGTGGCACCGACGGACTCGGCCAGACCCCGAGCGGCCTCCCGGGTGGTGTGTCCGGAGTTCGAGGTGGACAGGTACGCTGTGAGGAGGGTCCGGGCGACGATGGACCGAAGCTCGTCATCGCTGGCGTCGGGGTGCTCGTACCGCAGCATGCGGTGTACGATCAGGGCGACCATGGCGGAGTCCCGTCCGCCGGAGAGCGCCAGCGCGATGGCCTGGATGCCGGTCTTGTTCGTGTAGTCGCGCAGGGCCAGCGCGAGCGCCAACTCCAGCTCGAGGTGGGGGAGGTCTCGTTCCGTGATGCGCCCGATGCGGGGCTCGAGCCACGCCAGGCTGGGGTCCGCCGTGGTGCTCACCGAGGGGCTCCAGTACGGTTCGTCGGCAGGGGCCGGGGCGGCCGTGCGGTAGTCGCCCGGCAGCTCCAGCAGGGTCGGCGTGGGGCCGTACCCTCCGGCGTCCAGCTCCTCGGCCTGCTCGCGCCAGGAGCCTTCCTCGCGGCGGGCGAGTCGAAGGGCCTCGAGATCGACCACGCGGTCGACCACCTCCACCCGCTCCCGAAACAGGAAGCGTCGACCCTCCTCGACGATGCGTCCGTTCTCCGCGATGATCAGGCTGCCGTCGAAGACGAGGCGCGTGGCGTCGCAGCCCAGCAGGCTCGCGTAGGCGTAGGCGCAGTGGTCCTCGCGGCTGACCTGCTCGATCATGCGTTGGCGCGTGCGGTGCTTGCCGATCACGAACCACGACGCCGAGGGGTTCAGCAGGACCTCCGCCCCCGACAGGGCCGCTGCCGACCCCGGGCGGAGCCCCTTCCAGCCGTCTTCGCAGATCTCGAGTGCAAAGCGGCCCAGCCCACGCGCCGAGAAGACCAGGCTGCCGAGCGGCACACGCTGGCCGTCGGGCGTCTTGTAGGTGTCGACCCGTCCGCGACGCCAGCCCTGGAACCAGCGGTTCTCGTACTCGACGTCGCCGGTGGCGAGGTTCTCCTTCGCCACGAAGGCGCGCACCTCGCCGTCGGCCACGACCGCCATGGCGTTCAGCAAGACACCACGCCAGGTGATCGGCAGGCCGACGAGCGCCACGAGGCCCTCGGTTGCCGGAGCCAGCGCGCGGAGGCTCTCGAAGCTCCGCTCCAGCGTGCCGCGGCGGGGGAGGCGGTCGCCCAGGCTGTAGCCGCTCAGCCCCATCTCGGGAAAGAGCACCAGCCGCGCCCCCCTGCGCGTCGTCTCGGCCAGCGCCTCGCGGGTTCGCTCGAGGTTGCCTGCCCAGTCGCCGACCGTCTGGTTCTGCGAGACCACGGCGAGGTGGCAGGACAGGGGTTCGTGCGAGGACATGGGCTCCGCCTATCGTGGACGCGCACCTACAGGTTAAGCGACCGCGGGAGTGCCCATGGATCCGAGCCAGCTTTCGGCCTTCGACGACGCGCAGCGGCGAGGCTGGAGCTTGCTCAAGGAACTCGTGGACAGCCTCGAGGCTGGCATGAGCGAGGCCGACATCGCCGCGCAGGCGCGCAGCCGTGCCAGCGCCCAGGGCTTCGATCGCTGGTTCCACCCTCCCGAGGTTCAGCTTGGCGCCAACACGCGCAACACCGACATCTGGAAGACCCCCAAGGCCGGAAACGTGCTGGCGCCCGGCGAGCTCGTGATCCTCACCCTCGGACCCGGGCACGCCGACGCCTACGCCGATGTCGGCACCACGGTCAGCTTCGGGCGCGACGAACCGGCGATCGTCGAGCACGCACGCGAGTGTGTGCGCGCCATGTGCGGCTTCACGAGCCGCTGGAAGACGGTCGGCGAGATCTACGTGTACGCCCGGGCGTACGCGACCAACCACTGCCTCGACCTGCTCTCACCGCGGTCCGTCGGGCATGCGCTCCTGCCGAAGGCGGGCCTGCTCGAGGCAGGCTTCCCGCAGAGCGCCCACTTCGTGACCTGGCTGCGTCGGCACCAGGTGCACTTCTTGAATCCCCGCCGCCTGTCGGGGATGTGGGCCTACCGTCCGCTGCTCGGCGACGGGGACGGCGCCGCGGCCTTCGAGGAGGTCATCTACGTGGTCGACGACGAGAAGCGGGTGCTGGGGCGCGACAGCGTCGAGCAGATCGGCACGCTGTAGCACACCGACCGGATCAGCGCTGGGGGATGGCCGCGTCGTTGTACGCGCTGCCATCGAGGTAGAGCGGACCGGTGCCGTTCAGGGTCCGGTAGACCTGGTAGCTGCTCATCACCCGCTTCACGTAGTGGCGGGTCTCCCGGTAGGGGATCTCCTCCACGTACTCGTCGGTCGGTCGCATGCCCTCCGACAGCCACTTCTTCACGTTGCCTTCCCCGGCGTTGTAGCCGGGCACCGCGAGGTACGGATTGCCAGAGAAGTAGTCGAACAGGTAGTCCAGGTAGCGCGCGCCGATGCGCAGGTTGAGGGCTGGGTCGAAGAGCTTGTCGAGGTCCGAGATCGAGATGCCCAGCCAGCGCGCCACGTTGCGTCCGGTGGTGGGCATGAGCTGGGAGAGCCCGCGCGCTCCGGCGTGGGACACGATGCGGGGGTTGAAGTCGCTCTCCTCGCGCACCAGCGCCAGGAACACGTAGGGGTCCCAGCTGTAGGTCTTCGTCGCGGCCTCCAGCTCGGTGCCGTACTTCAGCGGGTAGGCCTCGACGAGCACCTTCTCCCGCTGCCACATGCTGTTGATGTCGACCGTGAGCAGGTAGTGGTGCAGGGCCTCGTGGGCGTGGAGGAAGTCCCGCTCCTTGCGAAGCGAGGTCAACAAGGCCACCTCGTTGGGCTCCAGCAGGTCGCGGGAGACCGAGTCGAAGCTGGCCTTCGCCTCCTGCTCCAGGCCGAGCCGCCACAGGGCGAAGCCCTGCTCGACGGCCGGCTCGCGCAGGAAGTCGACGCGCACGTTCCACGGCTCGTCGGTGACCACCGGCCGCTGCAAGCCCTCGAGCACCTCGGGTGCCAGGACACGCAGCCGGTTGGCGGCTTGCTGTGCGTAGTAGCTGTAGGGGTGATCGGTGACCAGGCGCGTGAACCCTTCGACCGCACGCGCCACCGCCACCGGGTCGGTCACGCTGAGCGCCGGCTGGGTGACGTCGGGCCAGACCTGCCACCGGGCCTGCCAGTACATCGCCGCCCGGTAGTGCACCGGGTCGACCTTGATGGGCAGCTCCTCCAGCGCACGGCCGACCCAGCTCAGCGCGCTCTCGGTGTCGCCTTCGAGGTAGGCCCCCCACGCCAGGCGCCAGAAGCCCTCGCCGGCCAGATCGCCGTCGGGGTAGCGCGCCACCTGGTCGGCCCAGAGGGCTCGCGCTCCGGCCAGGTCGCCGGCCTCCTGGGTGGCGATGCCGGCCAGCGCCAGGCCGTCGTCGGCGTAGCTGTGGTCCGGGTAGAGCTCGGCGATGGCCGCGTAGTGCGTGGCGGCGGTCGCCCAGGCTTTCTTGCGCTCCTCCGCCTTGCCCGTGAGGTACAACATCTTCGGCCCGCGCTCGTCGTCGACCCCTCGGCAGCTCCGTCCCCACGGCCCCAGGTGGCTCGCCGACTTGGTCAGGTTGTTCTGGCGGAAGTGCGAGCGACCGTAGACGAACCAGAAGCGGCAGGCCTCCGGGCTCGGCTCGGTCACCTGGCCCACGTAGGGCTCGAGCATCTTCACCGCAGTGGAGAAGCCCCAGCCGTTCATCTGCTTCTCGGCGCGCGGCGTGATCTCCTGCCAGGTCGCCTTGCGCCCGTACCCCTCGAGCAGCTGGTCGACCTCGGAGGCCACGTCGCTGGTGCTGTAGTGGGACCAGGCGCGGCGGAGCAAGGTGTAGCTGCGCTCGGAGCCGACTCCCTCCAGCTTGGCAAGTGCGAGCAGCGCCAGATCGCTGCCCTCGGACGGGTCGGGACGGGCAAGCAGCTCTTCGTAGACCCCACGCGCTTCTGCGGTGCGACCGAGCTCGCGCAGGGTCTCTGCTCGGACCACGGCGGCCCGTGCACCCAGCACGCTGTCGCCGTCGATGGCGGCGAGCTCACCCGCCGCCTCCAGGGGCTCACCCAGGGCGAGCAGGATCTCCGCCAGCGTGAGCTGCACGTAGTCGAGCGGGATGCCCTCGGTCCCTCGGAGGATGTCGATGTAGGGCTCGCCTTCCCCAGCGCGCCCCGCGTGGACCAGAGACCAGGCGGTGAGGAAGGCATGATCATCGACCTGGTGCCCGGCCAGATCCGCCGTGCCGACCGCGAGCAGGCGAGCTGCGGCGTCCGCGTGGTTGCGCTCGGCCAGTGCGTCACGCGTGGCGTCGTCGAGATCGAGCGGTGGAGCGAGCATGTCCGCCGGCAGGTCGATCGTCAGGGGTGCCGATCCGGCGGCCCGAGGCGCGAGCGCCTGAGCATCCAGGCTGAGGGTGAGCGCCCAGGTCAGCACGATGGCACCTCGTAAGTCTTGACATGCCTAACCTCGGCCGGGCTTCCGGCCTTCCGTTTGGCGGTCTATGATCGCGACGTGCTGGCGCCCTTCGACCATCTGGCGGCGTTCGGGCTCCGGGTACGGGGCTACCGCAGCCGCTACCTGGACACGCCGCAGGGCCGGATCCACGTCTTCGAGAAGCGCCGTCCCGGCAAGCACCCGCCCCTGCTGGTGCTGCACGGGCTGAGCTCCCAGGGCTCGCACCACCTGCCGCTCCTCCGGCGGCTGCACGGCTTCGGGCGCGTGATCCTGCCGGACTTCCCAGGTCATGGCCGAAGTGAGCATCCCGAGGCGGGCATGGAGCACGAGCTGCTCCGGCAGAGCATGCTCGCCATCGTCGACCAGGTGGTGGACGAACCCTGCGTGGTCTACGGCACGAGCCTCGGGGGCCTGGCGGGCCTGCGGCTCGCCGCGGAGCGGCCGGAGCTGGTGCGAGCCCTCATCGTGGCGTCGCCGGCCGGTGCGCCGATGGAGGCGGAGCAGCTGAAGCGCTTCCTCGCCCGCTTCCGGATCGAGGACGCCGAGGCGGCCCTGGAGTTCATCGACCGGCTGTTCCACAAGCGCCCGCCGCTCGCACGCCTGTGGGCCTCGGGGGTGCAGCGAGCGTTCGCGAGCCACGGCGTGACGGATCTGCTGGCGCGGGTGGTGCCGGGCGACATGCTCAGCGACGACGAGCTCGCCCGTGTGTCGGCGCCCCTGACCGTGATCTGGGGCCAGTCCGACCGCATCCTGCTCGACGAGCACCGGCACTGGTTCCGGGAGAGGTTGCCCCACGCGCGCTGGGTGGAACCCCGGCGTGCCGGGCATGCGCCCTTCGTCGACATGCCGCGCATGGTCGCGAGCGTGCTGCACGAGGCGGTCGCACAGCTCTGATCCCTCACTCGATGACCATCACGTAGATGCGCTTGTAGTCCTTCGTGGCTTCGTCGGCGCGCCCCTGCGCGGCGACGGCCAGGTAGGTCCGCCCGTCGGTGCCGACGACCACGTCGAGGTCACCGTTGCCCACCGTGCCCGTGTCGATCCGTGTGGCCGACGCGGGGTTGCCGACGCGCACGGTGTAGACCGGGTCGTAGGCGTCGTCGTCATCCTTGACGTAGACGATGCCCTGCCCATCGGGGGTCCACTGGGGACCGTCGTGGTTCATGACCACACCCTCGACCTGCAGCCGCGGCGTGCCGCCGTCCACCGACATCACGTAGAGGTCGAAGCGCTGCGCTTCGGCGTGGTTCGAGTAGAAGGCGAGCTGGGCGCCATCGGGCGAGAAGCTGGGCCGGGTCTGGGTTCGTGACCACGTCGTGATCGGCGCCGGGGCCGGGTAGTCGATGTCGGGCACCAGGTAGACGTTGTCGCCGGTGCGCGTGTGCCCCACGAAGGCCAGGCTGCGGCTGTCGGGGGACCAGGTCACGTAGAGCTCGCTCGAGGTGGGGTCGCCCGTGATCTGGCGGGGTGCTGCTGCGAGGTCCGCCACGCTCAACAGGTAGACGTCGCCCTGTCCGGTGCGGGCGCTCGAGAAGGCGATGTGCTGGCCGTCCGGGCTCCAAGCGGCGCCGCCATCGGCTCCGGGGGCGGCGGCGATGGGGCTGCCGGTCTCGAGGTAGAGATCGTAGTCGCGGTCGGTGCCGCTCGCGGAGGTCAACAGGGTGCCCAACGACGCGGGCGACCAGGCGAGCTCGTGCACCACCATCTGAGGCGGGCCACCGGAGAAACCCGCGGTGAGGCTCGAGCTCCCGACCGTGACAGGCTCGACCTTCTGCGGATCCGCGCCCGGCGCCTGGACGTACTGCTCCACCACCTTGAGGTCGTGGTAGTTGACCTCGTAGGCGAGGCGTCCACCGTCGGGACTCCACTTGGGCGCCTGGCAGTTGCCTTCGTAGGCCGGTGAGAAGGGACCCGCCCCTCCCGCGAACGCGGCCGCCGTGACGATCGTGAGCATCAACCTCTCCTATAGGCCCAGGGACACCTGGGCGAGCAGGCGGAAGCCCGTCGCCGCGAAGGACCCCTCGTCGACGGTGAAGGGCACGGCACCGTCTCCGCCAGCCACGACCGTGGCCTCGCCGGCGAGCGGCACCTGCCCCACCGCCTGGTCCACCACCATGCGCACGCCGAAGCCGTGAGCGTTCACCCGTCCGCCCCGACGCCAGTCCACCGCCAGCTCGGCGAAGGGGATGTGGGCGCGGCCCACCGCATAGACCGTGCCGTCGCCGTCGAAGTCGTCCTTGGGAGCCGTGCAGGCGTAGCCGTCCAGGGCGCGGCGGCACGAGAGGGGGACGCCGGGCACGGAACCGTAGCGCCAACCGACCATGGGACGAATGGCGAGCGGGCCTCCCACCATGAGCTCGCGCCCGGCGCGCAGCCCGCCGGTCCAGGCACCTGGGTGGCTCTGGAGGCTCCCGTCCGCGATCCAGCTCCGGAAGGCGTGATCGACCACGCCGCCCACGAGCCAGCCCGCGACCGGCTGGGTGAAGCCAGCCTGGACCTCCAGTCCGGGGCGGAGATCGGGCACCCGCGCGCTGCCGAGGGTGCCGAGGCCCAGGCCCAGGTCGACCCGAGCGACCTGGAGGGCAGCGAAGCCCTGCGCGCCGACTGCGGCTTGCGGCAGGGCAACGGTCTGGCGTTCTCCTGCCGTGACCTGCACGCTCACACCGTTGATCAGGTAGCTCCCTGCGGGCAGCGACACGCTCAGGGGCAGGTCCTGCTTCCGGGCCTTCCAGCGCGTGGCCACCTCGTCCACGTGCTGCTTCTGGCTGGGGTCGAGCAGCACGCTGGTGGCCTCGAGCTGGAGGAAGGTCACCAGGTCGTCGCGGGGGCCCTCGACGACCACGCCACCCCAGCTCCGGCGAAGCTGGGCCGCGAAGGGGGCCGCCTGGTCGGGTCCGCCGAGCGCCACGGTGCGCTCGGCCGCCTCCAGGGCGCCGAGCATGTCGCCGGCGTCCGAGCGGACCTGGGCCAGCGCCCACCACACCCGCGGGTCCTCCACGCCGTCACCCTGAAGTGCGAGGTCCAGCTCCCGCAGCGCGTCGCCCGTCCAGCCCTTCTTGGCGAAGAGCTCGGCCTGCGCCAGGTGATGGTCGACGGCCTCGCTCGCCAGGGCGAGGGTGCCCATGAAGACGATCATCCCAGCTCCATGGCGTGGCAGGCCACGCGCTGTCCGGTGGCGCGCACGTGGAGCGCGGGACGCTCACCCACGCACTGTGGCAGCGCAGTCGGGCAGGCCCCCACGAGGGCACAGCCGGCGGAGCCCCGCCCCGCGGCGTCGCCGTTCAGGGCATCGGGAGCGTCCAGCAGTCCGGCAGCGTGGAGGAGGGCGCGGGTGTAGGGGTGGTGGTCCTCCCGGCCCAGCCGCGTCACGTCGAAGACCTCGACGATCCGGCCCGCGTGCATCACGGCGATGCGTTCGCAGGCGTACGCCACGAGGGGGAGGTCGTGACTCACCAGCACCACGGCCCGCTCGCCCGGCGTCCCCACGACGAGATCCACGAGGTCCGCCTTGAGGGCCGCATCGAGCCCTGCGGTGGGTTCGTCGGCGACCAGGAGCTCGGGTTGGGCCAGCAACAGCCGTCCGAGCCCGACGCGGCGCTGCTCGCCGCCGCTCAGGTCCTTCGGCCGGGCGTCGAGTCGCGGCGTGAGGCCCAGGCGGTCCGCGGTGCTGGCGACGAGGGTGTCCGGGTCGGCGTCGGGCTGGTGCAGCACGGCGGACTCGAGGAGGTGCTGCCGGACGGACAGCCCAGGGTTCAGCATGGCTCGGGGGTCCTGGAAGAGCACCTGAAAGCGTCGCCGCCACCGGCGCAGCTCGGAGCCCTTCATGACCCCGAGATCCCGGCCCAGGACCTGCACGGAGCCTGCGTCGAAGGGCATGAGCCCCAGCGCCGCACGCACCAGGGTGGTCTTTCCGCTCCCGCTCTCGCCGACGATCCCCAGGCGTTCGCCGGCCGCGACCTCGAGATCCACGCCATCGACCGCGGTCAGTCCGGGGCCGGCACGCCAGCGGCGAGCGCGAAAGCGTTTCACGAGCCCCCGGATCACCAAGGCACTCATCCCAGGGTCCCCCCGGCGATGCGGGCGGTGGCGGCGAGCAGAGCGCGAGCGGGCTCGCTGGCGAGGGACTCCAGGTCGGCCACGGAGCATTGTTCGACGATCGAACCCTCGTGCATCACGAGCACCCGGTCGGCGTGCCGGCGGACGACGCGGAGGTCGTGGGTGATGAGGAGCACCCCCACGCCCCCCTTCGCGACCTCGGCCAGCTCCTCCAGGATCCCTTCCTGCACGGTCGGGTCGAGCCCGGTGGTGGGCTCGTCGGCCACGAGGAACTGCGCGCCCCTTGCGAGCGCGCAGGCGATGCTGGCCCGCTGGGCCATGCCCCCGCTCAGCTCGTGGGCAAAGAGGGTGGCGACTCTGTCAGGACGCGCGAAGCCGGCGCGGCGCAGCCAAGGCCGAGGGTCGCCTGGGCGCTCGGCCAGGACGAGGCACTCACTGACGAGGTCGCCGATGGACCAGAGCGGGTCCAGTCCACCTCGGGCGTCCTGCGGCAGGTAGCCGAGGACAGGTCCGTGCAAGCTGCTCCAGCCCTCCTCGAAGGGGCACGTCAGGGCACCGTCGACCCGGATCTCCAAGGACCCCGCGGTGACGCCTGGGCGCACCGAGGTCAGGCCGAGCAGCGCGCGTGCAGTCATCGTCTTGCCGCTTCCGCTCGCTCCCACGAGGGCGACGAGCTCGCCGGGCGCGACGTCCAAGGACGCACGTCGGACCAGCACGCTGCTGCCCGCACGGACCTCGAGGTCGCGGAGGCGGATCATCGCTCGTCCAGCCGCTGCGAGGCGCCGAGAGCGGCCACGAGCACGCTCCAGAGGGCCAGCGCTGGCGCGGCCGTTGCCCAGGCATTGGCGTCGGGAACACCCCACTCGAAGCCCATCATGTTGCCCCAGCTCGGGGTCGGCTCCTGCACGCCGAAGCCGGCCGTGGCCCCGAACGCGCCGATGTAGGACAGCGTGGTCTCCACGAGGAGCAGGAAGGCGAACAGCTGCAGGGCGTGACGGGCGGCCAGCCTGCTCGTGTTCACCCAGAGCAGGTGGTAGCCGAGGATGCGGGCGGGGTGCACGCCGTGTGCCTCCGCGGCCAGCACGAACTCGGCGCGTCGGAAGGCCTGCATGCGGGCGTAGACCTCCTCGCCCACCGTAGGGGCGTACGCCACGCCCGCTGCCACGGCCAGGGTCCAGACCGAGTTTCCGTAGATGGCGCACGCGAGGAGCACGAGCACGAAGCGCGGCACGCTGGCCACCACGGTGAAGACGTAGCGGCAGGCGACCGCGACGAGGCCACCGGACCATCCGGCGAGCGCGCCGGCCGCCAGGCCCAGGCCCAGGGCCACGCAGGCGGCGGCGACCCCCGGCCCGACGAACGCGCGTGAGCCGGTGACCAGGCGCCAGAACACGTCGCGGCCGAGGTGGTCGGTGCCCAGCCAGTGCGCCGCGGAGGGTCCGGCCGAGGCGTGGGTGATGTCGACGTCGCCCACCACGTCGTAGCCGCTCACCAGGGCCAGGAGCCACATGGCGGCCACGAGGCCGAGGGCCAGCCAGGAGGCTCTCACGGTGCCCTCGAGAGGCGCGGGTCGACCGTGATGCGGGCGACGTCACTCGCCAGCCGGGCGCCGCACACGAGCGCGCCGGCCACGACGCCGATCCCGAGTGCGAGCGGGTAGTCGCGCAGGCGACACGCCTGCCAGAGGAGCGAGCCCAGACCGCCGACGTGCAGCACGGTCTCGACCACCACCAGCCCACCGACGAAGAAGCTGGCACGCCCTCCGGCGATGGTGGCCAAGGGAGCGAGCAGCGCGCGCAGCAGGTGGGGTCCGAGTGCCACCCCGCGCACGCGCAGCGCCTCCACGAAGGAGGCTCGCTGGATGCGGAGGAGCTCGTCTTCCAGCGCAGCGTGGATCTCCCCGAGCGCGCTGCTGCCCACCGCCAGCACCGAGATCGCGAGCAGCGTCTTCAGCCAGCTGTCTTCATCGGGCAGCGCGAACCAGGCGGGGCGCGCGATCTGGCCGCCTTCCATCAAGCCGAAGGCGGCCTCGTTCAGCCCGGCCATCAAGAGCCACGCGAGCAGGAAGACCGGCGTGACGCTCAGCGCCTGGACCAGCCGACGCGTGGCGCTGCGTCGGCCGGCCGTCCACCAGGCGAGGCCGAGCCCGCCTGTGAGCGACAGGACCAAGGCGCCGCCGACGAGCACCAGGCTTCGTGCCAGCGCTGGCAGCACCAGCTCGGTCACCGCCTGGCCCGGCCGGTAGGTGAGGGACTCGCCGAGGTCACCGCCCATGGCGTCGACGGTCCACGCCAGCCAGCGACTGAGCACGGGCTCGTCCAGCCGCCAGGCCTCCACCAGGGCAGCCCGGAGGACGGGGTCGTCGCTGATCAGATCGGCGGCGTCGCCTGGCGCGGAGGCGAGCAGGATCTGCAGGAGCAGCGCTACCCCGGCAAGGGCGGCGACGAAGGCGCCGAGGGCCGCGAGGACCGCGAGGACGAGCTCCCGCCGCACAAGTTCAGTTCATCCGCCACTGGTTCACGAAGGTGAAGAAGTAGAAGGGGTGGATGACGACGTCGCTGACCCGCGTCGAGAGCGCCGCGTAGCTGTCCAGCGTCCAGAGGAAGATCATCGGCTGGTCCTGGGCCACCACGGCGTGCAGCTCGCGGAGCGCCGCCTTCTTGGCGAAGGGGTCGCTGGCGTCTCTCGCGGTGTCGAGCAGCTCGTCTACCCGCTCGCTCTCGTAGCCGCCGAAGTTGCGCAAGCCGTCAGAGTGCAGCTGCTCGCGCACGTCTTCGTTCCGGTCGAAGGACCACTGGGACAGGATCGCGTCGAAGTCGCGTTCGCGCCAGACCCGGGACTTCCACGCGGCCTCGTCGAGGAAGTCCACCGAGACCTCCACCCCGTGGTTCTGGAGCTGGCTCTGGAGGTTGATCACCACCTCCTGGCTGCTCTCGAGGGTCTGGTGGGCGTTGAGGGTGAAGGTGAGCGCTTCACCGTCGCGCATCCAGGCCCCCGAGCTGTTGTCGAAGCCCGCCTCCTGCAGCAGCCGTGACGCCTCGCCGGGGTCGTAGCCGTCGTAGGGCACGTCGTGGTTGTAGAACGGGGAGCTCTTCACGAAGGGACCGCTGAGCACCTCTCCCGTGCCCACGGGGGCGAGCAGGGCGTCGACGTCGATGAGCATCGACAGCGCACTGCGCACGCGCACGTCGTCGAACGGCGCCCGTTCGAGGTTGAAGCCGACGTACCACCAGGAGTTGGTCTGGTAGGGGTAGAGCTCCACCTTGCGGTTGTTCTGGAGCACGGCGAGATCGCGCGGGAGGACGCGGACCAGCGCCTCGAGGCTCTCGTAGAGCAGGAGCTTGGCCTGGTAGTTCTTGTCGGACACCTCGCGCATGACCAGCTCGGAGATCCCCACGCCGCCGTCGAAGGTGCTGTGAGGGGTGAAGCTGATCGAGTTGTCGTCGTTGAAGCGTGCGAGTCGGTACGGGCCGCTTCCCACCGGGTTGGTCCGGAAGGCGTCGGACCGGCTGACGGTGGTGCTGTCGAAGGCGTGCCTGGGCAGGATCTTGAAGTAGAGCTTGTCCTCGGGCGTGGCCTGCGGCGTGGTGAACGTGAGGCGCACGGTGCCGCTGTCCACCGCGGTGGCTTCGTCGATCCACGACACCCGCCCCGCTTCGGTGGAGAGGGTGTCGTCGTCGCGCATCGCCTCGATCGTGAAGACCACGTCGTCGGCGGTGACGGGCTGGCCGTCGTGCCAACGAAGGTCGGGCTTCAGCGACAGCTCCATGCTCAGCTGATCGTCCGCCAGAGAGGCGTAGGCCACCAGCGCGGGGCTGGTCGCCAGGTCCTGGTCGTCGGTGTAGAGGCCGGAGAACAGGAGCTCGTTGACCCTGGCCTCGGACATCGTGGTCGTGAACAAGGGGTTCACGATCGCCGGGGCGAGGTCCTCGGCGTAGCGCAGGCCCTGGCCGGCGGCGGGAAGCGCCACGAGGGCGACCCCCACGAGTGCGGCTGCTGCGAACGTCTTGCGTGCCACCTTCTCAGTTCTCCTTGCTGTCGCCCTGACGGTCCAGCCCCTCGAGGACGGCGAGGTCCCCGACGAGCTCGTCCACGCCGGCCACAGTGGGCAGCAGGTCGGTGAGGACCTGCAGAGCGTCCAACGCTTCGCGAGTATGCCCCGTGCGGAGGTTCGCCTCCGCGAGAGCTGCGTAAAGTCCCGGGGCGTTGACGGGGCTCACCTCGCGGGGATGCTCGAGATCGAGCGCGAGCTGAGCGTAGGCCTGGGCCTGGCGTGGATGCCCGGCCCGAAGAGCCTGGCGCGCGCGGTCCAAGAGGACCTGGGCCCGGAATCCCGGCACGAGCCGGAGCTGCAGGAGCAGCTCGCGACCCTCGTCGGAGACTTCGTCGTGCAGGCGCTTGGCCCAGGGGTCGAGCTTGGCGTCGAGGGCCCGAACCCAGGAGCGCGCCGCTTCGGCTTCGTCGGCGTCACCAGCCTCGAGCGACAGCCCGAGCGGCTGCCAGACCGAAGCGGCGTCGCAGGCACCCTGGTCGTCGAGCGCGGGGCAGGGCGAGAACAGCACGGCCGCGAGGCCTTCGACCGTGCCTGCGGCGGCGCGGTGGGCGGTGGCGAGGGTGCGGTGCGCCATCGGATCGTGGAACAGCCGTTCGTGACCGTCGGCGTGCTCGCGGAGCACCGGGCTGCTGGCTCCGTCGCCCAGGTCACCAGCGTCGCCGTTGCCACGCCCGTCGATGTGAGCCTGCACGCGCTGCAGCCAGAAGTTGCCGTCGGGGGACGGTGCGTTCCCCGGGGGAGTGCCTGCCAGCGCGAGCGCGGCGCCGCGGATGTCGTCGTCGTCCGCACCCGACGCCCGGTGCAGCCAGCCTCGAGCGGTCTCCTGGTCACCGGCGTCCCACGCCGCGAGCCCGACGAAGAAGGGCAGGGCCGATCCCTCGGGCAGGCCGCTCCGGGCCTCCCAGCGCTTGCCGAGGCGCTGCCAGGCCTCGGCCTCGATGCGGGCCAGATCGTCGTGCAAGGCGGCCCGGGCCGCCGCGCCGCGCCGACCGGCCGTGGAGCCGTTGCCCTCGAGGCGGACGAGGTCGTGGTTGTGCACCATCACCCAGCCCGCCCGGTCATCGGCGATGGCGTCGGTGAAGCGGGCCGGGGAGCGGGCGATGGTCGCCACCCAGGTCCGATCGAGGGGGCCGAGCTCCTCGACGGTGTCCTCCGCAGCGTTCTCGCACGCTACGAGCGCGAGTGCGAACACCATGGTCGGCTACTCGCCTTCGTAGGTGGCGCCGGACGACTGGCTTCGGTCCGGGTACTGGCCGGGATCGATGTCCGCCTCGGTCCCGGAGACGCGGATGGTGTCTTCCTTGAGCACGATGGGCTCGAGCAGCAGCTCGCCGCGCTTGTAGTAGAGGCTGGTGTCGGCGATGTGGTAGCCGACCTTGAAGGCTTCGACCGAGTAGTCGGACTTCTTGTCGAGCTTGACGCGCTCGCCGGCCTCGTCACGCAGGTAGTCGATGGTGAACGCGCCCGCCTGGTCGCTGACGAGCTGCACGTTGCCTGGCTCGACGGTGATGATCACGCGCTCGAGGGCCTGCCCGTTGCGGTCGACGATGGTGCCGCTGATCTGGTGCGACGCACAGCCCACGGTGGCGAGGAGCAAGACACTGGTGACCAGGACGCGCTTCACTGGAGCCTCGCCAGGGTCTCACGGAGCAGCTCCACCTTCTGCTCACCGGTCGCGGCGAGATCGCTCCGCCGGTCGCCGGTGTAGCGGATGTAGGCCTCCCAGGCATCGATGGCCTGCTGGAGAAGCTCCGTGTCGTTGGGGTTGTCGTAGAAGAGCCCCTGCCAGCCGGCGGCCTGGACCTCGTAGATCTCCGCCTTGGTGTCGAACATCAGCTCGGGCGGAATCCGGGCCCAGTACTGCTCCGCGCTGCGGCTCTTGTCGAGCGCGGACTGCCAGGCCTTCTGGTTCGCGAGCAGCTTGCCCTGCTTCGCGAGGTAGACCGGGTTGTAGTGGTTCTCGGGAAGCGCCATCAGCTGGTCGAGGTACCGACCCATGCCGCGGCTGTCGCCGTTGCGCTCGGCGTTCATCAAGAGCAGTGCGCGCGAGCGGGTGTAGGCCGCGTCGCGGGTCTCCACCATCTCGAGCATCATGATCTCCGACGCGCTCAAGCGACCGGAAGCCGCCTTGTCCCGGTAGATCTCCACGTCGGTGGTCTCGAAGTCCTGGTCGTCCTCGAGGTCGAACGACGCATCTGCGATCGGGTCGTCGCTCCAGTCCATCGCGGTGACCGAGCGCGTCGACGTGCTCGGCGCGTCACTCCCCGCCCGGTACGAGCTGCCGTTCCCGGTCGAGCTCCCCCGTGACGACGAAGCCTGCGACCCCGATGAGCGGGTCGTGGACGAGGACGAACCGCGCGTGGCAGCGCCGCTGCCGGTGGTGGTCACGAGCTCGGGCGCAGCGCGGGCCGCGAGGGTGCGGTCCTCGACCTCCTCGACCTCCTCGACCTCCTCGACCTCCTCGACCTCCTCGGGTTCCGGCTGTGGCGCGGCGAGTGCCGGTGGCTCGGGTTCGACCGGCTCCACGACCGCGACCGCTTCCGGCTCGTCGTCACCGCCGAAGATCAGGAGCGCCATGGCCGCGATGGTCGCGAGCACGATGCCGCCGGCCAGCAGCAGCGGCAGCAGCGCAACCTTCTTCTTCTCCGGCGGCTCGTCCTGGACGCCGAAGGTGGGGGGGGCGATGGCTGGCGGGGCCAGCTCGGCGGGCACCGGCTGCGCGCGGGACACGGGTGGCGGCAGGGCCTGCCCCCGGAGGCCCGGTTCGGGCGCCGAAGGTGGCGGCACCGCGGCAACGGGCACCGGAGCGGCGACGGGCGGAGGGGCTGCCTCGTCGACCAGCCGGGTGACGGGGCGACCTGGAGGGGGCGGGCCTGGCTGGGGCAGGGCGGCCGTGACCTCGTCGTTGCCCACGGGGGCCGCCGCTACGGGCGGCACGGGTGCGGCTGCGACCTGGGGCAGCGGGGCCGGCGTGCCCGGTGAGACGGGCACCGGCGGGGGCCCGTCCATCTCCGGCGTGAGCGTTGGGCTGGAGCGCAGCTGCGGGTCGCCGACACCGGCTGGCATCGGCGGTGCCGGGGGGATCGACGCGGCCTTCGAAGCCGGTGCGATCAGGGTAGCGTCGGCTGGCCCCACCGCGGCTTCCTGGAAGTCGGTCGCCGGCTCGTCGATCGACTCCACCTCGGGCACCGGCGGTAGCGCCGTCGTGGACCGCTCCCGCGCGGCCCGTTCCGCCAGCGCGGCGGCGGCGAGGGCAGCGGTGGTCGAGGGATCCACGGGGTCGATGCGCGTGGGGGGATCCTCGTCGGCCGGTCCGCCGGCCTCCGAGCCACGATCGATCTGGATGGGACGCGCGGTCTGCACGACCGGTGGTGCCTTGGCGGGGGCGGACGGTGGGCGCACGCGGGTGTGGGTGCCGTCGTCGTCCAGCACGGGGCGCAGCATGCGCTTGACGTCGGCCGCG
>Ga0114932_10002784_pt1 | contig 17944 bp, 15 predicted proteins | sample 2SBtaG_2_FD_87286 | JGI IMG/M metagenome (GOLD analysis project Ga0114932, IMG submission 87286) | Deep subsurface microbial communities from Kolumbo volcano to uncover new lineages of life (NeLLi) - 2SBTROV12_ACTIVE470 metaG | ecosystem: Environmental > Aquatic > Marine > Volcanic ... | reverse complement strand
GCGGCTGGTCCGCTCGGTTGGTCGACGGATAGGTTGGCATTTTGTGCCAGTTCAAGTTTGTCGGTACCCAGCGCTAAGCCGAGTTGACAGACTTTTTCTATTTTTTTGCGTTCGTCCATAGCCTATGGATTTAATTTCGTGTCATCCAACCTTGTCGGTTTAGCTTCCGGGACAGACGACGATATTGCCGACATGGTGTTTATCTATGAATGTCTGTTGTGCCTCGTGAAATCGGGAGAGTGGATAGCTGAGCGCCAGCAAAGGATTGATTTCGCCCCGTTCAATATACTCCACCAGGGTCTTGATGACCTCCGGTGGCTCGACTGTTGTGCCGGTGAATGTGAGGTCGTTCAAGTAAAAGGTGCGGAGATCAAACTCAACCATTGGACCTGCGATGGCACCGGCGCAGGTGTAGCGACCGCCACGCGCTATGACGTCGATTAATTGCGGCCAAAGCCTCCCGCCGACGATGTCTGCGACCACGTCGACCGTATCCCGGCCCGTTGCCTGGCGCAACGCGGATCGCAGATCGATCGGGTTGCGGTCCAGAACGGCAGCCGGTCCAATGGCCATCACCGACTCGGTTTTTTCGGGGCTGCACATAGCAATGGAAATCGCACCTCGCCGGTTCGCGAGTTGCACCAGTGCCGACCCGACACCACCAGAAGCCCCAGTGATAAGAATCGCGTCTCCCGCCTTGACGTGGGCTCGATCCAACATGTTTTCAGCCGTGAGGTAAGCCGTTGCGAATGTTGCCAGCTCGGTATTGGTAAGCGCGCAGTCGATCGAGTGAACCTGTCGGCCATCAACTTTTGTGAATTCTGCGAATCCCCCATCGTATTCGCTACCGAGGTAACCGGTCGTCTCAAGCATTTTTGGATCTCGCCAGTTACGAAACCAGACATCGACGAGTACCCGCTTGCCGATAAGGGTGTGATCAGCACCTTCGCCCGTGGCGACCACGACACCTGCGACGTCGGCGCCTTGGATGCGCGGAAAACGCATCGATTCGCCGCCCCAGCTGCCGTCTCGGTTATCGATCTCCGCCAGGTTATCTCCGCTGGTCGCATCGGTATTGCTTTTTGAATACCAACCGGTCCGCGTATTGACATCAGTGTTGTTGAGGCCGCATGCCCCCACGCGTATGAGTACTTCATCAACTCCCGGGACTGGGGTCGGCCAGTCTTCATGTAATTCAAGCCGGTTCAAGCCCCCGTGACCGGTGAGAACAACGGCCTGCATGGTGTCAGGAATTAGCGCCAATGCCACTTTGCCCCATTTTCAAGTGATGTGCAGTTGGGTGCGCAGACGCTGACCGGTTCCGCCGGCCAAGTATCATCCGGCGCGGCACCGAGTCCGGCTGTGGTGGGCGCAGTCACTGGAGGGTCTTTGCTGCGTGCATCTTGGCGGTCCAGCGCCGGGTGCTGGCATCTGGCCCATGCAGTGTTATTGAGGCACTCTGGTTCAACGCGTTGTCTGATCAGTCGCCCTGGCGCTTAAGAAACCCACCGAGCGCGGTGTTGAATAGGTTGGCTTGCTCAACATTTGAGAAATGCAGTGCATCAGGAATGACCACCAGTTCGGAGTTCTCGATGCAATCTCGAATGACTTCGTGAGCGGAGACGGGCGTACCCGGGTCGTCCTCGCCAACGATTAACAGGGTAGGTAAGCCGATTGTGGATAAGCGGTCAGTTAGGTCCAGGTCTCTGATCGCTGCCGCACAACCGCAAAAACCATTGACGGCGGTGCTGCGGATCATCTGACGTACCTTGTCAACTTCGTCAGCACGTTGCGCTTGGAAACTGGCGGAAAACCAGCGGTCGATGGTTGAGGGCACCAGTGCCTCCATACCGTCACGCCGGGCCAGAGTAATGCGATCGTTCCATGCGGAGCGACCTTCGGGTGGAATGCGACTCGAGGTATCGCATAGGCTGAGTGAAAGAAACCGGGACGCATCATGCAATGCAGCGGCTTGACCGATCATTCCCCCCATTGATAGGCCGATGTAGTGCACTTGGTTAAGTTCCAGTGCATCGAGTAGGCTAAACAGATCATTGGCTAGCAAATCCAAGGTGTACTCGCCATCTGGTGCCTCTGTGTCACCATGGCCGCGGGTGTCGTAACGGATTACCCGGTAGTGTGATGTCAGGGCGGGCATCTGGAGGTCCCACATTGTTGTGTTGGCAGCTAGTGAATGACTGAGCAGGACAACAGGTGCGTCTTCAGGACCTTCAATCTGATAGTGAATTGAGATCCCGTTGGCAGTAAGTTGCATTGACGTTTCTCCAGGCACGGTTTACTTGGGCTGGTGGGCTGTTCCTTCAGCCACGCCCAACGTAGGGCATCTTTGTGGCCATAACAGTCATGAAGAGGGCATTTGCATCCAGTGGTAAGTCAGCCATATATCGAACTGCGCCACCCACATTGGAGGCGTCCATTGTGGGTTCGATCTCAGTGGTGCCATTCGGTTGTGCAACTCCAGCCTTCATTCGGGCAGTCATGGGTGTCTCGGCGTTGCCGATGTCAATTTGTCCACAGGCGATATCGTACTTGCGCCCATCGAGCGCAGTCGACTTTGTTAATCCGGTCATTGCGTGCTTGGTGGTGGTGTAGGGAGCGGAATCTGGGCGCGGTGTGTGGGCTGAGATCGATCCATTGTTGATGATGCGGCCACCACGTGGGTTTTGGCTTTTCATCATTCGAAAGGCCGCTTGAGTGCACAGGAAGGCGGCCGTTAGATTGACATTCACTACGGTTTGCCACTGATCCAGGGTGAGATCTTCCAGCAGTACGCCAGGCGGTGCGCCTGTGCCCGCATTATTGAACAGTACATCAAGGCGACCGAATTGATCCTGCGTCTGTCGAAAAATCTCACCAATGGAGTCGGGGTCACTTAGGTCCGCGGGCACCAACAGGGTAGAGGAGACGGTTGAGGACATTTCCTGGACTGTCTCTTGCAATGTTTCAATGCGTCGGCCAACGAGTACCAGGTTATAGGCATCAGACAGGGCAATGGCAGCGGCGCGGCCAACACCACTGCCCCCACCGGTAATGATGGCAGTTTTAATGATTGTATTCATGGGGGAAGTCTCTGGAGCGTTAGGTGATGGACTATTCGTGTTTGAATAAGTGCCTGATCTTTCGAATGCTTTGCTTGCCTTTGGGGGCTCTTGGGCATACAGATAAAGATGGGGAAAATTATGTTCGAAATAGGTTTATGGCTTATGACTCTTCGCTGCGTTGGCGCCCGCGATTTTCCCAAACACCGCGCCATTCATAAGGCCGGTACCGCCAGGATAGTTATGATAGAAAACGCCACCCACCAGTTCGCCGGCGGCAAACAGTCCGGGGATAGGCTCAAGGTCTTCGTCCAGTACTTCACCGGTTGGAATAATGCGCAGCCCACCAAATGTAAAGGTAATGCCGCACGTAACGCCAAAGGCCTCATAGGGTGGCGAGTCTAACCTTGTTGCCCAGTTGTGTTTGTCCATGGGCAGTCCTTCGGTTTTCTTACCATCCTTGATAGTGGGGTCGAAAGCAATATCTTCACGGACCGCTGCGTTGTAGTCAGTCACTGTGCGCAGGAAATTTTTCTCATTCATGCCGTGTTCAGTGGCGAGTGTGTGTGCCAGTGCCTCGATCGTGTCAGCCTGCACTCGGGTGATTTGCTTGATCCGGTATTCATCCCGCATCAGGTGGGTCACTTTGCTGTCGAACACCTGCCATGCCGTTTGCTGTGGTTGTTGAAGAATGACGCGACCATATTTCGCGTAAGTGTAGTTGCGAAAATCGGCCCCCTCATCGAGAAACCGCTCTCCATTGAGGTTGACGCATAACGAAAATGGGTAGGAGTGTTTCTGGAATAGGTCACCAATTCCCAAATCTCCAAATTCTGGCGCATTCAGTTCCCATGCAACGGCGTGGCAGCCAGACCAGTTACCGTAAGGCGCAGCGCCAATATCCAGCGCCATACGAATTCCGGCTCCGGTATTAAAGCGTGAGCCGCGAACTTTGGCGAGTTCCCAACCAGGCCCCAGATAGCGGGTCCGCATTTCTGGGTTAGCTTGAAATCCACCCGCAGCAAGCACGACGGCACGCGCATTGATTTGGTACGTTTCTCCCGCCTGCTTCACTTCGACTCCGGTGACACGGTTGTGTTCGCGGGTCAACCTAATTGCACGGGCGCCATAGCGGATGTCGACTCCAAGGTCGCGTGCGATATTGGTCTCAGCCTCAACGAGCCCAGGCCCACCTCCCCGCGCCTCTACGGTCAAACCGCCCCAAAATCGGAATACGCCATCGATTTTGAATGCTTGACGTTTGTACATGGGTACAAAACGTACCCCGTGGCTATGTAACCACTTAACAGTCGAACGACTTTGGCGAACAAGCACTTCTACAAGGTCAGGGTCACAGCGAAACTGTGTTACGCGAAACATGTCGTCGAAGAATTGATCTTCTGTGTAAACACCGAATTCCGTCGTGCGAATTTCCTCGTCGGAAAGATCACAGATCTCGCGCAAGTCGTCCGAACCGTTGTAAGCGAAGCGAATAGCACCAGCTGTAAATCGACTGTTACCGCCGCTTTCTTCCTGCGGCGCGCGTTCTAATACCAGCGTGCGGGCGTTATTTTCTGCTGCCGAAATGGCAGCGCAAAGCGCAGCATTACCAGCGCCGATGATGCATACGTCAAACGAGTCGATCATATCTAAGGGCATGCTATGGATTGGAATCAAACCAAAGAGTCTACTCGATGGTTGTCGCGGTGATGTAAGTATGCGCGAATAGCTCGGTGCGCTCATCGGGGCCTGGTGCATTAGTGAAAGTGTGTGTTTCTGTCACGTGTATTCGGTGGTGAGTCGCGAGGTCAACGACCGGATGTTGGCAACGGCATCACAAGTTCACTTATCGCTTCTCATGTTGACGGCTGGAACGTGGTTATGCCGGGCGATGACGAAGCGTACCGAGCTTGGCCTTTGTTGCGACCGCTATCAGAGGGGTATGGGCATGGACGGAACTGAGGCGTCTAAAAAACGCCAGTGCCGGTCTGGGCATTTGAGGCGAGTAGGGTGACGTGAAGAATCGTTGATCCGATAGATGTGGTTGATAGGGTATAGAAAAATTTTCCTCTTAATTTTTTAATGAAAAATACTATAACTAATTAAAACGAAATAATAAAATAATAAACCATATCGAGGCGGGTTAATTAGGAATATCATCCACTGGCTGGGTCAGCCGTTTCGGCCTAGGGTCACATCATCTTGGGTGAGGGTGCGGTACATCTGATTGAGGAGGCATTAACGGGGTGAAAGAACACTATTACTTTGACAATGCGGCCACTTCCTGGCCGAAACCTGAGGCGGTCTATCAGTATATGGATCAGTTTTTCCGCGCTTACGGTGTCAATCCGGGGCGATCCGGGCATGCGTTGGCTGTCGAAGCCGAAACCATGATCGTACAAACTCGCCGCTTAATGGGCGAATTTTTTGGTTTCACGGGTGATTCCGAACGTGTCGTGTTCACACAAAATGCAACCGATTCATTGAATCTATGCTTTAAGGGCTTAGTGGAATCTGGCGACCACGTCATCATTACGCGGCTGGAACACAATTCGGTATTGCGTCCGGCCAATCACATGGAAAGAGACAGCGGCGTATCGGTCACTCGACTTCGCGGTGACGGCGCGGGCTATATTGATCCAGAAGATGTGCGCAAAGCCATCACTGATAAGACAAAAATGGTGGTAGTGAATCACGCTTCCAACGTGCTTGGGACATTACAGGACATTGAAAGTATCGGTCGTGTGGTGGCAGAAACCGATGCACTTTTTGTGGTCGATACGTGCCAGACTGCTGGGGTTGTTCCGATCGATATGGATCGTTGTCATATTGACGTACTAGTCTTCACCGGACACAAGGGGCTTTTTGGACCCTCGGGGATGGGTGGGATGATTGTTGGAGAAGGGGTTAATATTCGGCCAATGAAGACGGGTGGTACGGGGGTCAATTCCGTGTCCGACTTTCATCCTGATGTCTACCCGTATCGACTCGAAGCCGGAACCGTATCGATACCGGGCATCGCCGGATTGAATGCAGCCCAGCGCTGGTTTGCTGAACTGGGTAATCAGTTGCTCGATAAGAACGGCGCTGAGTGTGCACCACATCAAGAGGCAACTCACGTGGCTTTGACTCATATTCATGAGCAAGAAGTTGGCGTGACTCGTCGACTGATTGAGGCGTTTGCCGACCTACCCGGTGTGGTCATTTACGGGCCGCGAGGCAATAGCCCGAGAGTTTCTACGTTCACTATTAATATCGGGGAAATGCCGGCCGAACAGGCTGGTGCGATGCTGGATGCGGACCACGGACTGTGTGTGCGTCCTGGGCTACACTGCGCACCCTTGGTGCACCGAGATTACGGTACGCTAGAGCGCAACGGATCGATTCGTTTTGCCCCGGGATTTTTTACTGATGATGAGGACACTGGACTGGCACTTGAGGCGGTGACCGAGCTGGCGGAGTATCAGGCTAGTCGGTAACTGTGCTGCTGTTTCTTATCTAGCACTGAGAATTATTGTGAAATGAAATATTACGAGAGCATTGTCGACCTGGTTGGAAATACTCCTTTAGTCCGTCTCAACAATATTGTAGAGCCGGGTATGGCCCAGGTATTTGCCAAGATGGAAAACCTTAACCCCACTGGTTCTGTCAAGGACCGAATGGCTGTCAACATGGTTAAGCGGGCAGAGGCAGAAGGCTTGTTAAATCCGGGTAGCACGCTGGTTGAGAGCACTTCTGGTAATACCGGCCTTGGGCTTGCGATGGTGGCGGCGGCCAGTGGTTACCGGTGCATTGTGACTATTCCAGACAAGATGAGCCAAGAGAAAATCGACATGCTCAAGAGTTATGGCGCGGAGGTGATTGTCACGCGAACGGATCTCGATCATGATCATCCCGACAGTTATGTTCAGGTGGCAAAACGTATCGCGCGGGAAACGCCCGGTGGGTTTTACACTGACCAGTACTACAACATGAACAACCCTGAGGCGCATTACCTGACGACTGGGCCAGAAATCTGGGAAGACACGGATGGACAAATTGATTGTTTGGTAGGAGGTATTGGAACGGGGGGTACGATATCAGGTACTGCACGGTATCTGAAAGAAAAGGCCGCTGAGTCAGGACGTAACATTCGTGTTGTGTGTCCCGATCCAGAAGGCAGTATTTATCAGGATGCGTTTTACCGGGGCGAATGGAATGATCCCAGTCTTTACCGGGTTGAAGGGATTGGCCACGATTTCATGGTTGGAACTTTGGACTTTTCAGTCATTGATGATGTTGTTCAAGTATCAGATCGCGATTCTTTTTTTATGGCCCGTCGGTTGGCTCGACAGGAAGGCATTTTCTCGGGTGGTTCAACGGGCACTGTCTTCCATGGGGCATTGGCTGAAGCGAGAAAACTGGGTCCTGACGCCATCGTGGTGGCCATTGTTTGTGACTCTGGTGATCGTTATATGAGCAAAGTTTTTAACGATGAGTGGATGCGGGATATGGGTTATTTCAGTCCCCGCGATGATGTGGGTACGGTAGCCGATTTACTTGAGTTTGTGGGTAAACCCGTTGTGTTTGCTGAACCTTCGGATCCGATCAAGGATATTGTCGACAAAATGGCGAGGCTCGGAATCTCGCAGATGCCGATGACGATGGGCAAAGGTGATCTTCGAATGATTGAAGAATTGGATATTCTTAGAGCCGTTGCCGGAGGTGAGCATTCTCTCGACGATTGTGCGCGGGAGATAGCCAAACCACTCAATGGCCAGGTTCAACCAGACACCCGTTTGTCTGATATTCAGGTCGTGTTCGAGGAGAACAACGTGGCTATTGTCGTTAACAATGGCCAAGCAGTTGGTGTTGTCAATAAAATCGATGTTCTTGAATTCATAACCTATCAGCGACAGAAAGTTGCGTAACTGGATGGTTTCTATCTGAGGAGATAAAGAGATTGAAGTTTGATACCAAGGTAGTACGTGCTGGCATTTCCCCTGACCCCACGACAGGGTCAATTCTGCCCCCAATTTATGAAACCGCCACTTACGTTCTCGAAGAGGTTGGCAAAGATCGAGGCTTTGATTACACGCGCTCTTCGAATCCGACGCGACAGGTGTTGGAGGCGAATCTTGCAGCGATTGAAGGAGGGGAGTACGCCATCAGTTTTGCTAGTGGCATGTCAGCGGTTGATGCGGTATTAAAACTGGTCAGTGCCGGCGATCATGTTGTTGCCGGAGATGATGTTTACGGTGGAGTAACCCGTCATTTCGACAACATCTTGATTCGCTATGGCATCGACTTCACCTATGTCGATTCGACTCAGCCCGAAGCTGTTCGTGACGCGATCACTCCGAAGACCAAAATGCTGTGGCTTGAGACTCCAACCAATCCATTGCTGAAGATCACTGATCTTCATGCCATGGTAGCGATTGGCAAAGAACACGACCTTATCGTTGGCGTCGACTCGACGTTTGCTACACCGGTATTTCTGCGCCCGCTTGAGTTTGGTATCGATATTGTGATGCATAGTACGACTAAGTATTTGTCAGGACATAATCAGCTGATCGGTGGCGTATTGGTGACCAATCGGAAAGATCTGTTTGATCAGATGAAATACGTCCAGAAGACGATCGGGGCTGTTTCAAGTCCTTTCGACTGTTGGCTTAATCTGATGGGGCTCAAGACTTTACATTTACGCATGGCGCGACATGCTGAAACGGCCGGGAAGGTCGCCGCGTATCTTGAAGCGCATCCAAAGATCGAGCAGGTGCTCTACCCAGGACTTGCTTCCCATCCCCAACACGAGCTTGCCAAGGAGCAAATGTCGGGTTTCAGTGGCATGATTTCCTTCGAATTGACCGGAGGTACCGAGGCGGGGCGTCGCCTTATGAATGGCGTCAAACTCTTCGGTTTGGCCGAGAGCCTTGGTAGTGTGGAGACGATGATTACCCACCCGGCGACCATGACCCACGCCGAGGTTCCAGTGGAGGATCGGCGAAAACGTGGGTTAAGTGACGGACTGGTCCGGCTATCTGTCGGGATAGAAGATCCGGAGGATATTCTCGACGATTTGGATCAGGCATTGGAAAAGGCCTAAACCCAGACTCAGATAGCCAACTCGGTGACGGGAATTATGCAGACTGTTTTTCCGCGTTGAGTATTCGGCGTGTTCTGTCGACACCCATGGAGAGCGATTCGGGACCTCTCATGCCGCCGTGTTCTGTCGCGAGTCTTGGCCTGAGCCAGTTGGAGTGGTCCGCGGACCTAAAGCCAATCGAGTCCAGCCATGATTCCCGTGAGGGTAGTTCACGGATTTGAAATGGTTTCTTTTTCTGTGGCAGACTGATTTTGTTGGAGCGTATCGGATGATACCTACCCTTCATCTATCTAAAGTGATAAGCGTTAGTCAGGATAACGGGTTATTCATGTCGGTTGCGATGGTCAGTCGGTAGATGCCGTGTCGTGGTTATGAAATAAGAATCGCGTGGCATTTAATCAGCAAGTAGTTGCGTAATCCACAACAGATTGCGCTATCCTGTGTCGCCTGACATGAGTACTTTGCTAGATAACATTGTCGCCCCACGCTGCTTGCCGAATTTGCATTGCCGGTTTAGATCATGTGGTCGACGCAGACAGATTGGGCGTTATCGCCTCGCTATTCCCTAGAACTCGTTATGCAATCGGTTTTTGATGTGGTGGTTGTTGGCGCCGGGGCGGCCGGATTGGCCGCCGCCAGAGACCTGATTGAGGCGGGGCTGAGTGTCATGGTGTTAGAAGGTTCCCACCGTATCGGTGGTCGCGCATTCACCGAACACCTTCCGGACGGTAGTCCGTTTGATTTGGGCTGCCACTGGATGCATTCGGCCAGCATCAACCCATTTGTTGCCATTGCTGACCAGCTTGGATTCCGTTATGACATTCGCGAAGGGTATGGTCTGCAATTGGTGAACCAACACGGTGCATGGCTCGATCACTCGGCCAAGGCGCGTTTGTCGCGGGCAAGTGATGAATGGACTCAGGCCATTAGAAGATCCTTCGATCAGGGTCTAGATCACTCTCTTTATGAAGCGACTGATCAGGAAGGGGAGTGGCGGGATCTGCTGAATTACTGGGTTAGCCTTGACACGTCTGTTGATGTCGATCAGGTCGCGGTTGGTGACTTAATTAATTACGTGGATACCAATGAGAACTGGCCGGTGATGGATGGCTATGGTGATTTAGTGGCGCATTGGGCAAGAGGGATTCCGGTCGCATTAAACTCAATGGTCACTGAAATCGACTGGAGTCACCAGGATATTCGAGTGCGTTCTACTCGGGGCGACCTATCGAGTCGCTTCGTCGTAATGACGGTTTCCACAGGGGTTCTCAATGAAGATGTGATTCGTTTTATTCCGCATTTACCAACCAGCACACTAGATGCAATCGCAGGACTGCCGCTGGGCAACTACAACCGCATTCGGTTATCCATAGCAGCGACTCTCTTCGATACTGAAATACCAGAACGGATTGTGTCAATGCCTGTTGCTGATCAGCCGATGTCACTCAGCATTCGACCTTACGGTCGTGATTGTGTAATTGGACTGGTCGGTGGACGCTATGCCGATTACCTAGAGAAGGCAGGTCAAAAAGCATCGAGAGCAGTGGTCTTAGATCATTTGCGCCATGTCTTTGGTGGGGATTTGTTGCGCCATGTTAAGGGTGACCGCCAATCGGCCTGGCGCGGTGATCCATTAATTAAAGGTGCTTATTCGGCCGCAGCCCCCGGCCAATCATTTCAACGTGCTGTGTTATCGCAGACGCTTCACGAGCGTTTGTTATTTGCCGGTGAGGCCACCTCACCTGATCAGTTCTCCACCTGTCATGGTGCGGCACTGACGGGGCGTCGGGCCGCCGCTGAGATCATCTCGTTGTCGCAGCACTGACAGAACCGGTAGTATCGATCTATAGTTCGAGAGTTTCGAGTGTTGATCGGTCGACACGTTACGACGAGGAACATAGCGCATGATTCGCACAGGGGACGAATACAGAGATTCGATCCGCGATGGCCGGGAAGTCTGGATTAACGGTGAGCGGGTGGACGACGTAACCTGCCATCCAATGTTCAAGCCGCTAGTTGACGTACGCGCGCGAATTTATGATATGCAGCACGAGCGTCAGTTTTGTGATGTCATGACCTATCAGGAAGGTGGAGATAGTTTCGCGGTTGGATTGAAACTCCCACACACGCAACAGGACTGGCACGACAAGCGAACTGCCACCGATCAGGTGTTAGATGAGGTTGGCGGTGTGGTCACTCGTGTGGGTGACGAAACCGTCGGTGAAATGTGGTCGCTCTACGATGGCCAGGAACTGCTTAACGAAGTCGATCCGCAGTACTCACAGAATATTCGAAACCATATTGCCAGCGTGATCGATACCGACCCATTTCATGTGTCCGCCAATACCGACCCCAAAGGAGATCGCTCTAAACGTCCGCAGGAACAAGATCCTGACATGTTACTGCACGTAGTCCGTGAAACTGATGCGGGTATCGTGGTGCGTGGTGCCAAATATGAAACCGCCGCCCCTTACGCTAACCAGGCGTTTACCAAGCCGACGATTGCCAACTGGGGTAACGATGCGTTGTCCGATTATGCGGTTGGGTTTATTTGTGATTTAGGATCGCCAGGCATTCGAATGATTTGTCGCACCGGGTTCGCTGGTCGTGGGTCGATCGAGGATTACCCGCTGAGTAATCGCTTTGATGAAGTGGATGCATTGGTGGTGTTTGACGATGTGCTGATTCCCTGGGAGAACGTCCTTTTTTACCGTCATACTAAAGCGGCTGTCTACATTCGCTCCACGCTTCATCGATACAGCGCTTTCGCTTTTGTTCAGCGAAGTCTCCGCATGGCAGATTTCATGATCGGTGCCGCGTTGTTGAATGTTCGCCAGACCGGTCTCGACAAGCAACAGGCAGTGCAGGAAAAATTGTCCCAGCTGGCAGTCTATCGAGAAGGTATAAATGCGCATCTCACAGCGGCGGTTGCAACGGCTGAGGAAAGCCCCGGCGGACTGCTCATGCCCAATCAGTCGCTTCTTTACACGGGGAGAGTGCATGCCGGGACGGGGTTACCGGCTATGATGCATATTGCCCGTGAACTTTGTGGCGGCCAGATCTGTGTAACGCCTGATGCCGCAAGTTTCCATCATCCTGAGACCGGTAAGTGGTTGAAGAAGTTTTACTCCATTAATGAAGAATGGCTGGCAGATGATCGCAGGAAGCTGCTGGTTTTCGCTCGTGACTTACTGAATTCGGACTACGCTGGTCACCGGCTTACTTTCCAATTGTTCGCACAGTCGCCCCCGTTTGCGAATCTTGCTGCGGTATATCGTAATTTTGACTGGGGCGGCCCGTTTGCCTGTGTTACTCAGGCAGCTGGCTTGTCCAGTAACGTGACGGTAAAAGATCCGCCTGTCGCTGATAGCAGTGTCAAAGGATTGTTTTCCAGCGGACCACGGAGGCCATCTAAAAGCGCGACGCTATCTGAGGATAAGGGTGATGGTGCATCAACCAATCAGGCAATTTAATACGCGAGACACCTACTCTGAACAGTGTCTGGATAATAATTTGTGCGTGGCCAGGTCGGCCGGTATCTTGATAGCGCAAAGCGTATTGGTTTGGGTGATCCGGCAGCCTAGGAAAAATAAGCAATGGCCAATGTGAAACAACTTCTTGAAGCGGTTGGTAGTCAATTAGACCAAGTGTGCAAAATCGTGATTTACGTTACCCACATTGATTACCGTGATGTGGCTTACCCCGCTGTGGGTCGTTGGTTACGGGGTGTATATCCAGTGTCTACCGGTCTAGTGGTTTCTGCATTGGGGCATCCGGAGTGGTCGCTTGAAGTGGAGGTCACCGCGGTAATTCTGGATGAGTCCTAGTGTGCTTGCATGCGCAACAATCGCTGGCCAAATGCCGATGACACAGAACGAAACAACGCAAACCATTCGACTTTGGGAGACTCAGCGCCAGACTGATGGCGCGCCGTTGTCGTTGCCCCCTAAAGCGTATACCGACCCAGGGTTTTTCGCTCTCGAGGTGGAGTCTCTCTTCCGCCGGCAGTGGCTATGTCTGGGTCGCGTCGACGAGATACCGGCGCCAGGTGATTTTTTCACACTGGATCTACTGGACGAACCTTTGCTGGTCGTTCGCGGCGATGATCATTGCGTTCGCGTTCTTTCGAATGTCTGTCGGCACCGAAACACGATAGTGGCCAGCGGCAGCGGCAATGCGCGCCGATTTGTCTGTCCTTACCATTCATGGAGCTATCATCGAGATGGCACTCTTGACCGCGCTCCCAACGCGACACCAGACCAATTGGCGCTGTTAGACAACTGTCGTCTCGAGTGTCTTCGCAGTGAGATCTGGCAGGGATTCATCTACGTTAATCTTGATAACGAGGCTAGTCCTTTAGGACCGCGGTTGACCGCATTGGATATTTTGTTGCAGCGTTATCACACCGATACCATGCACCAGGTATTTTCAACCCAGGAGACGTGGGCGACTAATTGGAAAAGCCTGATTGAAAACTTCATGGAGGGCTATCATCTATCGACGGTTCATCCCGAGACGTTGGCGCCCATGGCACCCACTCGCCTGTGTGAAAAACTGGATGGCGGACTCGATTGGACAGGTTACCGGGCACATTATCCCGAGAATTTTGACGCTGAAGTGGATAATCCAGACCTCACGCTCATGGAGCAGCGGTGCTCCACGCTGTTTTCTGTGCTTCCAGGCCAAGTAGTTTCGCAACGGGCCAATATGTTGGTTTACCTGGCACTTCAGCCACTTAATGCAAATGAGGTCTGTGTTCGTTGGGGGTTGTCAGTTTACGATCGGAATTTGTCGGCTGGACAGATTGATCAGTTTGTCGATGGGTGGAAGGCGATTAATCGCGAAGATCACTCCATACTTACTCGCGTGCAAGCCGGGCTTCGCTCTAGAAATGCCATCGCAGGGCCGTTGGGAAGAAGCGACCACGAGGGCACAGTGATTGATTTTCATAATTATTTGGCGAGACATTTGTTGACGAGACGCAACTGACCTTATGACTGTTTCTATCGCGGCCTGCTGTACAGGATCCGAAGGGATAGGGGCGGTTATTGCTTCGTCGAGTATCGGTGTTGCGAGTCGCTGTGCATTTGTGCGCACGGGGTGGGGCAGCACTTATGGGCGTCGGATTACTGCATTCATTAAATGCCCATTGAAAATAAATGTTTGATCTAACCCGCAAAGTGGCCCTGGTTACCGGAAGTGGTCGAGGGCTCGGTTTTGAAATAGCCCAGGCTTTGGCTATGGCTGGTGCTACCGTTTTGGTGAACGGCAGGCGCAGTGTTCAGGTGACGCAGGCGGTTGAAAAGATCCAGGCGGTAGGCGGCACGGCTGAGTCGCTGATTTTCAACGTCGCCGATGAGACAGCGAGGGATACCGCATTGACGAAAATCAAGCGTCTCCATGGTCGATTGGACATCCTGGTCAATAACGTTGGCATGCGGGATCGCCGCACCATCGATGAAGTCGAAGCGACTGATTTTGAGGCCTTGTTGCAGGTTAACCTGACCGCCGTGTACGCACTGAGCCGTTCAGCAGCCACTTTCATGCGGGCCCAACACGCCGGGCGAATCATCAATATGAGTGCGCTTGCCTCGGCCGTTGGTTTGTCCCATGGGCCCAGTTACGCCGCCTCTAAAGGCGGTCTCGAAGCACTGACGCGCATGCTGTCCGTGAGCCTCGGCGAGTACGGCATCACAGTCAACGCGATTTCACCAGGGTATTTTGCAACGGAAACCAACGCGACCATGCAGGCCGATGATGCTCTTCGTCATAAGCTGGAGGGTAGGACCTCACTTGGGCGCTGGGGACAACCCCATGAGATTGCTGGGGCTGCCGTATTCCTGGCATCCGATGAGGCCTCCTATATTACGGGTCAAGTGTTAACCGTTGATGGAGGCTGTGTCTCCCACTTTTAGCCATGCCACTACGGCAGGTTGGTAAGGATTCCAGCCTAACGTGTCTATAAGAAGGTGGTGCCGCCGTCAACCATGATCGTCTGACCGGTGATAAATTTCGATGCATCGGACGCCAGAAATATGATGGTGCCAACCAGGTCATCTGTCTCCAGATTGGCTTGCAACGACTGGTTTTTCGCTATCACCTCGAGTGCTTTGTCGCGCTTCTCGCCCATATATTCGCTGGTGCCTTCCGTCAGCACTGCGCTTGGTGCGACCGCGTTGACACGAATCCAGTTGCGTCCGAGTTCACGAGCCAGGCTCCGAGTCATTCCAATGACCGCGGCCTTAGACATCGCATAGTCAAGCGCATAGGGCATACCATAAGTAGCCGCAAGTGAGGAGATGTTAATGACGCTCCCGCCTCCGGCATGCTGTATTGCGGGTACGCAGGCCTTACAGCATTGCCATATACCTTTGATATTGACATTCATCACTCGATCCCACTGTGTTTCGGGTATCTGGTTAAAGCGTCCACCGTCGATGTCGCCATAGAGCGCTGCGTTATTAACCAGACAGTCAATTCTTCCAAACGTTGCCACTGCCGCGTCGGCCATCGCTTGACAGCTCTCCATATCGGTAACGTCAAGGTCAAGACCAATTGCTTGCCCCCCAGCGGATGTCACCGCATCAACCGTGGCATTCGTGTCCCGGATATCGGCGGCAACTACGCTTGCCCCTTGTTTCGCTATGGCTTCACAGTAGGCTCGACCAAGACCGCGCCCACCGCCGGTTACCACGATCACCTTGTTAGATAATTGCATCATCCATTCTCCTCGTCAGTCAGTGTTCTGGTCCCCCATCTGAGACACAGCCCTGTTTTTGTTATTGATCAATAGTCAGAGACAAATTGATTGTCGATTGACTCGAGTGACAGTCACTAGTGGGTAGTTCGCCGGTCATGTCGGTAGCAACTGACCAGATGGTCATTTACCAAGCCTGTGGCCTGCATTAGGGCGTAACAGATGGTTGTACCGACAAAACAAAATCCGCTGCGCTTGAGCGCTCGGCTCATCGCATCGCTTTTTGTAGTATTTGCAGGCACCTCGGATTGAGCCCTGAAGTGGTTGTCGACGGGCTTGCCGTCCACGAAATCCCACAGGAAAGTATTCAATGTATAACCCCTTTCATAGAGGTTTAGCACTGCCTGTGCATTTTTTCGTATTGCATACAGTTTGAGTCGGTTTCGAATGAGGCCGCTATCGCGCAGTCTTGCCTCGATTGAGCGATCGGGCATTCGTGCAACGCACTCGATATTGAACTGGTGGAATCGTTTTCGGTAATGGTCGCGTTTTTTAAGTACCGTGATCCAGCTGAGACCTGCTTGTTGCCCCTCCAGACACAACTGCTCGAATAAAGAGCGTTCATCATGCAGCGGTACTCCCCATTCGTCGTCATGGTAAGCGCGATACACCGGATCTTCTCCACACCATGCACACCGTGTGAGTTGGTCGGTGGCCATGGTCATGCGCTGAGGTAACCATCGTCACACATCAACATGTGTCCGGTGACGAGTTGTGATGCATCGCTTGCGAGAAACACCGCAGCACCAATCAGCTCCCGCGGTAATCCCGATCGTTTGCGGATCATGCGTTGTTCGATGAAATCAGAAGTCACCGAGGTTGAGTGTCTCGCGTTGGTGGTCAGCGGAGACTCCATGAGCGTGGGTCCGATTGCGTTGACGCGGACACCTCGATCCCGCCATTCAAGGGCCAGAGCTCGCGTTAACTGCAGAACACCGCCCTTCGATGCCAAGTAGGCGCTCGCCCACGGGTACGCAACGTATGAGCCGATCGATCCCATATTGATGATGTTTCCCCTGCCTTGTTCCAGCATGACTGAGCCAAATGACTGGCAGGGTATATAGGTTCCTTTTAGATTGAGTTCGATAATGCGATCGAACTGTGCCTCTGGAAAATCTTCCGCCGGACTGCGATGTGCGCTGCCGGCACTGTTAACCAGAATATCGATGTGGCCAAGGCGGTGCTGCAGATCTTTTGCTGCACTGTCGCATTGCTTTTTGTCGGTTACGTTCAAGGTCAGAATTTCACCAGTACCCCCCGATGCATTAATGGTGCGGCAGACACGTTGTGCACCTGCGGTGTCGATGTCTACTATGACGACGTGCACACCCAATTGACCGAAGCCTGTCGCAATTGCCGCACCCAGGCCACTCGCTGCGCCGGTCACGATAGCGACTCGACCTGCCAGGTCAAAGAGATTGTCCACGTAACCGGGCGGTACCAGTGTGTCGTCGTCAGTCATTATGCGTGTGACGCCTATTGTTCATTCTATGAGCACAGTGGGTGTTACGCGGCAAGTAGGGTTGAACATTGCTGCCGAGCAGTTTTGGCTGCTCTGGCGTCACCGGCCAACTCGAGTGCGTCGGCATAACGGCGCCAGGTATGTGGATTTTTTGGCTTCAAAGCAATACGCTCTGCCAGGAGGGCCCGGGCGTCGGTAGCCCGATTCCCTCGCAGAGCGGCCTCCGTTAACACCAGAGAAAACAGATCTCTCTGGGCATGACTTCCACCGATCGCTATCACGTCGTATCGTGCGGGTAATAGGCGTTCAAACGCGGCGTCAAAGCGTCCTTCGTGAAAACTTACAATAGCCTCAGCCAGCGTGAGACCAACACGGGCAATGACCTGGCACTGCGTGTCATCACGCTGCGCAGCTTGCCGTAATGACGTGAGCATTTCCTGAATAGCCTCAGTTCGACCGCCACGCGCCAACGCCATGATGAAATGGGCATCGGCAAAGTACAGCAGATGCCCCTGGGTACGTGGTTCGCTGAGATCAGCCAGTTCCTCCCAGCGATTGCCAACATCGATGCCACGGTTCTC